>JAAUYH010025041.1_pt1 | contig 10844 bp, 9 predicted proteins | sample 7278061 | NCBI WGS metagenome assembly JAAUYH01 (sample SAMN14350203, study PRJNA611818) | marine sediment metagenome | isolation source: surface marine sediment (0.6m) | place: French Polynesia: Moorea | collected 2018-08 | reverse complement strand
TCTACGAGAAACTGGAGGCCACATAGAACATCTTTAGTACTACATAAAAACTTAATGAGCTTACCTACATACGACGTAAATAATCAGAAAAATTAGATTGAAGACTTGGCTGTCACAGCGTCGCCAAATATGTCACATATTTTATAAACACCCTGTAGATCTTCTTCTGATCCACATCGACTGCGTGCGGGGTGGAGATAGCACTGAGTAGGAAGAAGGAAATGGAAACTGCAGCTGAGTTTCAGATTCTGCAGCCGACAAGCGCTGCGCGACGGGAGCGGAATTGGAAGGTTAGAAGCGCGAGAATATCGGCGACGTACTCGGCGCTGGATCCGCAGTGCTGGCCGCCCACGCTTCGATTTGGACGGGGGGCGAGGCATGAGGCGAAAAGGTGACTTCGGCGACTGGTCCACTTTGTCGGTAATAAAGTTGAAGAATAACGTGCTCATATGCGCGACGTCTTCATGTGTGAATGTTCGGGGATCATTTTCATCGTTCAAAAGTCAAGCTAGTTATGTGAATTCTTGTACACATCTCGACCTAACAACTGATGGTAGGCATCTGTGCCAAGCAAAACCTGAAGAGCCAACTGAAACTGATTTTGAAAGATTCGGTAAACTCTTTAAATTTCTGTAGTCGAATAAATATGAACTTAAGTTTGGAAATGTCAAATACTTTCGAACTACAGGTACTTTCTGAAGCTTCATTTACTAATAATAAGTATTTATCTTCTCAACTTGAATAAATTATTTTAATCGTCTCTATCAAGGGTAATCACACTTTATCAAGCTGTCCATCTACGAAATGCGAAAGAGGTACAAGGTTAATACTAGCAGCTGAATTGTTTGCATTAGCACCCGAATACAATGCCGGATTAACTGTTGCGTACACTGTTCTAAAGCTTTTGTATATGAAGATGGAAACATAGAAATCACTGATTCCCGAGTCTTACTTGATTAAGTTAAATCACCAAGAACAATGACAGACAACGATTATTGATTAATATTTTGGACTAAGAGAATTATATAGAAGTAGTGAATTATCGAAAATTGGGTACTTCAATTCGAAGTACAATATTTCGGATCCATCTATAAAATCTTTGGATTGTAGGTCATTTCATAATGTTCTAAAACATGTCATAAAAACTTAGCTAAGACTATGGGTGGAGAAAAGTCCTTTTGAGTTGAAAATTCAAGTAATTGAACCTATTTAGGGCCTGTTTCAAAGTGTTTCGACGAATTTCAATACACATGCACTCTTTTCTATGCATAACGTTCGCAGGATCGCTGACTATCTCGGTCAAGATTCCACAACCCGTGTTTTTCTTCAACAACTAGTCACACATATTCAACTTTCTATCGTTGAGGCTATTTTTAATCGTTTCGCAGAATACCGGCATAGGCCAGAGATCTCACATGCTGTTGATATCACTTGCGCATTTTTAGAAACTCTCAATGGGAGGAAGTGTGAAACATATATGTGATTTATGTAATACGTAATTCACATGATTATATCTTTGATAATTACAACAAAAATGACAAATATTACTAGGAGTAATTAGTTAAGGCAAATACAAGTGAGTCAAAAATATTGCATCCTAGCTAAGAGCTAGAACAATATAAATAGCTGAGCTCAAAATTAAGCTAGAGAACAGACATTGTACGAAGACCTACGACACGATCGAGTAAACAGGAAACTTTGGCAGCCTCATATTCTTTGGCCGTACAGAGAAAAGAAGATCCGTTTCTAACAGTTGATTGTAAATTTATAACGCTTTCGTATTTTTCCAACATTTCCGAAAACAATTTTGAGGCTTCTCCGACAGAAATGTAATTTAATATTATTGCACACAAAAACTGGCGAGAAATTGTAAGGAAGATCCAGCTGTAGGGATATTAAGATCAATTGTTTTATAAACCCATGGCTCAGAAGCCTCTGCATCAAGCCGACCACCTCCTCCCCTATGGTCTAGTGGTTAGGATTCGCGACTCTCACTCGCGCGGCCGGGGTTCAATTCCCCGTGGGGGAATTGGGGTGACATTGTTTTGCTCGGCGAGCCCAGCTGCATTCGTTTAGTTCTATTGTCCAGTTGACGGCCATTTCAATTGCAACCGGGTCCCCTACAATGTTATTTCTTTGATTCGTTCCGTACGCACAGTCCGTGAATAAATTAGAAGTACGATACTTCGTTGTATTTTAGTCGAGAACTGTCTTTCGTCCAACTGAACCATGAACCACTCTACTCTTTGATATTGTTTCTTGACAGCTGCTTCTTGTGCACTATTCATGGACATAATTAGGCAATAACTACTTTGACAAATTTGCTTAGGTATTCCCATTGTTCTCCTCGCGCTACACCCGGCAACAATGTGGATGCGGCGCTTCTCTACAGCGGTCTCTCATCGGGCGTTAGCGCATGCGACATGGTTCAGAGTTCCAGAGCAGGGGATGGTACGCACGCACTGAATTCGATTCGTTCTGCCAAAGCAATTAACTGACCTATTGATGCTCCTAGACGGCACATGAAATGCTTGCACAAGGGTCGGGTTTTGTGGCTGGTGCGACGGAAGCGCGAAGGTCGTTTGCATTGGTAAGCGGCCATGTCGCAGCTCCCCATCGATGGCGGCGATATTTCGGTCATGCTGAGTTTTTAGAGTATGTGACGGATAAGCATTGTGAGACTCGATTGCATCTGCGCTCGGACGACGGTAAGCCGCCTGAGAAAGACTGGCTGCGTGTACCATTAGCAAGTGGGTTCGCTCACTCTTCGCTCGACATTGCTGCCTTCCCATGTGATGAATCGGGTCGCACATTACGTGATGAGCCATTAGCAGACGGCGAGGAGGTCGTGGTGCATGGCCATGTACTGCTGGGAACTGATGGCGTGGACGGTGTAGTACCAACGACTGTTCCTGGGATGTATGTTTGTAGAGATGGGTCACGTGGCTTCGTTAAGACTGAGGATGAGTGCGAAATGGGAATGTGCGGAGGACCAGTATTGGACGGCGATGGAAACATAGTTGGTATGTTGGAAGGTGTTGTGCCACGGTTGAGAGAGGGTGTGAAGCCTGATAGTGAAATGCACGCTCGCGTAGCAGGTACTGCGGTTTTTATCGGGGCGCAAGAAATCGATCTCTTCCTTGTCGACGTGCACAAGGCGTTAAACATGACACCAGGGAAAGAATCGGCTACAAAGGTACAATGAACCGAATAAAGTTCATGATTAATTCGATGCGGTTACGCAGTGAAGGCGACACATCAAGTAGTAACACGATCCAATTCATCCGCGTAACGTGAAAAGCGCGTTCGATTTACTATAGCACGGCATCCTACTTACGAGCCGGCTTCCTCGCGCCGCCACGACGGTTGTTGCGGTCATCTTGTTTCTGCGGTCCGCGCCAGTCCTTGACTTTCCCGTCTTTCACGTCCTCCTCGCCTTCGTGCCATCCAAAGCGGATGGTGCCGAACACGGAGGACAGATACTCGTTGTCGAGGTTCATCTTCTCGGTTTCCGCAGCACGGCGGTTGAAGTTTCGCACGGTCCTCTTGCGGTGCGAACGCGCGAATTCAAGATTGCGCTGCGCCTTCTCCTTCTTCAGGTCGCGTCGGCAACGCATGGTCACGGGCGCCACCGATGCGGGCGATGTGCGTACACAGAGCGCATTCCTACCGCTGAAAGACGCGCCGGTCACGGGCGCCGCGGGTACGAAGGCGGCCATGTCGATGTGTCGTTCGTGTCCGGAGTCTCGATGCGGAGATCGAGGGCTGCCAACCACAATTAAACCAGATTACGAGATTGGCTCCACATATTAAACGTTTTTTTCGAAGTTTCCGACCTGAAATAAATCTGATGCTGCAGCAGTGCATGTAAACCCGCAACCTCAACAATCGTCATGACTTTCCAAGGTGCTAACACTTCCTGCGCGTTCGCACCTGCACTTTCGATTTCTTCGAGGGTTGCAACACCATTACGGTCCAATCGTTCCTTTACAAAGTCCCTGGGGACACCCAAACGAAGAGCACGCGTCCAGCCTGTTGCAACATTGCAAGAAAAGGATGCATCGACGGATGTATCACAAAGCGCGAAGACTGATTCTAGTGGGGCGTACTTTGGGGAGGATGAAACTGCGTACCAACCCCTGCTTGCGAGTGCCCTTTTCCTCGGGTTTCGCAACTTTGGGAAAGAGTTTCGTGCTCTTGTAGGCGAACTCCTGCGGACTATGCGCATTCTGCAGCCGCTGAAGAACACGCCGCCAACATGCCTTGGGCTCACACTATCAAACGAAGGAATTGCTGCTCGTGAGTCGGAGCGTGAGGCGAAAGAGGGTTCTGCGGATGTTTGGCCGCCAGTCCGACTCGCCTATTCGACTACTTGCTTCTTTCTCGATGTGATATACGAAGGTCGACCCATTGAACGGTTCTGGGTCCTAGAAACAGTTGCTCGTTTGCCGTATCTCGCTTATTCCTCTTGCCTGCACTTGCTCGGCACACTTGGATGGTATCGCTCTGCAACCCTAATGACTCTACATCGGTCGGAAGACCTGAATGAGAACTTTCATCTGGCTGTTATGGAAAGTTTAGGGGGTGACCAACGTTGGATTGACCGATTCTTAGCGTTTCATGCATCGCTTGTGTATTACTGGGTTCTGGTGGCGTTGTTCTTCATCTCCCCGAAGCAAAGCTACGGGTTTTCTTTGCTTCTTGAAGCGCATGCCTGTGATACGTATGGCCAGTTTGTGGATGAGAACGCCGAGAAACTGAAAACATTGCCGGTACCTGAGGTTGCGCACGTATATTTCAACGACTTTTTGTTCTACTTCCAAGAGTTTCAAGTGTCCGAACAGCAACGAGGACGGCCGAAGCTGGATAGCTTGTACGACGTGTTTGTGAATATTCTTGCAGATGAACGCGAGCACTCGAGTGCGATGGAGGCATGTGCGCGTTACGTTGAGAAAGGAGATCCCGTTGTGTATAATGGGAAGGAAGTATTTGCGCGCCCGCAAAGCTTGGAACTGCGTGAAGAGAACCGGCAGAAGTTCTGGAAAGAGTGGGAACGGACCCACGCTAGCGATAATAAGGAGTGAATTCCAAACCAAGGGAATAGGTATTCGAAAGTGAAACCATTGCGTTGTATTGATTGCCATACCATCCCTTTCATCTGCAGCATTCATTGTGCTTGTAAACAGGTACTGTAACAAAGTATAAGCAGTACACTAATTAACTGTAAATTGTGCCCAGCTGGGAAGACCCCTTCAGCAGTCTCTGATTCGATTTGAACACCATTTCCTATCAGCTATGCCGAGTAGGACGAATTTACCAACAGATCGCGGCTGCATACTTCGCCATTTCCTTTTCATTCCACCCTACCCCCACAAGCTCTCGCTTCACATACTGCACATTCAACGGTTTCGTCTGAACCGAAACCACAACCACTAACCGATGAGCAGGGCGAGTACGGGTTGTCGGCAACAACTGACCTACCTGGCACTATTTTCCATTTCATGCCGTGAGAGAGTTGAACAGCTACACGCACGGAGCTCGCTGTGTGCTCTAGGTGAGAGACAAACACGTTGTCCATCACTTCGAAGACACATCGAACTCTAAATCCACACAATTTCGCTGAGTTTGACCAAGCACCGGACAATGGGTTTAACAAACGAATGGGCGGTGTGGACAATGTTCAACGGCTCTAAACAATCGCCATACTGGGGCTTGCCGATTGTTGTAGTTCGAATCCAGTGGTTCAGGGACAATTAATTGTCGTCGCGGGGAACCAGAGTGGTGCGCTTTTATCATTGATCGCAATCTGCGATATCAGAGTTACGCTAGCACGGCCGCGAGGCATTGCGTGTTATTTTCGAGGTTGTGGACCATATTGTTCTGCGGATCGTAGGGACGATCGCCGTGTACAGCTAGGCCGCAGACAACGGCTTTAATACACACTGGATTAACAGAAAAGCGATCGCACGCATTTACAACACCGCACGCATTTGGTATGCTTGCATAAAGCTACTCGGACTACGTCACCCTGCAAGTGACCATCTACAGATGTTTCGTCGGTTGTTGTTCACATACAGGGTGCTATGAGACAACGTTTCATTTCGTTTCCTGCACGCATCGAACGCTCCACCCCATCCCAACCCCCTTTGCTGATCGATAGTCTCAGCTTTTTTGCAACTGTTGCGCTATACAGCGCGGTACGAGACAGGATAAATTCGGTGACCTTTGCTGCGCAATGGACAAGTAACATTTGGTTTCTAGCGCAAGCCAGCCTATTCTTTCCCAACTCTTCTGCAATCGACCCCTTTTCGTGAGGTTGTCGACGGTCGATTTTTGAGTCCCTGACTAGACCGCATCACGTACTGCTAGAAACGGCCTTGACTGAGGTGAAATCATTGCAACATTCTTTTAGTGTTGTGGTGCCACAACAACTTTCAAATACTGGTCGAGAACTTCACAAGAACAGGAGCTAGAAACGTCCTTTCGAGTAACACCGAGACTGCCTTGTCTTTGGTCCACCACTCCAGATGTATTCCAAATATAAATATCTGTTGTTACATGTACGGTGCAACTATACATCACGATCTATTGCAGACGAGGAGTGGTCTTTACGGGTACTTTGTGAGATACTGCGAAAACTCTCACACCCGGAAGCTGATTAAGCGTTGACTTTTCAGCATAAGGTGCACGTATGAGTGCAACAGACTTTAGCTCCTTCGTTCGTCGTGAAAGGAAAGCAATCGATGAAGCCCGTAGAAGATAGCAATTCTCTCTAGGGTATCTGAGCCAATTCTTGTTGTGTTTGCATTTGAAGACTCGCGCAACAACTGCCTTGCACAAAATTTGCGACGTCGCAATGCTTGCAGATTCAACGTATGTGATGAAGAATCTGATCTGGAGCAAAGCCGTTCGATCCCGGTGCCGCTGATGGGAATAGGATTACAGACTTAATACTACGTTCAAACGCGAATAAGGCGGTTCTCTATTAAGCAGCTGTACCTAATGTTTTTCAGAATGCATGCTACTTTCTATGTTAACAACCTACTCCGTACTTCCTTCGTTTCGATTTATTCGGAACATGCTGTTTGCACTCCGGAGAACGAAGTTGCATCGTGCAAATTGGCGGTGCGTCTGTACAGTAGTCGAATACCAAAAACTTGGGCTCTCAAAGGGTTTTGCTTGGATTTCAGAACCACTTCAATGCCTTTATTAGATCCAGGATTTTTTGGTTTCTGAGCTGCGCGTAATGAACCCTTGTGCCCTTCTTCCATTACTTGCAGTTATTTCATGTTCCATCTTGTGATAGATCTTTTTAACGAGTGGAATTTACCAATCCCATTGTCGACGCACTGCGTATAATCGCGTATAGATAGAACGGAGATTTTTCAGAGAACGCTAGATTTTTTTGCATCGTAACGGACAATGAATTCAGGAAATATTGCACCGGTGGCTTTTGAAGGCTGTGGCAGTAATGGTGAGAAGACGGTCACAGTCTATGCTTCATCGGGTATGAGAGTCGACAAGTCGTATTTCGATGCAGCATTCTCGTTGGGTGCGGCTATTGCTCGTCGCGGGTGGGTTCAATGCAATGGCGGAGGATTTGGTCTAATGGAAGCGTGTACAGACGGAGCCAGATCGGTGGGTGGGGTTGTTGATTGCGTCAGCCTTGACAGCCTCCCAGGACCCAAGAAGAAATTCCGGCACAATGTAATTTCGAAAACTATGCCCGAGCGTCGGAAACGCTTGTACATGCGCGGGGATGCGTTCGTTTCGCTGCCCGGCGGATTGGGAACCCTTGAAGAGGTGGCGGAAGTAGTTAGTTGGAGGCAATTGGAGTTCCATTCCCGATGTGTCGTTCTGCTGAACACGAACGGGTTTTACAACGCTCTCGTCGAGTTCATGGAGCGCGGAATCGAGGAACGTTTCATCGCGCCAGCTATGCGCTCATGCATGATTGCTGTCGATACCGCAGAAGAAGCGATTCGAGTGATCGAATCTTACCAGCCAGTTGTAATACATAAACATCTGGTACTTTCCGGTGTCGAAAACGAGGAATCACTTCTTGCTAGAGCAAGAGAAAATCACAATTTCTTCCGTTTATAGTTCGTATCCTGCAACGAACCCGACCCTCTCTTCCTAGTGCTGCCACTACAGCAGTGTAGCGTAGTTCCAACAGGACTTATGTTCAACCTGATGTCGAACTAGAAGGAAATGCGAATGAATAGATCTGCTTTTCTTTGTTTCTGCGAAACTCGATACTATCTCAACAGTTTACTCATGATTTTTCTTCAGATTACTCGCTTTTATCAGAGAGCAGGGCATAACGGTTGTTAGACTTACCCTGAGGTAGGGCTGGATATCGATACATTTCTGGCAATGTACTTGGTTAGCTCGAGTAAGTCCGGATTTTCCAAATCTCTTGTTACCATGGTTCGGCGCTCCTTAAATCCCCTCTCAATCACGATTATACGAGATAGCGGAGATATTGAATGTGATGGATCATCGCGGCGCCACAAGCTGAGCGACATGTACGCGTCTTGAAAAGCTTTTCTCACCAATTCAGAGCACCAACTATTACGACCGATCTCATGGTCCGGGTCATCCGGATCCTCCATACTGAAACGCACAGTTTCGTCGGCTTGGGTATTGTATCGTTTCACTTTTTCGTAGTAGGTTCCATTTTCCTTCACTGCGATGCCCGCAGAACACAAGTTGAACAGCCATCCATACAAGTCGAAAAACGCAATCAGCACCGCTCCTAGATTGTGTTCGATGTCTGGATAGTTGTGACGCAACATCTGTAGATGTGATAAGACAAGTATCGTGGTCGAATAAGACCCGATCCCGCCAGTCCTATGATTATTCAGTCCTCGTTGTTCCAGGAAACACTTGATCACAAGCACAATCGGGCGTAGTGCAGGGTAGTCTCGTAAGTAGGCACGAATAAGTGATAGATTACTCACGCCATCCATGTTGCCGAAAGACACATCAACTGGAACGTTCCCATCACGTGAAACTATCTTAACAATACCCACTCTCGCATCCACAGTTCGCACTCTCCGAGCGAACACAGGCAAATTCCTGATGGCTCGAGCAAATTCTTCCTGCTCGGCCTGCGTGCCACCACCTGGAGTATTCATGACGCACAGGTCGATGTCGCTTGACGGAAGGCACAGACCAGTGACATAGGATCCATAGGCGTAGACTTCGCTCCCAGGCCACAGAGCTTTGGCAACGTTTCGCACAGTAGAGCAAATTCGTTTGCGGATATCTCTTTCGATTTTGGTCGGGGACATGAAACGGCAAAACTCTAGAATCTCGTAGTGCAGGACAAGCGTTCCACAGTTTGAGTGGGTTATGGCTTCGACACTGTCAGGATCGATCACCCATGGAGGCATTTCCTCATCTCCAGATTCATTGATCTCCGACTGGTGACAACTTCCTTCTTTCTCCTTCTTTGATGCAAGGAGTAGATAATCTTGGGCATTGTTCAACTTGCGAGATAAGTCGGAACAACTTTTAGATTTCTTCTTCACTGCCTGCGAGTCGGTGAGCTCACGAAGTCTTCGAGCAAGATGAGGTTGACGGGTGGCATGTGGCATTGAAGTGAAAAAGGTAGTGCCTGAAAAAGCAGGGGAATCAAGAGGGCAGAAGCCCTCATCTCGCGATCCTCCATTCCATGCAGCATCAGTGCTTTCTTCTTCTGCCCAAATATCGGTTCCGTGACCACCAGACAGGATTGCATCAATGAATTTCGGTTGGTCTAACGGAATGTCGAAGTTGGGGCTCACGGTTGATGTGCTCAAATCACTGCAGGAATCGTCGGAAGACGCACTGCTGTCACAAACTTCTTCAACTGAACTTCTCTGACGTGAAATAGTCCATGTATCGTCGGATGCACTCGTACCATCGGGAGTTGAACTATATTCAAGATCGTTCGGAGAAATCACCCTTTTCTTCCTCTTGATAAGTTCCGCAGTGGTTAGCTTGTTCGTGTTCTTTATGTGCTTCTTTCCGCTTACGTGAGCTGTGACGTTTCCTTCGGCTGGCGGTACGACGCACTTACAAGCAACGCAGCACAGCTTCCATTCTGGATCCAAGGCCAACACATGCGCGATTCCCAGGACCTTCAATCTGACGAGCTTCCAATCTTCTGTCTCAGCTACAGACTCCTTCATTTTGGCGCGATGTAGGGTGGGATAATTAGCGGTTCTCGGTCGGCTTTTATACTTAATTCCGGCTGAAGATCTGAATAATTTTAATTAACCGTTTGTCTTTGACGTTACATGAACGCAAATTTAATAAACGTACACATGTATGAAATAATTCTAGCCTCTCTCCTGCAACCTCGTAGGTTCGGGTAGCGTCATTGATGAAGATTGTCTTCCGATATAACTCTCCGGTCCATCGTGTTCGTAACACCAGGAAGACTGTACATTTGCGGTCCCAGAGGAATTGCGGCATCTCCGATTCGTGCTTCTTTAAGGGCTGGAATGATGATGCAAATGAGAAGAGTAATCTGCGCCGTTCTCTGAGGGCGGCAGCATTCACGTTGCGAGTCTGGCCGGTAATGCGGTTTGGTGGGAATGAACATGCAGCTGATGTCTGGATATATTTGATTCAATGAGACGACCGGTGATCAAGTTTGTGATACCGCAGAGTCATTGCAGAATGCCGGTCATCCTGACGCCACGATCTCAGGTGATTGAGGTCACGAGCAAATGCTCGTCTCACACACCAAACGGCGAAGCTGTTGGTTCCAATGCTACGATCTAAGTCAATCGGATCTTCAAAGCTAACCATATTTTTTACCTTTGCCTTCGTGTCATAACACTGAGCTTTGT
>JAAUYH010044391.1_pt1 | contig 10846 bp, 8 predicted proteins | sample 7278061 | NCBI WGS metagenome assembly JAAUYH01 (sample SAMN14350203, study PRJNA611818) | marine sediment metagenome | isolation source: surface marine sediment (0.6m) | place: French Polynesia: Moorea | collected 2018-08 | reverse complement strand
TTAGGAATCCAGTTTGGCTGGGGATTACAAATGGCGAACATGAGCGCTATTTTTGAGCATTTAGGCGCGGATGCCGCTCAACTGCCGATTCTTTGGCTAGCAGCACCCTTAACTGGCTTAATCGTCCAGCCGATAGTTGGTAACTTGAGTGACTATACCTGGAATTTTCTGGGCAGAAGAAAACCTTATTTTTTGACGGGGGCAATCTGGGCTTGTTTTGCCTTAGTGCTAATGCCTCACTCGGCTAATATTTGGCTAGCAGCAGGATTACTCTGGATTTTAGATACTAGTGCCAACATTAGCATGGTTCCCTTTCGGGCTTTTGTGGGAGACTTATTGCCCCTAGAGCAACGTACTAAAGGTTTTGCCATGCAAAGTATTATGCTGGGTTTAGGTGCGGTTTCGGCTTCTGCTTTACCCTGGATACTGAATAATATTTTCCAGGTGAGTAATACTAGTAGCCCTGGACATGAAATACCCTTGACGGTAGAACTATCTTTTTATTTAGGAGGAATACTATTTTTAGCCACTATACTCTGGACAATTGTGACCACTCCTGAATATCCTCCCGCAAATTTAGCTCAATTTGAAGAACTAAAAGCTAATCAGGGGGGAATTGTCAGTAGCCTGCGTCAATCGTGGCAAACTCTCAGAGAAATGCCTCACAGAATGCAACAGTTAGCTAAAGTACAGTTTTTTACTTGGTTAGGTATCTTTTGTTTCTTCCTTTATTTTCCTCCCGCAGTCGCTCGCAATATCTTTGGGGCAGCTAGTCAAGATTCCATACTCTATAGTGATGGGATAGAATGGGCGGGAATTTGTTTTGCGGTTTACAATGCTGTCTGTATCGGGTTTTCTTTTATCTTGCCCCTTGTTGCTCGATATCTGGGTCGTCCCCTAACTCATAGTCTATCTTTGCTTTGCGGGGGAGTTGCTTTAGTCTCTTTATTAACTATCACTAATCAATATGTTTTGCTCTTGGCAATGGTCGGTTTGGGGGTAGCTTGGTCAAGTGCTCTGATTATGCCCTACGCGATGTTGAGTAGTTCAATTCCCCCCCAACGTCGTGGAATATATCAGGGAATATTTAATTTTTTTGTGGTATTGCCAGAGATTGTGGCATCTTTAGGTATGGGGTGGATTATGCAGCACTTACTTCATAATGATCGCCTGTTGGCAGTGGTGATGGGGGGAATTTGTCTGATTATTGCCGCCGGTTTGACTTGGTTGATTCCCAACTCTAGTAGTAATTTAGCGCTGGAGATGGTAGCGCAAGAGCAACCAGAAATATCTTCTAAACTGACAGAAACTCAAGCAGGTGAGCAGAAAATATGATGATTAGTAAATTTGGTCGCTTACCTCAACTATCCCTGCTAGCTGTAACTGTCTTAATTTACAACGTGATGGCAATGGCGATCGCCAATTCTCTATTTGTCAGTCAGGTGGGGGCGGGGGAGTTGCCCATTGCTTTTATTTTAATCGGCTTATGTTCCTTTCCCCTCTACGGTATTTTTTCCCAGATTGCTGATCGTTACAGTCGTCCTCAAGTGTTTCGCTATGTTCTATTGGTATCGATCTGCTTGATGCTGGGGTTAAGGCTGTTAATCAATTTAGATAGGACGTGGGTTTACTATCTATTATTAATTGTCAGTTTTTTTCAGTGGGACTTCAATAATAATCTGCTCTACCCTGGGTTACTCACTGACTATTTCACCACAATTGAATACAAGGGAAATGCGCCCATCATTGGCATTGCTCAAGCAGTAGGCACTTTAGTCGGGGGTGGGGTGACAATCCTGCTGTCACGCTATTTTCCTAGCCGTGAATTATTGTGGGGGTTGCCTTTATTTATGGCGATCGCTTTTGGGCAGTTGGTTTATTTAGAAAGTTCCCAGCGTCTTTTACAGGCTCCCGTGGCGGAATCACAACTCAGTATCATTGAATCTTTGAAGATCCTACCCGATCTAGGCAAACGCTATCCTTTAATGCTGTTTTTGGCTGCCAGCACTTTTTTGCTGGTAATTATTTATCTTAGCTCGGAATTTCTCTGGTTTAATATTTATGGACAACAGTTTACTGAGTCTGAGTTAACGGGATTCCTGGGACTGATGCGGATCGTAATTTCTCTGATCCAGGTAGTGTTTCTCTACGGCATTACTCGTCCCCTACTTAAATGGGTGGGAGTGGCTCGGCTTAACACAGTCTACCCCATGACTACTCTTTTGAGCTTGGGGGGATTGCTGCTTAATTTTAATTTAGGTGCAGCGATTGGTTTACATATTAACGGTGACGCATTCTACAAAGGGATTAATCTTCCCATACACCAGTTAAATTACAACGGCATTCCCCATCAATATGTCGGGCGGATTAGAGCCTTGAGTGATGGTTTAATCTATTCCTTGGGATTAACTTTAGCTGGGGTACTGTTGTGGATCTGTCATCTTTACTTGAGCTTGTCGCAAATTACCTGGCTGGCAATTAGTCTAACGATAGTGCTGCTGTTAGTACGCTTACCAATGGGTAAATTTTATACTCAAAGTCTGGAAGAAATGATTCGCAGCGATACAATTAACCTGGATGATTTTGACGATTCCAGCAATCAGCTACCACCCCAGTCAAGGAATGTAATCCAAGAATTTCTCCAGGACAGCGATCGCTATACCCAGATTAAGGGTTTGGAATTAGCTGCCACTGTGGGTAGTCCTGAACAGTTTTTCGATGAGATTAAAGCTTTATTGGCGGATGGAGATAATGCATTACGTCAGGGAATCTTAAGGTTGTTTAACGGTAGTGATCAGCTAACTCTACAAAAATTTGCCCAGCTATTAACTGATAGTAATCCTACGGTGCAGGCAACTGCTATGGAAGTTTTGATTGCTAACCAGTATGCTTTTGAGCCATCTCAGTTAGCAGTTTTGATTGCTGATAGCAACGAAGCCTTACAGGCACTGGGCTTAGTTGCCACATTCCAGATGATGGAAGCGGAAAATTTAGATTCGCGGATTGCCGAGCAATTTTGGCAGTTAAAATTAACCGACTCGACGATTAAAGCGATCGCCAGGGTAGTGGCTAATAGTCAAAATCCCGAATTTATTACTTTAATTGAATATTTATTGCCTCAAGCCAATTCTGAAACCAAGCAGGAAGCACTCAAGGCGCTAGTTAATCTGGCTACTCCTCAAGACCATCATTTAGCTAAAATAGCTGCCGCTGAAATTGAGCATCCTCATTCAGCAGTGAGACTTACTGCCTTCAAATTATTAGAAATTACCCGTTGTTCAGAAACTCTAGAGCAAGTTACCACAGGATTGGCTGATAATTCGGCTCAGGTGCGCCAACAGGTAGCCTGTAGCCTAGCTGCCTATGGTAAACCTGGTTTAGCCGTAGCTCAAAAATATTTAACCGCTAAAGATCCCCAGATAGTGCGTACAGCGATCGCCGTGATCGCCAAATTCAAAAGTAAACGAGCCAATGAAATTTTATTCCAACACCTTACTCCAGAATTTCAGCAGCTTGCCCTGACTCGTAAATGGCAACAACAAATACCCAGAGAAGATCCTAGTTGGGAATTACTGGCGGTGGCGATCGATGATTATCAGCAGCGGTTATTACAAAAGGTATTATATGTCTTGTCTTGTCTCGGCTATTCCCGTACCGTTAGCTTAGTGAAGCGTGTTTTAGCCACAAGCGATCGCCGTGATTTAGCCAATGCCGTAGAAGTATTAGCCTCGATCAATCACCGTCGTTTTATTCAACCCCTGATGCCATTATTAGAACAGACGGTATCCCTAACAACCCCGAACAAAATCAAGCCTACTCCTCAATGGCTGCGTAACAAAGGCTATAAAATACTCCTGGAAGCCTTAGATTCTAGCGATCGCTGGATTAAAACCGGGGCATCCATCGCCTTGGCAGTTGTGCCCACTGCCCTACTCAAAGATCCCGACCCCGTCGTACAATCGGTGGCACAAGAGATTTTTTCCACTGCTACTCAGCTTGCCAACCCCGTAAGTACTGCTATGAATCGATTACTTTTACTCCGCAACGTGGCTTTATTTAAAAATCTATCCCTTGAGGAGCTATTCCCCATTGACAAAGCTTTACAACAAAAACAAGTAATCGCAGGAGAAACCATCTATACCGAAGGTAGCTGGGGTGGACATTTATATATTATTGCTCAGGGTAGAATCCAAATTGTTAAAGAGCTTGACGGTGAACCAGAGGAAATCAAACAATTGACCACTGGACAATATTTTGGCGAGATTGCCCTCTTTGATGAAGCTCCCCGTTGGGATAGTGCGATCGCTCTGGAAGACTCAGTATTACTCTGTTTAGAAAAGAAACGCTTTATCAGTCTAATTTCCCAACGTCCTCAAATCGTTCTGGAAATTTGTCGCTTCTTAAGTCAAAGATTACGGGAAACTGATAAATATCTGTCTGCCAAGAAAATGCGCTCAACTCCAAAGAGATGAGAGGTAAGCTTACATTCATATTATGGACTGTTATTTAGGCATTGATTTTGGAACTTCTGGAGCCAGAGCAATAGTTATCGATCAGCAGAAAAATGTTCTTGATACCAGACAATCAAGCTTTTCGACTGTTGCTCTAGATAAACTGGCTCAGACTTGGCAAGATACTCTGCTTGATTTAATTGTTCAAATACCAGTTACCATCAGAAACCAGCTTAAAGCGATCGCTATTAACGGGACTTCTTCTACTGTACTATTAAGCGACGCTACAGGAAAACTCCTGACAGAACCAATTTTATACAATGATTCTAGAGGCAAGGAGGTACTGGAAGAAATTAAAACTATTGCCCCAGATAACCATGTGGTGATTAGCGCCAGCTCTAGTTTAGCCAAGTTATGGTGGTGGCAAAAACAGCCTTACTTCCACCAGGCTTGCTACTTACTCCATCAGGCTGACTGGTTAGGGTATTTACTACATGGCAAGTTGGGAATAAGTGATTATCACAACGCTCTTAAACTAGGATACGACGTAGATCATCTCTGCTATCCAGGTTGGTTGCAAAATTTGCCCTTTAGTAACTTATATCCCCAAGTTTTAGCCCCTGGTGCAGCTGTAGGAACAGTAACAACCGCCAATTGCCGTCGTTTGAATTTATCCGCCGACTGTATGGTCAAGACAGGCACTACCGATAGCATTGCCGCTTTCCTTGCTAGTGGTGCTAATCAGCCTGGAGAAGCCGTTACATCTCTAGGTTCAACCTTAGTTTTAAAGTTACTGAGTCGCACCAAAGTTACCGCCTCTGAGTTTGGCATATATAGTCATCGGTTAGGAAATCTCTGGTTAACTGGTGGTGCATCTAATACAGGTGGTGCAGTTTTAAAACACTTTTTCACTGACGAGCAACTAGAGCAACTAGCAGCACAAATTAACCCTGAGACAGTAAGCCCCCTAGAATATTATCCTTTATTAGAACCAGGCGATCGCTTCCCCCTTAATGATCCTAATCTATCTCCTCAGTTAGAACCCCGTCCCCATGAACCAGTGGAGTTTCTTCATGGCTTATTAGAGAGTATGTCCCGTATCGAAGCCTTAGGTTACCAAAAACTGCAAGACTTAGGAGCTGATCAATTAACTTGTGTCTATACAGCAGGAGGTGGAGCGAAGAATGCCGTCTGGCGAAGAATCCGTCAGCGTTATCTCCAAGTACCAGTTACGTTGGCAGAAAACCAAGAGGCAGCTTACGGTAGTGCATTGCTAGCCGCTAATCACTCATCATTCCCGTAATTAAAGATCAGAAGATTTAATTTTATAGAAAAGCCGATTAACTTATCTGTGTTCATCTGTGTTCATCTGTGGACGTTCTATAGAAACTCGGAAATAATTACCAGGTGTCAATTATAATTACTTCAAGCCTTCAAAAAAAACGATCAGATAATGGACGGTAAAAATTCACAACTAGAGCGTTTAATTTCCTTAGCTGAAGATGAGTTAGCCGTATATAGCAGTGATGCTCGTAAGATCGAAAGACTAAGACGCAAAATAGGGCTTTCTGTGACTCCCTCGCAACAAAAAGAAGTCAAGGAAGAATTATTAGAATTGATGCCTCAAGGTTTTTTGGGAAAGTTAATTGAAGAACAGCGTCAAACCGTAGCGTTACCTTTCTGGGGGATTGCGGGATTAGGATTACTGTTTGGCATTTCTCTGCGTCAGCCTGTGGATTTTCTGGCTCCTGCAATTGGCATCCCTCTGGCGATTAATATCCAAAAATGGGGTTGGAACCTGCAAGCAAAACGTATTTTATTAAAAACCTTAGAAGAGATTGAAGAACGGACTAAACAGCCTACCAAAGATTAAATGTTTAATGTTTAATGTTCAATGCTCAATGCTTAATAAAACTCACACAGATACTTAATATTCACTTGTTCAATACTATAAACAATACTTTCCTGATTAATCGTATTTGCTTTACCAGGAGCAACATAAGTACTGTCGTATCCAGATACAGGAAAACGCCGATTAGCTCCTTTGGGGTGATATTCTTGACCCATGGCAAAATCACACAGCAACATAAAAACTCTCTCTTCGTCTTCTCCTGAAGGATTCCAATAATTAGTTGCGTAGTTCAAAGCCTTGGTAGATTGTTCTGAGCCGTATATGCCATTACCAAACATTCTTCCTGTACATTGTGTCGCATCCGCAGGAGGGATAATTAAGCCTTGCTTGAGAATGCTTAATAAGTTGCTGGCTTTTGTCCCATGCCAATGTTGTTTGACGTTACCGATAGTTTTTGCTTTTACGGTAAACGCTTTTCTCATTGAGGGAATATCTAACTCGTAGATTCGTCTCAGTTTATATTTAGCTGCAAGGTGATTCTGATTAATGGTTGACTTATAAAGCTGATTGATTTGACGGAAGATTTTCTTCCCTTCTGTGGTGCTTCCTGGTACTCGGTTAATTGCACATTCAAATACTTGCTGGGATTGAGAATCGACAGTCACCGCAGCATCTAGAGCATTTAAAATCTCATACTGACGTTGAATTTCTTGAGAATCACAAAACTGTGACTCATCTATCTTGTTGCCTAAAGCCTGGGGAATTAATCGCAGGTATTTACTCAATAGTTGACCTAACCTGTACTTGTTACTTTTACGAGTAGCAGCAATTTGAATGAGATATTGTCTGGCTTCAGCGATCGCCTTAGGAGTAACAATACCTAAAGGTGTCGTAAATCCTCCTGTTGCAGCATTGTAGGTAATATCTGTTTGAGAGGTGATTTGATGGATATTACTTTTAACTAAATACCTGATTAATTCTTTGGATCTGGGATCCCTGCCATGTTTGATTTGCGATCGTGCGATCGCTTCTAACTCTTCAGTAGTAATGACAGTAGTTTGCTTAAAATCTTGATCTAAAAGCTGTGCCTCAGTGTAGCCTTTCCTCAACTTCTGACGTTTAGTACGTTCAAACTTATCCCGCGCTAAAGTAACTGAACCCAAACAATAATTTTTGTGCTGTAAAGTATTGCCAATTCGCCCCCACTCGGCAACAAAAGTTCCGTCATTTTTTAAACTTCCACGCCATACTTTATTGGAATTTGCACCTACTTCCACATAAATAAGCGTGCAGGTATCTAAGATACTAGACGTTGTTGTCGTACTTATCATTGTCAGTCTTAATTTAATTTAGAAATAAAGATAAAAAGGGAAACCAAACAGTTCCCCAATTAAAGTCGTCTGAAGGAATTGCCAACCTGATTAGTAATATAGTACTTATTGAAGAAAAAGTCAACTCGAAAGAGTAGAGTAATGAAGGTAATTACAAAGCAGTACAGCAGGCGATCGCTTTCCGCAAAGCTCGAACAAGCATAGTTGATTCACACCTCTTGGATAATTTTGTTGATCGCTCTATAGATAAGCATCGATCTCACTTTAGGCTATTTGTGGCTTATGAAAAAATTAAAAAATCTTGGCACTTTCGGCGATCGCACTTTTCTAATCTAGATTGCATAAATGCTAGATTTAATTTTATATCGTGAAGTTTCTAGGGCGATTTCTGTAATTGTGTCAAAACTATTGGTAAATATTGACTGAAACCAATAAAATCCTTATCCGTAGTAAAAATCTGGTAATTTCTGCGGTTTGCTGTTGCACAAATTAAAAAATCCGTATTAGCTCCCTGAATACCATTGCGACGACAAATATTGAAATAGTCTGCTGCTAGTTCGTAATCTTCGGCATCCAATAGTAAATCGGGAAATGCTCTCAGATTATTTTTGAGCTTGTCAAACTGCGCTTGATGTTTGATACCAGACAAAATTTCTTGTCTAACTGCACCAAGTAAAATTACCCTCCCATCCCTAATGAAATCGCGAAGTTTATCGGCTATGGAATTTTGTTGTTGTTGTCGTCTTAAAGCTAGGGACCAAACCGAAGTATCGGCGATTACTTTCATGATTGACGACGCTGCTGTTTGTAATCATAATCATCTTCGTATTCAATCGTCCCAAATAATTCGGTAATTTTAAGTTGTTTGCGTCGTTGGACGTATTCTTGTAGAGCTTCTTCCACCACGGCGCGTTTAGTGCGATGTCCGCCAAGCTTTAAGGCTTCTTGAATTAATTCATTGTCAATGTCTAAATTAGTTGCCATGAGTATTTATCTTGGCTTTGTGCGACTTTTTCTACAATATAGCGCACAAGATTGATTTAGTTACAAACATTCAAGTTTTCCCAACATAACTAAAAAATAATGTATACATTATGAATGTCTATGCTAATGTGAATGTTCTTTCATACTTACATCTTTACTACCTTACTCTCATCGCAACAAGTAAATTAAATGCGTGACAGCTTATTGGTTACTGGTCACGCCAAATCCAGTGAGAATTGCCGTAGTAGATAACTATAAAACTTTTCCTTATCTACCTGAGTCATGACATTGACCTTTCTTCCGCCAGCCTTAAGTATTGTTCTTCCCTGACTAATACCGGTGCTAATAATATCTGTTTCCTGTTCAACGATCTGATATAGTTCCGGACGAGCTAGATAAGCTGTCGCTAGAATGTCCCAAAAGTAATAGTTTTGCGGAATTGCCAGAGAATAACACAAACCTGCTAAGTCTGATAAAGGATGTCTGCGTTGTTTGCTTAGCTGACGAATAAATTCTGAAGTCACAGGAACAGTATTAGTCAAATCCAAAGGACATAATGTAATAGGAATTTTCGTATCCCAGATTTGTTTCGTTGCTATCGGGTCCCAAAAAGCATTCCATTCGGCTGTACCATCATGTTCTAGGGCAAATACTTTTTCGACATTCCCCGATACGGTTAATGCTCCTCCCATCCAGACAATTTCGGCTATTTGGTCAATTATCGTCGGCTCAAGGGCGATCGCTGATGCTATGGTACTTAAAGGGCCAGTTACCATAATAGTAACTGGTTGCGACGCGCTTTGTAGCTGCTGAATCACAAATTCTTGTCCCGTAATTGCCGCTAGAGGTGTTGGAATTGCCTCTAATTCGTTAAGAATCGGAAAGTTATTAATAATCGTACAGTCGCGGCGGAAATCGGGAGGGAAAGGATTAGCTCCTCTAACTGTACTTTGAGCAACCGTAACTTGATTACGTCCCATTAAATCTAATATTTTACGGCTGACGCTCACCGCAGCATTGATGTAGCAGTCTGCTGGTGTCACGACTATTCCCAAAGGTTCAATTTGAGGCATTGTCATCAATAATATTAACGACAAAAAGTCATCAACTGCCCCGTCATGATCCATCAATACCAGTCTGTTTGGCATATTAATATTAAACCTTAATCATCGTCCGATTCGTCCAAGTGTTCTGCTACCGATTGATAAAGCTCAAGTACGTGATGATCCAATAAGCGATAGTATACTTTTCTCCCACGCTTGTTATAGCTAACTAATCTTAGCGATCGTAAGGTTCGTAATTGATGAGAAACGGCTGATTCAGTCATTTCTAAGAGATTTGCTAAGTCACAGACGCACAAATCTTGTTTGGCTAATAAAGATAAAATTCGCAGACGATTGCCATCTCCTAATAAACGAAAAAACTCCGCCATCTGCTGCGCTTTGTTGTTATCCAGTAATGCTTGACGGAGGTGATCTAAACTGTTTACGTCAACAGAATGATTAGAAATACAGGTAGGGACTTTAGATGATTTGGCTGCTGACATAAAGAATCTGCTTCTCTATACTACTTTCGTTTTGATAACAGTGGATTATTATTTACGATCCACAGTGACAATCTGACATGTTACAGCTTTGATCGTTGACATGACCTGAAGCACAGGCTTCGCAGCAGTAATATTTACCATCTTTTTTAACCGCATTTTCCAACGAGACTTCACAAGAGCAGCGATCGCAATCACATTTTAACAAGCTAGCATTAGTCATAATATTTTTTCCTTTCTATTCATACATCGAATATATACATTATATCTGAACATATGTTCATATGTGTTGAATTATATAATTAATTTTGTTCCAGGGTTGCAAACTATACGTTCAGTCTGCTACATTAGTTGAGCGCAATAAAACGCTAGCCAGGATAGCTCAGGTGGTAGAGCAGAGGACTGAAAATCCTCGTGTCGGCAGTTCAAGTCTGCCTCCCGGCATTGTACATTTTGTGAATTCAATGATTAACTGTCGTTATTAACAGATTGCTGTCGCGATATATTTTTAGCTTGCTCTTGATTGCTACCGCTTAGAGGCTGTCGTGCTTTTTCAATAGAAATTTCAGCGATGGTTAGCTTTTTGACAGATAAAGTCCGTTAGGCGACCATAGCTCCAATGATGAACATTAACTCTATATTGCTTGGCATATTTTTTTTGACCTTCTTTGTATCCTTTGATTTT
>JAAUYH010141481.1_pt1 | contig 10847 bp, 8 predicted proteins | sample 7278061 | NCBI WGS metagenome assembly JAAUYH01 (sample SAMN14350203, study PRJNA611818) | marine sediment metagenome | isolation source: surface marine sediment (0.6m) | place: French Polynesia: Moorea | collected 2018-08 | reverse complement strand
CTGGGCGCGCGCCGTGCCCACGCGCGCCGGGCTCGCGCCCAGTATCACCTGCGCCAGTGCTTCGTGTTCCTGAACGCGTTCGTGATCAACAAGCCCGAGGTCATGGTCGCCGGCGCGCCCGAGCTGTTCGACGATTTCGGGAAGCTGACCGACGAGACCACCCGCGAGTACGTGGCCAATCTTCTGGTGGCACTGCAGGAGGCGACGCTGCGCTTGGCGGTCACGTGAGCTCGACATCCAGCGACACGAAACGCCGCCGTGTCGGCTGCGGCAGAAATCGCGAGAGACTCGGATAGGCCTGGCCGTAGATCCGTCGCAGCAGGGTCATGTCGCGTCCCGCGCGCAGGACCACCGGGTAGCCCATGTGCTCGGCCAAGGTGATCGCGCCGGCGATCTCGTGCAGCACGCGGCGGTCGAGCGCGATCAGATGGCGCTCGGCGTTGGCGGCGTCGCCGTTCGCGGGCAGCTTGCCGCCAAGATCGCTCCAGACCTGGCGGCGCACGTCGGTGCGGAAGGCCGGCGCGTCGCTGTAGAGGGAATCGGCGAAGGCCAGGATGCTCCAGTAGACGTCCTGGCGCTCCAGGTCTTGCCAGAAGAGGATCTCGGGACAGGCGCCGGCGGCGCGTTCGGCGACGATGCGCGCCAAGGCCCGGCCGGCGGCCTCGACCTTGCGGCGCGCGGTGAGCAGCTCGACGCCGTGCGCCACGGCGTAGTCGTACATCTGCAGCCGGTCGGCGATCAGACAGGCAAAGTGAGGGGCGTGTGCGCGCGCCCGCGCAAGACGGTGGCGCAGGCTCCCGTGAAAGCGCGCGTCCGCATCGAGACGCAGGTCGAAGACGGCTTTGGAAAACTCGCCGTGGCGGCTTTCGATGGCTTGGCTGTGCGGGGGCTTGCCCGGCGGCAGCGGTTCGGTCTGACGGCTCATGGCAGGACGAGCCTCGCGGTTCGCTGACCGTGCGCCCGATCGCGGCGAGGCCGGGCCGACGATGGACCCGTTCCGTCCTCGGGCTCGTTGGCCGCTTGGTTTGAAGTGACGGCGACCCGTAGGGCGGTCGCCGCGCGTTACCCACTCGAACGGGATTGTGCCGGGGAATCCGTTGCTGGCGCTGTGGCCTTTGTCACAGGCCCAGTGGGGGAGCGGGCCGGTGCGACTTGAGCGAAATACGCCTCAACGCTCGGTGAAGGCGCTCTCCAGCGAGCGGTATACGGGCTTCAACAGGTAGCGCAGCAGGGACTTGCTGCCGGTCGAGATGTCGACGTCGACCACCATGCCGGGCAGGATCGGGTTGCGCCCGGCGAACTCGCCGACGTGGTTGCGGGCGAGCGCGATGACGCCCTTGTAGTAGGGCTCGCCCTCCTCGTCGCGGAAGGTCGAGGCGGAGATGCGCTCGAGCTGGCCCTCGACCGCGCCGAAGCGGGCGACGTCGTAAGTGGTGACCTTGACCCGCGCGCTCTGGCCGGCGCGCAGATGACCGACGTCGCGCGGCTCGATCCGCACCTCGGCGATCAGCTTGTCCTCGAAGGGCACGATCTCCATCAGGATGTCGCCCGGCGCGATGACGCCGCCGATGGTGCGCGTGGCCAGGCCCTTGACCACGCCGCGCACCGGCGCGGTGATCTCCAGGCGCGCCACCCGGTCCTCCAGCTTGGTGAGCTGCTCGCGGATCTGGGCCAGCTCGCCGCCGACCACGCCCATCTCGTTCAAGGCCTCGTTGCCCAGGGTCGAGTCGAGCTCGACCAGGCTGTTCTGCGCCTCGGCCAGGGCCTCCTGGGTGCGCGCGGTCTGGCCGATCAGGGCGGTCAGCTCGCCGACCGTCTTGCTGAGCGCGCGCTCGCTCTCCAGGTAGGTGACCTTGGCGACCAGCCCCTTCTCCATCAGCTTGCGCCGCATGGTCGCCTGCTGGGTGATGATGTCGATCTGCTCCTGCACGTTCTTGCGCTGCTCGGCCAGCGACTTGAGCTCGACGCGGCGCTGCTCGATGCGCGACAAGAGCACGGCCTGCTGGTTGGCGCGGGCCTCGAGCTGAAGCTGCAGGATCGTCTTCTCGTCGCTCACCAGGTCGGCGTAGCGCTCGCCGGCCGAGAAGTCGGGCTCGTGGCCGAGCACGAAGGCGCGCAGGCGCTCGGCCTTCAGCGCCAAGGCCGCCTCGCGCGCCTGCAGCTGCTCGAGCTCGGCCAGCGCCGAGGCCGCCTCCAGGCGCAGCAGCGGCTCGCCCTGTTCGACCACCTGGCCGTCCTCGACCAGGATGCCGGCGACGATGCCGCCCTCGAGATGCTGCACCACATGGACCGAGCCCGCCGGCACGATCTGGCCGTGGGTCAGCGCAGTCTCCTTCATCTGGGTGAAGGCGGCCCAGACGACGAAGCCGACGACCGCGAGCGTGCCCGCGAGCAGCAAGTGCAAGAGCGCGCGCGGCGGGCCCGCTTCTTCCAGCAGCAGGGGCTGCGACAGGAAGCGGATCAGCCGCTTCTGCCGCTTGGGGTTGGCCAGGCTCATGGCCGGGGATGCTTTGCCGTGCGCGCCCATGGCCTCAGCCCATCCCCAGCTTCGGCAGGATCTCGTCGGGCGTGCCGGCGACCAGCACGCGGCCGCCGTGCATGTAGACGATGCGGTCGGCGAGGCGCATCTGACTCGGCCGGTGGGTGACGACGAAGACCGTGGCACGGCCGCGCAGGCCCTGCAGCTTGCACCGGAGCGCGGCGTCGCCCGCCTCGTCGAGGTTGGCCGCCGGCTCGTCCATCAGGTAGATCGGCGCCGCCTTCGAATAGGCGCGGGCCAGCATCAGGCGCTGCTTGAAGCCGGTCGGCAGCTGGCGTTGCAGGCGCTCTGTGAGTCGCGTGTCGAAGCCTTCCGGCAGGTGCAGGATGTCGTCGAGCAGATCGGCGTCGACCACGGCCTGCGCCAACTCCGCGTCGCTTGCCGTCGGGTTGGCGAGCCGCAGGTTCTGCGCGATGGTGCCGTGGAACAGATGGCAGACCTGCGGCACGTAGGCGATCGCGCCGCGCAACTCGGCGACGTCGAGCTGGCGGATGTCGATGCCGTCAATCAGCACTGCGCCGGCCTGCGGCTGGTAGAGACCGGCGATGACCTTGAGCAGCGTCGACTTGCCCGAGCTGCTCGGTCCGGTGACCGCGATCAGCTCGCCCGGCTCGGCCTGCAGATCGACGCCGAGCAGCGCCGGTTCCGCGTTCGGCGAGTAGCGCAGGCTGACGCGCTGGAAGCCGACCTCGCCGTTGAAGGTGCGGTGGCCTTGGACCACGCGGCCGGGCTCGCGCTCCAGGCGCAGCTTCATGAGCTGGTTGACCTGGCGCAGGCCGAGCTTGACCTGTTCCAAACGGGTCAGGCTGAGGAAGGCGATTTGCAGCGGTGACAGCACGCGCCAGACCAGCGCCATGACCGCGACCAGCGCGCCGATGGTCATCGCGCCTTCGAGCACCTGCAGGGTGCCGAGGCCGATGGTGGCGATGCCGGCGGCCATCATCAGCACCTGCGCCGCGGTCTGCACCAGCACAGAGATCTGCGTGGTGCGGAAGTTGGCCAGCGCGTTGCGCGCCGAGAGGTCGCGGTAGCGCCGGCTCCAGACCGATTCGGCGGCGCAGGTTTTCACCGTGCGCAGATGCGACAGCATCTCGATCAAGAAGCTCTGGCGGCCGGCGCGCGCGTCGCCGGCTTCGGCCACCGCGCGGCGCATCGACGGCAAGGTCAAGAGCGCGATCAGGATGAAGGCGCCGACCAGCACCACCGGCACCCAGGCGAGCGGCCCGGCGATCATGGCGATGACCGCGATGAAGAGGATCACGAAGGGCAGCTCGAGCACCACGCCGGCGAGCGGGCCGGTGAAGAATTCTCGCACCGCCTCGAACTGCTTCAGGCGCGATACCTGGGCGCCGATCGTCGCGCGCTCGGTCATGACGATCGGCAGGTGCATGATTTGCTGGAAGGCGGCGGCGCCGAGGATCATGTCGATGCGCCCGCCGATGTAGGCCAACAGGCGCGCGCGGATCACCCGCAAGATCAGGTCGATGCCCAGCGCCAGCACGACGCCGGCGACGAGGTAGAGAAGCATCTCGTGCGAACGCGCCGCGATCACCCGGTCGTAGACCGTCATGATGAACAGCGGCACGGTGAGCGCGAGCAGCGAGGTGACGAAGGTGATCGCCAGCATCTGCAGCACCAGCATGCGGAAGCGCCGGGAGATGCCGTCGAACCAGGCCGCGGTCTCGGTGGCCGCAACCGCGTGACCGGCGGAGTCGTCGGCTGCGGTGAAGAAGTAGGCCGTGCCCTTGAAGCCGAGGACGCTGATCTTGGCGATGGTCGAGGTCTCGCCGTCGAACACGGTGATGCGGTCGCCGTCGCGGCGCAGCACGACCAGAGCCGAGCCGTCGTCGGGCAGGAACAGGCAGGGCGCGAGCCGCGGGTCGAGGTCGCGCAGGCTGATCTCGGCCGCCCGGCTCTTGTACTTCAGGTTGGCCAGGACGGCGCGAAAGCCGTCGATGTCGAGCGTGTCGGCGAAGTGCGGCAGGGCCTCGGAGAGATGCCGCGGATCGCCGCTCCAGCCGAGCGCCCGCAGCAGCGGCACCAGGCAGGCGGCCAGGTCGGAGATGGCGTGGAAGCCGCCGATCTCGCCGCCGTGCAGGACCCGACCGAGCCGCTCGAGCGGCCGGTCCGCGGCGATCCTGGTGGCCTGGTCCATGGTGAGGTCGGTCATGCGACGCCGGGCTCCATCGCGGCCTCGGCGGCGCTCACCGCGCCCGCCGGCGCTTCGGGTTCGGCGCGGCGCAGCTGGAGCCGGCCGTGCTCCAGGTGATAGGTCCGGTCGGCCAGGGCGAGCAGCGAGGGGCGATGGCTGACCAGCACCATGCTGGGGCCGCCCTTCAGGTCGGACAGCGCCTGCTTCAGGTTGGCGTCGCTCTTGCCGTCGAGCGCGCTGTTGGCCTCGTCGAACAGGATCACCTCCGGCCGCTGCGCCAGGGCCCTGGCCATGACGATGCCTTGCTTGATGCCGGTCGGCAGCTCGTCCTGGGCGCCGTCGCCGACCCGGGTCTCGTAGCCCGCGGGCAGACGGTGGATCTGGCGGTCGAGTCCGAGCTGCTGGCTCGCCGCCAGGGCGTGCTCGACGGCGTCGACGCCGCGGAACATGGTCAGGTTGTCGAGGATCGTGCCTTGGAACAGCGCGGCGCTCTGCGGCAGGAAGGCGACCTGCCGGCGCAGGCTGTAGGGGTCGTGAGCCACGACGTCGAGCCCGTCGTAGGAGACCCGGCCGCGGCTCGGCTTGAGCGCGCCCAGCATCAGCAGCAGCAGCGTCGACTTGCCCGAGCCGGTGCCGCCGGTGATGCCGATGACCTCGCCCGGCGCGATGCTGAGGTCGATGCCGTCGATCACGGGCGCGTCCTCCTCGCCGTAGGCGAAGCGCAGGTCCTCGAGCTCGATGCGCCCGTCCAGCGGCGGCATGGCCGGCGCGTCGGCCGCGCCCTCGGGGGCGGCGGCGAACAGCCGGTCGAGGCGCTCTTGCGCGACGGCGACGTTCTGGAACTGGGTCCAGATGCCGAGCGCGCGCAGCAGGGGCTGCACCGAACGGCCGGCGAGCAGGGTGCAGGCCGCGAGCCCGCCGATGCTGAGCTCGCCGCCGATCACCAGGATCGAGCCGACCGCGGCGACCGCGACCATGGTGAGGTTGGAGAAGATCGCGCCGACGCTTTGCGCCAGGTTGCTGAAATAGGTGCAGCTGTAGGTGCTGGCCGCGCCGCTTTCCTGCAGCCGCTCGTAGCGGCGCTGCAGCAGGGCCTCCATCGCCAGACCCTTGACGGTCTGAATGCCGCTCAGCACCTCGATGATGAAGTTGTAGCGCCGGTCGTCGAGGGTGGCGCGCTCCTCCAGCGCCGATCGCAGCAGGGCCCCGACCAGCAGCGCCGAGCCGGCCAGCAGCAGCAGCAGCGACAGGGGGACCAGGGCGAGCCAGCCGGCGATGGCCCAGATCAGGCCGAGGAACAGCAGGATGAAGGGCAGGTCGACGATCAGGAGCTTGCCCTGGCCAGCGTGATAGTCGCGCAGCATGTCGGTGGCGCTGAGCCGGTCCAGGTGTACGCCGGGGGCGTCGCGCTCGTAATGGCCGATGTTGCTGGCGAGCAGGCGGTCGACCGCGCGGCAGGCGGTCAGATGCTCGAAGCGCGCGGCATCCCAGCCGCTGACGTAGGAGCGGGCCAGGCGCAGGCAGGCCTCGAGCAGCAGGACGCCGCAGAGGCCGACGATCAGCAGGAGCAGGGTGTCGGTCGCCTGGTTCGGCAGGATGCGGTCATAGACTTGCAGGATGACCAGCGGCAGGGCCAACGACAGCAGGTTGATGGTCATCGAGGCCAGCAGCACGCGCGCGCCGGCGGCCGGTCCGCGGGGCATGGCTTGGCTGCCGCGCGACCAATCGGTCTCCTCTTCCGGGATCGCGACATGCGCACCCAGGGTGGCGTTCAAGGAGTCCGCCTGCCACAAGGAGTGATCCCCCTGCCGTTTCGGTGCCGTTGCGCTGCGGCCAGCCTGCTCTGGCCGTGGACCAGCCGTTAGGGTTTAAAGACAATTGCTTGCGACTTGGTTAAGCAGAGCAGCGCGAAAACTTCATGGGATAGAAGTTTTCATGGCGGAAAACAGCCACTAGATTTCCTGATAATAATAGAGAAAAACCTGTTCCAAAATAATAGTGTGGTTAACACTGGTTTAAATGTGATTAATATTGCTGTTTGGCAAATATAGAGGGAGCTTTCAGGGGTGAATCGCGGGCGCTTCACCCTGTCCGCCGGCCCCAGGGCGCCGCCACTTGGCGGTCAGTCGCCGCCGGCCGGGACCTGCTGCGCCCGGATCAGGACCACGGCCAGCCCGGAACAGACCAGGACCAGCGCGCCGAGCTCGGTCGGGCCGACCGGCTCGCTCAGCACCAGGGCGCTGCTGAACACGCCGAGCACCGGGATCGCCAGCGTGCCGATCGCGGCGATGCTCGCGGGGAACAGGCGGACCACGGTGAAATAGGCCCAGTGGCAGAACAGCATCGGCAGGGCGATGATGTAGAGCGTGGCCAGGATCGCCGTCTCGCTGATCTCGAGCACCACGCTGGGGTCCTCGAAGGCGATCATGCCGATCGAGACGGGCAGCGCCCCGAACAGCAACTGCCAGCCGACCAGGACCGTGGTCGGCATCTGCCAGGCAAAGCGTTTGATCGACACCGTGCCCATGGCCCAGGAGAGGGCGGCGCCGAGCATGAAGAGCCCGCCGAGGGGAAAGCGCCCAACGGCCTGGAGGTCCGGCCCGATCAGCAGGGCGAGGCCGGCCAGGCCCATGGCGAGGCCCAGCAGCTTGCGCCCGGTCAGCGGCTCGCCCAGCAGCGGGCGGCTCAAGAGGGCGGCCCAGAGCGGCATGGTGAAGGCGATGATCGAGGCGCGGCCGGCCTCCATCAGGCTGACGCCGTAGCCCGAGAAAAGATGCCAGCCGACGATGTTGAAAAGCGCGCAGAACGCCAGCGGGCCCAGCTCGCCGCGCGGCACCCGCAGCGAATGGCCGCCGAGGCGGGCCAGCAGCAGCAGACCGCCGCCGCCGCCGACCAGGCACAGGGTGCGGAAAGTCCAGACCGGGATCTCGCCGAGCGCCAGCTTCATGGCCGGCCAGTTGGCGCCCCAGATCAGGGTGATGCCGGCGAGCAGCAGGAACCCGGCCGTGGGCAGGCTCTCCTGGCCGGCGCGGGCCGGCGCGCCGCCGTCAGCGGCCATGTGCTTCGGCTTTGCGTGCGGCCAGGCGGCCCAGCACCTCGCGCTTCTGATTGGCAGAGAGGATCGGCCAGTCCCGGATCTCGTCGATCGAGCGATAGCAGCCGATGCACCAGCCCTTGGCGTTGTCGACCTGGCACACTGAGATGCAGGGCGAGGGCACGCTGTTGTCGAAGACGCGGTTGCGTGGCCGCCGGCGGCGCCGTTCGGAACGGCGGCCATGGGCGGCGCTACGGCTTTGTCCCCTATCGTCCAATGCAGGTGGTCCCTTCGCCGAAGCGGCGCCCGCTGCCGCGCGCGCCGCTGCCGCGTAAAGTGGGGCGCGCGGCCGCCGTTTGCAATCTTACGCCGCCTTCCTATGATCCGGGCTCCCAAAGCCGAGGGGACATCCGAGGTCATGACCCAGCTGGTGCGGCGCCTGCGCCTTGCAAGCGGCCTCGTCCTCTTCGTCTTCGTGCTCACCCATTTCATCAATCACGGGCTCGGCCTGATCTCGCTCGAAGCGCTCGAGGCCGGCCGCGACCTGTTCCTGAAGATATGGCGCAATTGGCCGGCCACGGTCGTGCTCTACGGCGCGCTCATCGTCCATCTGGGCCTGGCATTCTGGGCGATCTACCAGCGCCGCCGGCTGGCCATGCCGGCCTGGGAAGCCGCGCAGCTGTTGCTCGGCCTGGCGATCCCGCCGCTCCTGACCCTGCACATCCTGGGCACGCGGCTCGCCTACGAGCTCTTCGGCGTCGACGACCAGTACCACTACGTCCTGCTGATCTACTTCCACTTCAACCCCTGGAGCGGCGTCAAGCAGGGCCTGGTGATGCTGGTCGCCTGGCTGCACGGCTGCATCGGCCTGCATTTCTGGCTGCGGCTCAGGCCCTGGTATGACACCGCCCGCCCGTACGCGTACGCGGCGGCTCTGCTGGTGCCGGTCGTCTCCGGGCTGGGCGTTCTAATCGCCGGGCGCGACGTGCTGCGCCTGGCGGCCGACCCGGACTGGCTCGCGGCGACGATGGGCCGGCTCAAGATGCCGAACGACGCGGCCGCCGACTGGATCGGGCGCATGGAGGCCGGCATCCTGATCGCCCTGGCGGCCCTGCTCGCCCTGACGCTCGGCGCGCGCTGGCTGCGCGCTTGGCTCGCCCGGCGCGCCGGCATGGTCAGCATCAGCTATCCCGACGGCCGCCGCGTCACGGTCGCGGCCGGCACCAGCATCCTCGAGGCGAGTCGCGGCGCGGGCATCGCGCACGCCGCGGTCTGCGGCGGCAAGGGCCGTTGCTCGACCTGCCGGGTGCGCGTCTCCAAAGGCCTGAGGTCGCTGCCGCCGGCCAGCGAGGCCGAGACCAAGGTGCTGGCCCGGGTCGGGGCGGCGCCGAACGTGCGCTTGGCCTGCCAGTCCCGGCCCACCGCGGACCTCGAGGTCACGCCGCTACTGCCGCCCACTGCGACGCCGCGCCAGGCGCGGGGCCGCTCGAGCACGCTGCAGGGCCAGGAGCGCGAGGTGGCGATCCTGTTCGCCGACCTGCGCGGCTTCACCGCGCTATCGGAGAACAAGCTGCCCTACGACGTGGTCTTCGTGCTCAACCGCTACTTCGCCGCCATGGGCAAGGCGGTCGAGCAGGCCGGCGGCCGGGTCGACAAGTTCATCGGCGACGGCGTGATGGCGCTCTTCGGCGTCGAGGGCGACGCGCAGCGCGCCTGCGCCGATGCGCTTGCGGCAGCGCGCGGCATGGCCCATCAGCTGGCCGAGATCAACGGCGAGCTCGCCAACGACCTGGAGCGGCCGCTGCGGATCGGCATCGGCATCCACGTCGGCCCGGTGATCGTCGGCGAGATGGGCTACGGTGCGGCGACCTCGGTCACGGCTATCGGCGACGCGGTGAACACGGCGAGCCGGCTCGAAGCCATGACCAAGGAACTCGGCGCGCAACTGGTTCTGTCGGAGCCGGTGGCCGAGCGCGCCGGACAGGACCTCGGCCGCTTTCCGCGCCGCGAGGTCGAGCTACGCGGCCGCGAAGGCGCGCTCGCGGTCCGGGTCGTGGCCGACGCCGCGACGCTGCCGTGAGCTGTCGGTTCAGGCCGCCGCGGACCTCAGTTGCCCTTCTTGGCCACGTAGGACTCGATTTGGACCTTGAGCGCGGTGTACTCCTCGCAGCCCAACAGGCAGGCCTTGTCCAACGCCTCCAGGCGCATTTGTGCGTTCGGCAAGTCGTCGAGCTGCAGATAGAGCTGCCCCAAGTGCAGATTTGCGCCGCGGTGACCGTTGTCGATCACCAAGGCCTGCTGATAGTAGCCGTGGGCCTTCTGGATCTTGCCCAGGTTGGCGTAGCTCAGGCCCAGATAGTCGTAGGCGGTCGCCTGCTTCGGGTCGCGCTCGACGATGCGCTCCAGGATCGGGATCGCGGTCTTGTAGTCGCCCATCTCGACCAGGGCCTCGGCCTTGAGGAACTCCTTCTTTTCCTCGGACATGGCGTAGGCGGGGCTTCCCGCCGCGACGCCGAGAGCCAGGACCAGTGAGAAGAGGAGCGATGGAAAGATTGCCAAACGCATGGTGTCACCTCCCGGGATTTCCCTGACACAACGAATTTAGAACCTTGCACGCGAACCGCGGCGGGCCTTGACCCAGATCGGCTTAGGCCCCGCACCGAATCGCGAAGCTATTGGGGCAGCACGCCCTCGATCGCAGCCGCCACCTGTTCCGAGCTCGGCGAGATCCGCGCCGGCCAGGCCTCGACCACGCGGCCGTCGGGCGTAATCAGGAACTTGTGGAAGTTCCAGGTCGGATGGCCCTTCTTGCCCAGCTCCGCCGCGAACCAGCGGAACATGGGGTGCGCCTTGGTGCCGCGCACCTGCTGCTTCTGCGTCATCGGGAAGTCGACCGAGAAGTTGACCTCGCAGAACTCCTTGATCTCCGCGCTACTGCCCGGCTCCTGGCCGCCGAAGTCGTTCGAGGGCACGCCCAGCACCACGAGCCCGCGATCGCGATAGCGCACCCACAGGGCCTGCAGGTCGGCGTACTGGTGCGTGAAGCCGCAGCGCGAGGCGGTGTTGACGACCAGCAGCGCCTTGCCCTCGAAGCGGCTGATCGGCATCGGCTCGCCCTCGAT
>JAAUYH010026139.1_pt1 | contig 10850 bp, 6 predicted proteins | sample 7278061 | NCBI WGS metagenome assembly JAAUYH01 (sample SAMN14350203, study PRJNA611818) | marine sediment metagenome | isolation source: surface marine sediment (0.6m) | place: French Polynesia: Moorea | collected 2018-08 | reverse complement strand
CTTCAACTTAGATTGATAAGTTGTATCGCGTTTTAAAGAAATTGATGCAATCGGCACAAATAATTAATAACGTAAGTTAGTTGCCCGACTCATGAGATCAATGGTGCAGAATTTTCGGTGAAGTCCAAGAAGATTGATTCAACATAATGAATGCAGTTGTGCAGAAAGATTTATTGTCAATCGAAGAATCCAAGAGTGAAAGAGATCAACACTTAAGGCAAAGATAGAAAATGGTTGAGGAAATATATCAATCACGCAAAATAAAAGAACGATGTTAGGATACCTTATCGGGTAAGTGCAAGAAGATGGATCCAATATACGAATTGAAGCTTCCGAGGCTGATAAATTTTTGAATCCAGAAGGTAGGCACATGAACACTTGATAACACTACAGTGATACAAACAGCAAGTTCAGTACTGTTGGAATATTTATTCAAACTCTCAATTTGCAAGAAACAATTTACAAGGTAATTATGCTTTTATTAACTTTACTATGACTAGTTTAGGTTTCTGATTTTGTTCGGAAACTATCAAGTACCACTTCACTGTCAGCTGCCGTTATAACGACGTTGTCAACAACCAGCCGTTATGTTGACGTTCAGCCTTGCATCAACACAACGGCTGGATCAAAATAGCGCACGCCCTTGCATCAGCGCAACGGTCGAGCCAACTTTCACAACGGCCGTCTCTCGATCCAACGGCCGTCTCTCGATTCCAACGGCAATACAACTATGCATAACGGTCGTCCCTCGATCCGACGGTCGTTCAAATTTAGAATACGCTGACGTGTGCCGAACGTTACGCCACGTCATTGCTGACACTGAAATAGACTATATAATTAGTGTTACCAACCGAAGCAAACTTAAACAATCTTCTTCAACAGGGTTTCTGTCGACTACCGATGAATCACATCAATCAATTGATGCCTAATGAAAGCACCGTAGGTTTCACATGGGAATTGAGGGTTGGCTCGTTAGGTTTTATGTATATTTTCTCTGTATAGGTTACATTTCCATCTTAAGTAATACGCATGAGGTCTCATAGGATATTTGAGTAAAAAGATATTGCCGTGACATCAAATTATCTGTTTCGATCATTAATCGTGCTATCTGTGACGCGTCACCAATCATCGGCAGGCATCAGATGAAAACCTTAAATCAAGTGAAATTTTATTTCTACCGAAATAGAGACTTCAACTGTGACTTCAATTTACGGATATTAGGATAAAGAGTCAGTCATACAGTGATTAAATTTGATGGCGCGGTAGTAATCACTTATGATCTAGTGTGGATCTTGAAAGCAAATTTAAGATTTCCTCTGTGCTTGATTTGAGAGTCTCAATAGACTCGTATCACAAGAACCCAGATTCCTTAATCCGCTCATAAATGATAAGCTTGAAGAAATATAACTAACGTACCCACAAAGGTTTCCTCAGAACAGCATTTAAGGTAGAACAGGAAATCAAGTTAGAGAAAATAAACAGAACACTCTAGTGAACAAAATTCCTCTTTAGAACTAATTCAACGTATTTCGTGGAATAAACTCGAAAATCGAGACTCTGTCTAATATAGGAGTGGGCTCGAGTAAGTGCCTCTATTGGTTCAACATTTTTTCTAATTTTTGATGTACTAGGAGCTTATCAATTATCGGTGATTGTCACTGTTAATCAGGCTTGGTATGGGCGAAATTCAATCGAAGGGTGCGATCTCGGGCAGCCTGAGTACAATCAGAATCAACTTCATGCCAAGAAGCGGTTTTTCTCACTTATTCGCCCCACGAGTGCGAGAAAATAGTTTTTCTTAGTCTACGGTATGTGAACTTACCTCGCTAAAATCGAATAGCTTTAGAGCTCGTTTTACACTTTCCATCCTGCAGATCGGCTCAAATAGTCTGCTCGATTAATGAGTAAGCGCCATAATATCCGTAATAATGCTACACATTTCATACAATCTCTACTTCTCAAAATAGACCGCTTCATGTTTGACTACTGTAGCAAATCTAAAAAATTACATTGCTTCTGAACTAAAATGACATAGGATTTATCCTATTTTCGATAAAGCTAGCTTCCTCGTTGTCCTACTCTGGACTCTGACCTATCTTTTTCGCTATGGATGCAGCTTGCCAGGGGTTGCTCACGACCCTTTCCAGAGTCATTGAGAAGAGTTCTGTCACTCTCATCACCTAGATGACGCCTCAAGCATTGCCACGCTCGATGATTATGTATTGTTCGGACGAATGTCATCTCATTGCCTTACAATAATCTCACTACCTAGAAGAGCAAGTTAACTCAGCAGAGCATCTTATTCTGACTTGACAGTCACCGCTTATTTTACATGATTGCATAAGAACTTGAAAGGCTTGTCGAGATTGTCTACTGTCTTCTTCAGAAGCAGCAAGCAAACTGAAGGGACATCATCGGCCGACGGACTATATTCTCATCGAACACAAGTGGGACTTCGTTTGTATTGGCCTCATCAGGTTGTGGATTATCCTGTTCGGTAGAGCTTGCGCCGACCCTGACATAAACCTTCAGTCAATGGGCAGGGCTCATGTAGCGATATGATCCTCGGATGCTCATCAGAACCACCATCGAGGTAACAAAATATTGATGATTTGGCGTTCCCTGCGTATCCCGGAGTGTTGAATAACGTAAATAGATAACACTCATGTAGGCGTTACATTTTTGGGTGTCCTTCACTTCCGCAGCGCATCACGAAGATGGGCAAACCTGGACTACGAGGTTTCGCAACCCTTCAAACCGTTCATGTACAACAAACTGTAAGGCGAATACCTGCACGACAGCGAACTACATCTCAGACCCGACTACGTGCGGAGGGCTTCAAAAATTTTGGTTCGATGCATCTGATCACTTTTTGTTTAACGAATACCCCTCAAAGAAAACGCTGTCCGCATGTCGTATTACCTTAACGAGGGAGGGGAAAAGACGTCTGATCGGCAAATTCTGCGAAACGGCACCGGCGCTACAAATCATGTCGAGCTGAAGAAGGTCGAGGGTAGTAGTGTACCGGGACAGTGATGTTGCAGTTGATCGCTGAAGTTTGATCCAGACAAATACACTGTTTACGCAGACTACGTCACTGTCAGCAATGAGTTGGCCTAAGGTTCTACACACGTCAGCGCCTTTTTAATTTCAAACGACCATAGGATCGAGAGACGATCGTTATGCATGTTTGCATAGCCGTTGGGATTGAAACACGGCCGACGGCCGTTGTGAAACTTCTCATTTCAGTGGAATAGATGCAAAGGGTTTTGCTACTTTTATCCAGCCGTTGTGTGAACGCAAGGAACCTTTCAACATAACGACTGGATCTTGACGATATTATTTTGATTGGTGCAGACAGTGGACTTAGTTTTGGTTGTTTCCGAATAACATCTCCTTCATTTTTTGTTGCAAATCGAGAGTTCGAACAGTTATTCCAACCATCGATTTACACACAAAGGACTAGCCTAGTACGTCTGTATTCATTGGCAATAACTGGCCAGCATCAACTGATCTGATAATGTCTATCCTGTATACAATTCTTTTTGTTTGACGGTCATTCGCTGCCGCGATAGGCAAGAAAGACCTTCTCCGTTGAGAATCGACACGTATCTGCAGCTATTGGTTCCAGCTGTTCCCGGAGCCGTATGGCTTACCCGATTTTTCATGTAAGACGTTCACGTCATACTATACATCGGTGTCAGACTAAAAGCAGTACTTTCGATGTGAGGAATAACCGTCGGGCGACGGCCGTTAGCTGCGGTCGTTAAAAACGTTTGATCTAGCTACGAAATCCAGAGCTAGCTCACCTTGGCAAGTTCGACAGGACGATGAGAATTGACGAGCGATCGAAGGCAGATTTCGAAGCTCAGTCACATCGACCGCTCTCAAATTTGCTCGTCACTTATTCCAGAGTGCACACGATAAACTTCGGCGATTACTTGCGGAATCAACCTCGGTATACGAGTTACGTAGATCAATCTCGCTAAGGACAGATTTCTTCGGCTGAAGATATAAGCAAAGTCACGTTTCTGTGAAATGCTACCAATCTCGCCGCCGCCGGAAATCACATACCTCAACGACCTGAATCGCGTAAAGCTCGTGTACGTCCGACATCCATTCTGAGCTTCATTCGTTCGCTCTAGAGCATTTTAATTGTCGATCGTCGGCTGATGTGGAAAAAGGTGCCACTGGTTGAATCTAGGGAGAATACTCAGTTCTCCTGGCTAAGGTAACCGAAACAGGGGAAATCCCGGTTAAGGACGAGGTTCGGCGGCAGTCGTGTGAGATTGATGATCGGCCGTTCGAAAGTTTGCATGACCGTCGAGCGGATGCAGAGGCGTCTTCTAGTGGGAGATGTGAGAATTGTTGTCAGCATAATGGCAGGTTGATGACAACACGCTTACTATATTACAATATCGAAACGCGTATCGTTTCCAAAAGCATGACTAGGGAAATAATTCAGAAATGTTGTACAAACGCTAAATTGCAAACCAAATACAGGTTTCAGTTAGTTCTTGCTGTTTGAATGAAATCAACAATGTAATACTTCTAAAAGAAAGGACCAGATCTCCGAGTTCGTAGACCTCATATCCAGAGCACACGCTCGTTTTCACGAGCTGGAGATGGTAATAGGTTATTTATCAGAGGTATACGAACGCCTGATGACGTTGGAAGAGCCCAGCTGCTATCTCTGGTATTTGAAGAACCGCAATAGACATGGGCTGGCGCCCCGCGTACTACAAATCCGAGCCAGCCACCTGCATCAGCCCCAGGTCACTCTTCGGGAAAAGAACGGGCTCTAGAGATCTCCTACGTCCCTCATATCTTCCGCCGGAACATCCCTGAACGTTACTGGACGCTACCGATCGACGTCCCTTCCAATCCGAGGCCGATTCTGGGGGATACGGAACATTCCAATCCCGCGGAGCAATTTATTTCTGCGTTCGCAGAATTATTGCACGAGGTATGTCATTCCCAGCAGGACCGCCGACGAGGAGGCGACGGCTATCGAGAAGACGGTAGCAACGGAATCACACTTTCAATGGAAACTCTACGCACAACATTATTAGCCACCTTCACGAATAGCTGAAGTCCGCAAAGGCCCGTCGTACCCTCGATAGGGCCCAGCGGTGAGCAAATTGATGGCTTGGGTGCTGAACAATCGTGAATACGCACACACCTCGCCTAATCGGATCTACCGACTTCGAATAGTCCAGTCGGGTCAGGTAATGTGGCCCAAGGTTATCATAGAGCCTACTCAAATCTCGATATCTACCAGTTTAGTGGTAGTTTCAGTAGAGAGGACCCCATTACTATCATTAATTTTCGGGCAGAACATACCAATCCTGTCGAAGATATTGAGATCAGAGAGAGTGAAGCTTACTTCACGAGCTGCAATTCATCTCATGAGACGCAGCAACTCACTACCGCACGGCAATTCACTCGTCAAATGGTTCCGGCGGGACAGTATCGAGTTCAGCACAAGCTTGCCTCAACTTTCTCCATAAACATGCCACGAATGAGGCAGTTATGAAGGCCCTGAATGACCTGCGCTCCCTTCGGCAGAAGGTCTCCAAAACAAAAGAAGAGTTCTTCACGTGTTTCATTGACGCACACGTCCGCGCGGGCTCGCATTGGGATACGAATGAACCCGTCAAGTACTTCGATTAATGTCTCTTGCTGGAGTTCCACTCTTCGATTCATAACCATCGTATATCACGCACAGACCAAGACAAGGTCAATCTGAAATATATAGCCCACAGCGCCTAGACAAAAGGCGACACCTCACGCGCGTGGCTTAACGGAGCACATAATAGAAAAACAACCGGGAAGGAAACTCAAGATATAGGAGGAGTGAACTTTGCAGAGCAGATGATATGCATCAAGGGCGACGTGTGCGCCTTTTGTAGCGAAAAATACCAGCCGCGACTTATGAAACTCTGGATTTCGCGGAAATTTTCGAAACTTATTCGGATTACGTGGCTGAATCTCAGTAACCAATTCATCTTTATGAATGGTCTCAATTTCCGCCTTCCGGTGCAGAAGTATTCTGAAGACAACCCGTTACCTGATTCGTTCGATATCTGCAAAGAGGGCCGGAAGGTCATTAAAGCAGAGAAATTCGTAAGCCCCAACAAACCAAGACGAGGCCTTCCATGCGAAAACAGGCCCTTCCCAAGCCAGGTACGCCAAGGACCTCCCCAACGCCCCAAGCAGCGATGTGATTCGACGCAAAGGGTTGCTCCGAGCGGAAGAATATCGTCTGAAGGTAATTCATAACTTCAAGAAGTCATGACTTCATGAACAGGCTAAGTTTAAAATAAGGCCTTACCTTCTAGCGAAGGGACTCCTCAACAATCCCTCGTTCAGGGAAATAGGGACCTTGGAGCAAACTCTGCAACCTGTTTCGGTCGATCGAACGGTCACCCACGTCTCTCCGAGCGGCCCAGACTGACGAATCAGTGAGTCGATGCCGAGAAATGTTCTTTCCTGTCGACTGCGGAAGTTAGATTATCAGAACTACTTGTTCATTACTAATTAAGAAACAGACGACAACGACTTTACGGGAGCAAAAACCCTAGACTTCTTGGTCTTCACAACTCCGACTAACTATAAGATGAACGGTTGGTTCGCCCTCTACCTCGAAGAGTCTTCCGAGACCATAGTGGTTTCAGACACCGGGGCTGGACTTAACTCCGTCGCCGAACGGTATCTGCCGGCTGGTTGGGGGAAGAATTGCTCTAGCAAACATGAATTCGCGTTGCGGGACGCGAACAGCAAGCCCATACACACGCGTGGATCCGTCTAGTTGTGCATTTGCCCTGTCAATAACATTTCCAAGGACAGCTTCCTGGTCTGCGACCAATTTTCCGTCTCAATAATCTAGAGTGTCATCTTACATCCTCTTGGCACGGAATATTTCATTACCCTTTGATGTTTGCAATAGAGGACAATGATTTTCAGAATGGTGGAAATTATTTGCAATTACAGAGGTAAAAATATGAATATGCATAGTCAAATTTCAGGATGGCCATCAGTGGCCAATTCATTGTAGTAGCTGTAAGCAATTATTGTCGCGACTTCCACAAGTAGTGTAATGTCGCAACTGAGTAAATACACATCGTCAACAAGAAGAAACACTGCCGTTTGGTTTACAGAGAAGGTTCCATCTGCGAGTCTCCCGTTTCGGGTTAACTCTCTCGGGTGCTCCATCAGGTACGCCGACCACCTGTACTAGGTGAAATCCTAGAGGCCTTTCCCTCGCTGGTTCCATTCTGCGGTGAGTTGTCGGTTGTCTACCTGCAAATACGTTACTGTGAAGAAGACGCTTGGTCCGTTGACCCGCTGCTGCACGCAAAATACTTTTTGGGTTGTACGACGGGACCATATCAAGTCTTACGACATTGGGGGTCACGTTCCTTCAGAACAACGCTTCGGTGACTAACCATGAGGACCAAACGGTCACCAGTACGGACGGATCGTGTCTCGCACTCCTACGAAGGATAAAGAGGAACACCTCGATTTGTAACCCGGCAAGTCCTCACAAGTCGAAGGCCGACGTGACTTCCTCCTTGCTCGGATGGAATACGGTAACAGCATACGAGACTACAGTACTACCGCCCTACTTGCGATCCTTATTGTCAGTCGTGCCCGACAGGAGGGGATCTGCTATGATCGAACCTGACCCGTCAACGCTATTCGAGCACAAATATTCTGCCCTGCTTGATTACCCTCGGTTAACAGACTTCCTAGGCCTGAAAGCTGTTATGAACAGTAACGGCTATTCAAGCCTTACCATTCCCTACAATCATCATGTGATGAAACGTTTCTAATGGGAGAGGGCGATACTGTGCCTGGTCCTACCAGCTTACCCTTATTCCAGAAGATTTCACCGGACTGGCGTTATCTTATTTGAGCGAAGCCTTTCGCTCCATAGGAACAGAAAATTCTCACCATAAATGCCAACTTGTGCACTGGGGACATTGGTACCATTAGCAACACTTTGCACCGTGTTGAAAGTATGTCTGGTGCACGGTCAGTACGACAGATGCCCACCTACAGAGCTCAAAGGGCCGATAATTCGAGAAGGAAGAGTTAGACCGGATGTCGAAATTCGGCGGAAGAAATACGAATTGTTTGATGATAGGGCTCGATACCTCGGCCACATCATTTAGCCAAGGCGACTGAACATCGAAAGGACGTTGACAAAGTCCCTTTGCGACTCCCTTCCGCCCATGATGGTTACTGAATTGCGAGGTTTCTTTCGGCGCCGCAAATGTCCGTCGGCGATTTGTGCGAGGCTTTGCTAAAATATCTGCGCCGCTGAATGCGTTGCTGACGGATAATCTCGACAGAATTGAGAAAGGTTCAAAAAAACAACCGGTCCATGTGGATAATCAGGAGCACGAAGCGTTTCGCAAGCCGGTGGATGAAATCAAGTCTTCCCCGGTGCTAGCCCTTCCGGTTGCCAAACGTCTTTTCTCAATTAACACCGACGCGTTGAATCACCAGATCACCATTGCAGTGTTTGACGAAGGCGAAGTAACGCAAACCCCGAAAGGTTCTGGTTAAGGCACCTGACGAGCCCATAAAGTCATTGTAGGCCCACCACAAAGGAGTGTCTGGATTTACTATGGCCATCCAAACCATATGCCCTTACCTCTTGAATGTCGAATTCGACCCTCACGCTGCTCTCCATGCCCTGAAATGGCTGATGACGATCACTGACCTGTCCAGTCGCTCGATGGGGTGGCGTCGCTGCCCATCAGAGTACAGATTTCTAATCAAGTACAAAAAAGGGAGGCGCAATAGCGTCGTCGACATGCCGTTGCGTCTACTTACCTTGGCCAGTACGGAAGTACAGGTAGATGAAGAACTTCCATGCTTCGTCACAGCAACAGAAAATGTTGGGGATGAGTACCCCAAGACTCAATGGAGTTTGAGGAAAACCTCGCACTGATAGAGGGTCAGGATAACGGAATCGACCTCTTCCTTGCCTTCGGGAATCTCTCGCGGTTATAAGACGTCCCAGCAAGGATGTCTATCGGCAATCGACTGCTGGAGCAAGAATCTGAAGAGTTTCATCGACAGATAAAGCGAAAAATGGGAGAGTTTAGAGACCATATGTTCCAAGACGATCTCGATACAGGAGTACTGTTGAAAAAGCGGCTCAACACGCATTAAATTGTGGTGCCAATGACTCTTTGGCCGAAGATTCTAAACATAGCTTGTACTCTGCCGATATCGGGGCATTTCGGAGGAAAAAATCTATACTTGACGCTCCAACGAGACTATCACTGGCATTTGCTAGAGCTATACCGAGGGAAACAGCCGATGAAACTCATCGGACACGGTGTTGAACTACAATGCCGAGACAAAAGTACTATTTGATGCTGAATAACAGCCCGGAGTGCTACGCCTCGCATTAGAACTGAAGCTCATGTCACAGCCTTCACGACCCGACTATCTCGGCAACTTTATTCCTCGCAAAAACAAGACTGCCGTCTATCTCAAAGACAGATAACTGTACGCTACACTTTACTATAACAAGGATGCGCAGTAGCGCTGTTTATTCGCGACGAGGATGCCGAACTTAAGGAATGGAAGGGTGTTATGCAGTGCTATAACCAGGTACTCTTGCATCCATCTACGCCCTGATTTCCAATTGGCTGTAACGTCAATGCGTCATTTTTATTTTATGTTCTAGGGTTCAGGACACACCAGTCATTTGGGTGCTTATCCTCTTTTTAGTTAGGTATTATTCCGGTTTGCCTATATTCTAGTTGTATGTACAGGATCTATCCTATTTTCGATAAAGCTAGCTTCCGCAGTATCCTACTGCGGCCTCTGACCGAAGGTTTTTGCAAGGGATAGCGCTTCTCAAGGGTTGCTCACAACTCTCGCCTGAGTGCCCGAGTAGAGTTCTGCCTCTCTCGGCTCCTATGTGACACCTCATGTGTTGCAACACTCGACGGTTATTTGATGTTCGGACAAACGACATCGTATTGCTTTACAGAAGACCGTTACGATCTGAAAATTCTCAGTTACTTCTAACAGCAGTATCAGAAAAATCGTAAATCAGTCAGAGTCTAAAAGCACATAGAATGTTTGAGCGGTCGTGGTTTATAATTGAAAAAATGGTTTTGCACATTAATGATGTGCTGGAAAGTCTTTTCGAATATTTGTACGATTTAGGCATTAATGTAAAACAAAATATGTTCTTGAGTGCAGCAGTCGAGATCAAAAATTTCAGAATAGTAGCATAATCACGGAGGTAGGTATTCTAAGGCGTTGAATGAAAATAGTATAATAAACCCGAGAATTGGAAAGACTCCACGACCACATTGGTATTGGTACATGCTTTTAGCGTGCCGTATGCTAGACGGACTCAACAATTCGTCACATGAGAATGGGGCATGCTATCTCAGAAAATCGATCACCTGTATGGGCGTTGCCTTGTCAATCAGCTTTTGAGGGAGCTTCAAGCAATTGCTTACAAGTTGCCAAATTTTTGTAATTTCCAAGCAGCATGTTAAAATCTAGAAGAAAAAAACAGCTAAGTATTAGACAATAGAACCCTTCTTCAATTGTTTAATCTCTGGTTTCCAAGAATCGAGTCAGTAATTGCACAGAGTAGTGTAATCACATGTTTGTACACGCCCTTTTAAAACAGTTTTTTAGGTTACCTTTTTTTCCTTTTTTTCGTTTTATTGTTGTAAATGAAAAGGTTCAATCATCATTGAATCAAAGATCGAAACCAGGACAAATACTATTTCTACAATAATAGTACTGAATCATTAGCCCCATTTCAATTCACTTAAAAAATTAGGATATTACAAGACTTCCGG
>JAAUYH010149424.1_pt1 | contig 10851 bp, 7 predicted proteins | sample 7278061 | NCBI WGS metagenome assembly JAAUYH01 (sample SAMN14350203, study PRJNA611818) | marine sediment metagenome | isolation source: surface marine sediment (0.6m) | place: French Polynesia: Moorea | collected 2018-08 | reverse complement strand
GCTCCTGCAGCAATGACGAACTCAGGACCTCCCGATACTCCGCGCGATTGCCGCTCTCTCCGACCATCTTCTCGATGGTCTTCTCGCGCCACTCCCTGTATTCCCTGCCGCGCTGATCGCCGACCGGTCCGGACGGAATATCTTCACGAATACGGATCAGGTAAAGGTCGGCCTCGTTGCTCCGGCCGTAGACGTTGGCCAGGATGATGTAGTCCTTGATCCATCCCCTCGACTTCGAGTACTCGAGGTTCTTGCGCCATTCCGTTGCCAGCCAGTTTGCGTACTTCCAGCTGCCACCATCCTTGATGTCGATGCCCGTCACTTCCCAGTAGTCACCCTGGGTCATCGGCCATTCGTCCGCGGTTGCGGTCCCGGTCGTCACTGTCAAAGCAAGACCGAAAACCAGGGACGTCATGGCTCGTTTCATCGCATTTCGCATTTTCTTTTCTCCTTATCTTCAGGATGTGAATCGCACGGATTCAGACCCAGTATAGGAGTGATTGGGAGAATTGCCGGAATCGGCCTGCGTGAGACGGCCTGACTACTGTCGAGCGAGCCTTGCATTGCCGGTCGCGCGGCCGCAGGACTTCCCGGGCGCGAGTTCGAGACAACGCGGGCAGCCGGTATCTTGACAGAATGGGTGGCGGCGTCTAAGCCAAGGTAAGGGGCGCAGGTTTTTGCCTGTTTGCGTGTACAACCAATCTGGGGATACATGCCGTGAAGATGTACGACTTCCGCCTGTCGAGCCGTATGGAGTATGTGCTTTGCCTGGCGCCGGTGGTCATCGCGGTGGTTGCCAGCTTATCGCCGGCGAATGCCGCGCCGACGGCCGAGGATTTCTTCCGCGATCCCGAATTTACCAGCGTCAAACTCGCCCCTGACGGTCGGCACATTGCGCTGCTCACCAAGCTCGGTCAGGAAGGGCTCAACCTCGTGGTTGTCGACCTTGAGACAAGCGAAGCGCGCCAGATTACGGCGATGGCGGGCGGCGGCGTCAGGTGGTACGAATGGGCCGACTCCTCCCGACTGCTGTTCTACGTTTGGGGTGCCGGCCCGCGCAGCTGGGAGTACTACACGGCCGGTCTGGATGGAAAGCCGGCGAAGCGTCTGGACAGCAGGTTTACCTGGTACGGCGGCCCCGACTATGGCGATCGCAAGTGGGGCTACTTCGCCAGGGGCTGGTCGGTCAATGGGGCAACCGTTTATCGAACAAATTTCGCCAGCGGGAAGAAGCAGAAGGTTGGCAAGGTGCACAAGGATTGCGGGCGATGGGTGCTGGACCGCGACGGTGAGCCGAGATTTGCGTCGGAGTTCGACGTCGTCGACGGCGTCGGCCTGCGTCGGCTACATTACCGCGCCAAGGGGCAGAAGCGCTGGAAGGTCGTCGGCGAATACGAGTACGGAACTGGCGAGATCGTGCCTATCGCGTTCGCGTTCGACAACACCAGTGTGTATGCCTTGTCCGACATCGGCCGAAACACGCTGGCCTTGTATGAACTCGACAGCGACACGATGGAACTCGGCCGACTGATCTATGCGGACGACGTCTACGACATCCGCGGCGTGGTGATCTCCAAGCGCACAAAAGAGCTTTCGGGCGTGTTCTACACCGCCGACAAGCACAAGATCGTTTGGCTGGACCCCGAGCGGCGCGCACTCGCCGACGCCATCCGTGAGCGGCTGCCCGAGGCGACGAGCTGGTTCCAGTTCAGCGACGACGACCGGGTAGCGTTGGTTCGCACCAGCAGCGATCGCGACCCCGGCAGCTACTGGATCTACCGGTCGGAAACCGGTGTGCTGCGCGAGTTGTTCAAACGTGCGGAGTGGCTTGTGCCCGACGAGTTGACGCCCATCCGGCCCATCGAGTTCGACGCCCGCGATGGCCTTACAATCCGCGGGTACCTTGCCCTCCCGCCTGACGCAACGAGCAAGCCGCCCCCGTTGCTGGTCAACCCGCACGGCGGGCCGTTCGGCATTCGCGACGTCGATGCTTTCGACCCCACGGTGCAGTATTTCGCCAGCCTCGGATTCGCCGTTCTGCAGGTCGACTTCCGCGGTTCCGGCGGCTATGGCGTTGGCTTCATCAAGGCCGGCTGGCGCGAGCACGGCGGCAAGATGATCGACGACATCACCGACGGCGTGCGGTGGACCCTTGAGCAGGGTTATGCCGACCCCGATCGAATCTGCCTATACGGCGGAAGCTACGGCGGCTTTGCCGCACTGATGAGCCTGGTCCGGGAGCCGGCGCTTTACAAGTGCGCCATTAGTTTCGCCGGAGTGACGGACCTGCGGCGCATGATAGGCACTGGCAGCGGGCCGGGAGCGGAGTGGACCCGGCAGATCATCGGTGACTATTTCGACGACAAGGACGTGCTTCGGGCCAACTCACCGGTACACAACGCCGGCTCGATTGAGGACCCTGTGCTGCTCATTCACGGCAAACAGGATCGCATCGTCCACTGGCATCACACGGATCGCATGGAACGCGCCCTGAAAGAAGCGGGTCGTCCGGTTACGGTGAAGTACTACGATGACGAGGGTCACACCTTCTTCGAGGAAGACGATCGCGTTGAGGTTCATGGCGTAATGGCCGGTTTCCTGAATCGTTATCTTGGCGAGGCCGACCAACGCCAGCGACCGTAGCGGAGCGGAAGCGTTCGGGAGCCGGCCGGCTCTCCCCTCAGAAGGTGGTCGCCAACGGCCCGTAGAAGTCGTTCACGTCGCAGTTGTAACCGCCGTCGGGGTTCTGGGGCGGCGTCACTACCGACGACTGCAAATCCGCCAGATTGTCTTCGTCGTATTCGGCGTAGATGCGACACCAGTAGTCCATGTGGGCGTATAGGAGGTCGATGAGCTTCTGGATCGGGCTGAGCCCCGGATAGCTGTCGAAACCGACACCGGCATTGAGGTCCGTGTTGCCGTTGGCATAAAGCCGGTGCGCAGTGCCTGCCTGCCTGAAGCCGGCGTCGTACCCGAAGCTCACGGCCGGATCGTGTTCGATCTCGAAACGATGGATAACGGGAACTGCGTCACCAAGCGCGCTGACGAACGTCGAATTGCCGATGGGTGGCGACCCGAAGGTGTATACCGCGTCGACGTCTATGTCGCTATCCCATTCGAGCATCGCCGCAAGCACCTGTGCCGCGGAGCCGCCGAGGCTGTGACCGGTCAGCCAGATCCGCTCGCCGGCATCGTGGGCAGCCTGGATCTCGTCAACATTATCGTCGTAGACAACTTTGGCGGCCTGGTGGAAACCGCAGTGGACGATAGCGCCCGGCGCCCACGCGGGCTTGGCCAGTTCGCGGTTGTCGAGGTCGTTGTCGGTCCAGTCCTGGGCAGCGCTACCCGTTTGAGAGCCACGTATCGACACGATGAGGGTGTTGCTTGTTTCGTGATGGAAGCTCGCCCACTGCATGCTCCCCGAAGCCTTGTTGCAATCCTGATCGGGGTCGGTCGTCGTGATGTCCTCCGTGCTCACAAGGTCGATGCCAAGCAGGTCACCGAAGTTGCCGCTCGGGTCGAGCAGGGCATTCAGGTCATCGAAGTAGACGATCCAGCTCAGCATCGCCAGCTGATAACCACTGCGCCATGTGACCGCCGACGCGGAGCTGTCGAAACCACCGAAAAGCGACGTGTCGGGCTCGGGTGCGGGGACGACCTGGTATTCGGCGTCGAGTTGGGCCAATACCTCATCGGTGTATTTCCGCTTCACGAGAAGTCGGCCGGATGCGGGATCGTCCGGTAGCCTGGCGTAGAGGTTGTCCGAATCCCCGCCGCTGACGTCGAGTGCCTGTTCGCCAAGCAACACCGTGAGAAAGTCTTCGTTCGGCAGGTGCCGTCCGGTAACGTGCAGCATCTCGTTCGTCTGGCCGACGTTCTTCGGAAAGTGCGAGATGATGCGGGCCTTGCTCTCTCCCAGGTAGATGCCGACCCCGCTCTGGCAGGGCGGCGTGCCGCCTTCGTGAAGAATTTCCTGCATCAGCTCCGCGGCCAGGTAACAGGCCGGGTCGATCTCCGTCGGAAAGCTGCCGGTCAAAGAAACCGTCGCGAAGGTCCCGTTGTCGTCGCCCGGCGCATCGCCGATGGCGCTCATCACATCAGCAGCGGATGGAATGTTGCCGCTCCGCTCAATTTGCGCCGACTGCGCCACCACCTCCACGACCACCGGGATGGCCAGCAAGGGGTACTTTCGCTTGGCGCCATACGCTTCCATCCAGTAGAGCCCCGCGGCGGTGTTTTCCGATGTCTCGAGTTGCACCCACCGGCCTTGCCTGGTCTTGCGCCCGATGCGCGCGACGGCGTCGGAACCTGCTTGGGCTCTGGCCTCGGCCCTGGACAGGGCACGCTGGTCGGAGGCCTCGAAACGTCTCACGCGAAGGCGATGGACGGTGTCGTAGACGGGGCCTCTCAGGAGAAAACCGGTCGACTCCCCGGGCTTGAGTTGCAGCGCGCGGCTGTTTTGGCTGCGCATCTCGTCGGTAATGACGACTGGCGACTCCGCACCCGTGTCATCGCCCGGTCCACAAGCTGACAGCGCCGTGGCGAAAGCCAGAACGACCAACGACATGGAGCGAGACGGACCAGGTGGGTGACGGTGGCGCTGTGGCATCGAGCTGGCTCCCTGGCCTGCGTCCGGGCGAGCGGTGCCGACATCATCCCGTTTGCGGCCGTGGCAATGAACGCGTCGACGAGCGGATTCTGCCAGCAATTCCATGGCCGTGCACAGGACCACCGGCGCGGTAAGTACGGATGGCGCGCATCAGTGCCGGGGCTCAGTATTAGCGAACCATTGCCCGATCACCTGTTCGTCCGTGCTGATAAGGCTGCGGTGTTCGCGTGGTCGATGCCCCATTTCGGTGCCGATACCGGACGCGTGTTGATACCGCAAAGGGGCTGCTGCACAGTGGACAGAGCAAACGAAACCGCTGGCGATCCGGATGGGCGAGCACCGAGTATTCAGACCCGAGAGCGAGCGCCAGGCTCGCGAGTTCGTTCGTGCGCTCCTGGCCGACACCAAGGCCCTCGAGGCCATGATCGAACGCGGGCTGATCGAGGACGGCGTCCGCCGCATGGGCGTCGAACAGGAGATGTACCTGGTCGACGAGCGCGGCCATGTCAGCCCGGTCGCGGAACGCCTCATCGATCAGTTGGACGATCCCCGCTTCCAGACCGAAATGGCGCGCTTCAACCTGGAGGCGAACCTCGAGCCCCTCGCCCTGGAGGGACGCTTCCTGCACGAGACGGAATCCAGGCTCGAGGACATCCTGTCAACGGCCCGGCACGAGGCCGAGCGTCTGGGGGCCGACGTGCTGCTGGTGGGCGTGCTGCCGACGCTGAGGCACGAAGACACGGACGAGACGGCGCTGACGCCCGAACTGCGGTACCAGTGTCTGAACGATGCCTGCATGGCTGCCCAGGGCGGCCGGCTGGACCTTGCCATCGACGGCATCGAGCGATTCACGTCCACCTTCGATTCCGTGGGTATCGAAGGCGCCAACACGAGTATCCAGTTTCATCTGCAGGTCGGGCCGGCGGAAGCGGCACGACTGTATAACCTCGCGCAACTGATTACCGCGCCCCTGCTCGCCGCGGCCAGCAATTCGCCGATCCTGTTCGGGCGCCGCCTGTGGCACGAGACGCGGGTGGCCATCTTCGAGCGCGCCTTCGACGATCGTTCCCGGTCCCAGCTCATCCGCGGCCTGCCCGCGCGTGTCGGGTTCGGCTCGGCATGGCTGCGCGACTCGTTGGTAGAGCTGTTCCGCGAGAACGCGGCGCGGTACCAGGTCATGATGACCTGCGAGTTGCCCGAAGACCCGATGGCCGTGCTCGAGCGTGGAGACATTCCCGCGCTGTCGACGCTGAAGCTTCACAACGGCACCGTCTGGCGCTGGAACCGGGCCTGCTATGGCGTCGCTGACGGCAAGGCGCATTTGCGCATCGAGAACCGGGTCCTGCCGTCCGGTCCGACGATCCTCGATGAGGTCGCGAATGCGGCGCTGTTCTACGGGCTGATGGTCGGACTGGATGACGAGGTGGGCGATGTGACCAGGCGCCTGCCATTCACCGACGCACGTACCAACTTCCTCGCGGCGGCCCAGCACGGCCTCGGTGCCCGCTTCACCTGGCTGGACGGCCGGCGCATCGGCGCGCGTGAGCTGTTGTTGGAAGACCTGATTCCCGCGGCACGCGCCGGCTTGCGTAGCCTCGATGTGCCCGGCGACGATCGCGATCGCTACCTCGACGTGATCGAAGAGCGCGTCGCCTCCGGCCGCACGGGCTCGCAGTGGTTGCTCGACTGCGTAGCTGCTGTACCGGATAGCGAGCGCCACACGACCTGTGCGTCGGCCGTGCACATCATGCGCCTGAAGCAACGTTCCGGCGAACCGGTGCATACCTGGGACAAGCTGGTTTCGACGGAGCGGTCCGCGGCGTCACAGCCCGGCAATACGCTCTCGGAGATCATGACGACCGACCTGTTTACCGTGCGGCCCGATGACCTTGTGGACCTCGCGACGAAGGTGATGGAATGGCAGCACATCCGTCACGTGCCGGTGGAAGATGCAACGGGCAAGCTGGTGGGCCTGCTGTCAACGCGCGAGCTGCTGCGCCTGCAAGATGCCCTGCAGGAAGGCGGCGATCGTTCGTTGCCGGTTGGCCGCTTCATGAACACGGCACCACCGATTGCGGCACCCGGCCTGCCGACTATCGATGGCATGCGACGCCTGCTGGAAAACGACGCCGGCTGCCTGCTGGTCGTCAATGAGACTAAGCTGCTCGGCATCGTGACCGAGCGCGACTTCGTGCGTGAGGCGATACGGGCGGTCGAACGCCTTTAGCGCCGTCGGCCCGCTATCGCGCGTCAACGGTGTTTGCGATCGGCCGGATCCGCGCGCCCCGCAACAGCAACAATCCCAGGCCGCACAGCGCCAGCACGGACGGTTCCGGAACCTGCGTGTTGCCCAGCGACTGCAGCGGGTGGTTGGACGTCGTGCCGGTGTTGAGCCACACGGCGTCCACGATGAACTCCGACGGACCGCCGTGGGAATACAGCAAGGGCTCGTCGTTGCGCTGGCCGGCGTTGCTGGTGACGCTGATGAACTGCCACGAGCTCGAGGCCGAGGCGGTGGTGCCGGTGAATCCGTCCTGGTTGCTGCCCACGGCGAATTCCATCGTGCCGCTCACCACGTACACCCAGCCCGAGAACGTTACGGCATCGTAGAGGTTCCATCCCGGATGACCGAACGAGTTGAAGGTGAACAGGCCGTCCCAGCCGCCCAGCGTGGTCACACGCACGGCGTGGTCGCCATCGATGACACCGAGTCCGAACTCCGCCATCATCCCGGCGTCGGTAATCAGTTCCGACGTGGGTGCGCCATTGCCGCCGTTCTCCCACTGGTGCCAGTTGCTGGCCGCCGAACTGATGCCACCATTTCCGGTGATTGCATTGGTGCTGCCCGACTCGAAGCTGCCGTTGGCCAGGGCATTGCCCGTTTGGTCGATTACAGGCACCGCGAACGCTGGCGTGCCGAGGGTGCTTCCTGCGATCAGCGCGAGCGCGGCGCAGGCCATGGTGGTAGTCCGTTTCATTGTTATGTCCTTCCGTGCCATCAGGGGCGTCACGGCGAAGACACGATGCAAGAACCGGACCAGTCGGTGTCGCCAGTAGTAGTTTCGGGCCGATCGGGCGGCGTTGCGCCTTCCCGCTTTCGAAACCTGTAAAGAAGTCCGACGCGCAACTGCGGGACCGGTTTTACTTATCGTCCGGCGTCGATCCTTGGGCCAATAATTGATAAAGTACTAATTTAGAGGAATATGAAATAGTATCGCCCGCATCCCGGGCCGCGGGAGGCATCGACCCGCCGCGCACACGGCGCCCCATCGCCGAGGAGACAACCATGACCAAGACCGCCGCCGGGATGGTGGCCGAAGCCAGGGCCAGCATTCGCGAAGTCAGCGTAGAGACGCTGGCGGAGCGGCTGGGAGACACACCCATCGTGATCGACGTGCGCGAACCGCAGGAACCGGCGCACTCCTGATCGGACAGCTATCGTGACGGCCGCTCTGCTCGCCTGGCCCGGTGCTGTAGCCATCGGTGTGAGCCTGGGCCTGTTCGGCTCCGGAGGCTCCATACTCACGGTACCCGTACTGCTGTACTTGTTCGGACAGGACGAGAAGGTCGCGATCGCCGGTTCCCTCGCCATCGTCGGCACGATCGCAGCGGCCGGAGCGGTGCCATATGTGCGTGACCGGCTGGTCGACTGGCGCAACGTGCTCTACTTCGGCGTGCCGGGAATGGGGGGAACCTACGTGGGCGCCTGGGCCGCCGGCTTCGTTTCCGGCGCATTCCAGCTGACAGTGTTTGCTATCGTGATGCTGCTTGCTGCGGGGCTCATGCTGCGACCGTTACGGCTGGACGCTGCCGCGGCCGATCGCCGCGCGCTGTGGCAGATCGCCGTCGACGGGCTCGTGGTCGGCATAGTCACCGGCCTGGTGGGCGTCGGCGGCGGTTTCCTCATCGTTCCGGCCCTGGTGCTGTTGGGTGGGCTGCCGATTCATCGAGCCGTTGCCACGAGCCTGGTCATCATCGCGCTGAAGTCCTACTCCGGCCTGTGGAAGTACCTCGATGTGCTCGCCGCTGACGACCTTGGCCTCGACTGGGGCGTGGTTACGCTGGTCACGGCCCTCGGTATAGCCGGCAGCCTGGCTGGCGGGCGGTTTGCCACCCGCCTGCCCAGGCAGACGTTGGGTCGCTGTTTCGGCGTGTTCCTGGTGGTGATGGGTAGCGTCATGCTCGCTACGATCGCCCCTGGTCTTGTTGCCTGACGAAAAACACCTGGACGCCCGGAGACTGGCGTCGGTGACCTGAACGAGGCACGTCCAGCGTCAGGCTCCGGGTCTTGGAAGCCCGGGCCCGGCCAAGCTCACTTGGCCATGGTCCCCCGGTCGGCGCTAACATGGGCCGATAGCGTGATGATCGAGGTGACCGGTGATGGCGAACAGCACTGGAATGCGCGCGAAGGATCTGCGCGTTTTTTGCATGATTGCCCAGAAGTACAACGTCTACCTGTTGGTCCGGCACACCAACGAGGCGTCTCTCGACTACATCGGCCAGCCGGGGTATTACCCCAAGCCGGCGTCCATCAAGGCAAAGACCGCCGACACGGATCCACCGCCGTTTCAGTTCAGATCCGGCGGCCGGCCCAGGACCGTCCAGCACAAGATCGCCGGACTCGTGCCGCATCCCGATTTCCAGCCCAAGGTTTTCAGGGGCGAGAAGCTCGCCAAGGCGAAGAGTTGCTGGTTCGATACCCTCGATGTCCTGCACGGAGCCGGCGTGAACATACCGGCGACCACGCCCGACACCTGGGCGACCTGGGGTAAGGAACACACGAGTGGCCTGTCGGGGTGGCGATGGCGGGTGGATGTCGATCCCGAGTCACCGCACTTCGGGTGCCTGCAGATCGCCCGCGATGGCATTGGCTGGAGCTACCTGCACGGCGACTACGATTTGAAAGACGTCGTGGCCAGGGGACACGAAACCTACAACGAACGCGACGAAGGCAAGCACCAGGGCGCGAAGAACTACACGCCGCTATTGCCCGGGATGGAGTTCGAGACCATACGTCGGGAACTGAACGACGCGATGGGCGTGGATATGGTGCAGCATGGGGCTGAAGCCCAGTTCGCCTGGCATGGTGACGAGCCGATCACAGTCGTCTTGCCGGACGGGCCGGCTCTCGAGTTCCTGGTCCTGGCCAACGTGGAAGCGGTCATCGGATGGTACAAGAAGATCAACCGTGAACTGATTGCCAAGATGGGCAAGGACTACCTGGGCGACAAGACTCGCTGGTTCTGGTTTGGCGATCATGGCGATTTGTTTGTGCCGGGCGCGTTTTAGCCACGAGCGCCCGCCTCCAGAGACTGCCGCGCCTCGCCGGCTCGCAATGCCGCCTGGACGGGGGCAGCAGCTACACCGCTAAGCAGAACACCGGATGGTGCGGTGGACAGGTTTCTGCTACGTCTTGTTATGGGACGCTCGACAAATGGTGCCCATCGAGGGTCCTGTGGCAGGCGCGGTGGCACCGAGTCGATACGGCGCCGACGCCCGTCACGGCCCTTCAGTGAGTTGTTCGTCGATGCTAGCCCTGGACCCGGAAGGAGGAGGCATACGATGAACAAGCACAATCACCGAAAGATCACTGAACAAGCCCTGAGGGCAACCGGCCTTGGTTCCACGGCTCTCAGATTCGTCGCGTATGCCAACCAGGACTCCGACCACACCGGCGGCCCGGGCGATCTCGCTTCGCAGCACTTTTGCGGCCCGGGCGAGCCCGACAGGATCGTCGACAAGTGTAACGAGTTGATCTCCGACGCCTTGCACAAGGCCGCAATCCTGGCACGACGCGGGAACGATGCGGAGACCATCGATGCGCTGTACTTCCTCGGACGTGCCTTCCACTGTGTCCAGGACTTCTATGCGCATTCCAACTGGATCGCGCTCAACAACGTGATCGTGTGGAACGGCAAGAGCTCTCCGCCCGCGCTCAAGTTCTGCGCCGCAACTCCGAAGGACAGGCTCCTTTGCAACGCGAAGACCTACGGGATGGCCTATTCGACCAAATCCAAAGCGGCGTTGAAGTCCTACCGCCAGATCAGGGCGCCCCGTGAATCCAAAGACGATGACGTCATCCATCCCGACATGCACCTGGACTACGAGCGGTCGTGGGCCGACCGGGTCATCACGCGTTACGGCGTGATCGGCGGAGGCACCGCGTACAAGCTGGCACACGAACAGGCCAGGAAGGACACCCTTGATCACTGGAGCTACTTCCTCTATGACCTGATGGAGCG
>JAAUYH010190651.1_pt1 | contig 10853 bp, 11 predicted proteins | sample 7278061 | NCBI WGS metagenome assembly JAAUYH01 (sample SAMN14350203, study PRJNA611818) | marine sediment metagenome | isolation source: surface marine sediment (0.6m) | place: French Polynesia: Moorea | collected 2018-08 | reverse complement strand
GACTTAGGCATAGTAGAAAGTGCTTTATTGATGGCTTACAGGGCCTCGATATATATCTATCAGGCCTTGTAGCCTTTTTCTACTTTCTGCTCTCTTAAGTCAGTGCCATTGAATTCACGCGCCATCTGCACTTGCGCATGGGTCAGTCGATATTTCCTGCGCGCCTCAACCCAAGGGCGAAGCTTTTGTGGGATAACCGTCTTTTTCTTGGACATCATTCCAACTTTTAGATTAGAAGTATGCTGATAACGCTCCGGTCAATCGACCAATGATTCCAGTCAGGCGAACAACAAGGCTAATCTTGTTCTTGCCTTCTTCCATACCTCATCTGTTGGGTCAGTCAGAAGGCCCAGACGATAGAAGATTTGTAATTGAAAATCCCGCGCCCCTCGGCAAAGGTGGGTCTCCGGTTGACCACTCAGACTTGGATGATGACAATTCTGGCTTGCCTGCGTTAAACACCGCTGTTGAATCTTCGCCGCCAGCACGCTGTCAGGATGCCGACCCCGCTCATCCGTGCGAAACGGACAGGTCGACAATTGCTTAAGCATGACAGGATAGCCGCTGATATCAACTGTTTTCATGACCCTGCGCCAAGATAACCGCAATTTTCACTTAAATCGCCTGAAACTCTTGCCCTGTCTTAGCTACCGACAAAGTCCTCAAATCAAATTCTAGCACTAAGGGATCGGCAGATAAATAACATTCCATCCACACTGCCTTTTACTGGGACTGTATTTTTACGCAAATCCCTCAATACACAACACCGTCTGCCCCCCACTTTCCGCGATGGTTTGAGACCAGCGCCCATAGTTGAAGACGGATCCAAACGCTGAGCCCACTAAGCGGCATAATCGAACATCGTATCCAGATAAATGCGAGAGGTATTGGGATCGCTTTGACCATTTTGGAGCAGAAAGAGGGATAGGGCGGCGCAAAATACTCGGTCCTGGTCCCACGCTGCACGAGTTTCTAAAAAGTGCTTGAGGGACTCATGCAGTTCTTCCGGAATTTCAGCCAGGATACTAATGGACGTTGGGTTCATCGGGAGCCTCTCACGTTTTAGCGGATGCAGCTTGCAGAAATCATCGGTCTTAACCCTGCAGAAGAGCACCCCAAAATAGCGTCTCCGACTCTCACAAGCCCCAACCTCTCCAGTATCTCAGGAGACATGGGCGCAGGTCGAAATCAGAACGCTTTCATCAGCAGGTCGCATCATTTTGGGGCAAGCGGATGTTGTTGTCAATGTTGCGCTATGTTGCAATTCGCTTAAGTCAATCTGAAACTTTACGAGGGAATAAGGGTTTTAGCTCCCATTTCGTCACGCAACTTTACCTTTAAGCCGCCTTGTTAAGGGTTAAACAAGCCCCCCTGAAAAATCTAACGCAATGGGGGAAAGCCGCTTATTTTCGTTTCATCCTGTGGAAAACTCCCAGAAGTCTGGGGAAAACATTGACTGATTTTGGGGAAAACCTGTGGATATTTTGGGGAAAACGAGGGCAAAAGATTAAGAAATGCAACGTTTAGAAGTTGATAAATTTTGTTCTCTTGAAGGCGGCCCCCCCCCCGCGCTAGCCCTGGCTATCCGACCTGTCCAACCCCCGAGATAGCACTGCTTCCGCCTAGTCAGCGACCATTGGATCCCCCGAAGCCCCGCTGATCACGGCAGCCCATGGTCAAACAAACCCCTTGTTGCAACGAATGGGCGGGATGTCCTTTAGTCTGGCTGACGTTGGACTGTCTTCAAGAGTTCGCTAAACTTGTCCATCCAACGGTAAGCCAACTCCTCATCTGAAACGGCTCCCACTTCCCTGACCAGCTCCAGATATTGAGTCCCCACAACCGTTTTCCACTCAGGCGGACATTGCTGTTGGCCATGGTGAATCAGCATGGCGTCCCGAACGCTCTCCACTTCGGGCGGCGTCAACTCAGCGCTTTTCTTGCCGGGATACTTCTCAGCTAAGGCCGCCTTGATCAGATCGTCGCCGCGCCCCCCTTCCAGACCTAAGCATTGGGTCAAGGCCCGCAGCCGGGTAAGATTTGCTTTGGGGTCCGATGTGGCGGCCTTAGTGTTGTAAGGCGCCGCTGGCACAGTCGAGAGTTGTGAACAGATTTGCTCATATTGGTCGCTTCGGATATCCTTGCTTGTCTCTATGTGATATCCCTCTCGCAAAAGCAGATGCACCCCTAGCTTGGTCCAGTGATACTCGTGGGCGATCGCCCACAGACGCTTGAGTTGATTCTGATTCACTAACCGAGAGCGGGGCGGCGGCGTCAGATTATCGCTCGTCTGAGCAGCGGAGGATGATGGGGGCGATGATAGACGGGAGGATGACGGCGGCGGCGCAGGGGGAGAAGCGGAGGCCTGGGGGCGAGCGATTTCGCGCTTGATCGACTCTGGCAATGGCGCCGCCGAGACGGCTGATAGCGGCTGGAACGTGATCAATCTCTCACGGCTAGGGTCAACCGCGCCGCTTGGGTCCAAGCAACGGCTGAACCAGAGCGCTGGGGACGATTGATTTGTGGAGACCTGACGAATATATGGCTCCCCATTCACCGTAACGACCGTCGGTCCATCCGCATCCCGCGCCGCAACTTCCGCCCCGATAGCGCTCCAGTCATAATTGGCGAAGCTCTCTAGGGCTGCATGATAATTGAGCGCTACCGCTGGAGCCATGCGTTCAAGGGCAAGCGCAATCCTTTCCAGCAACTGATTCTGCCGCTCCAGGGCGGCGACTAACTGTGGGTCCATTTCGCGTCCTCCCTATTCCGATTATCCAACAGGAGTCGAGGGTCAGGGGAGATAATCCACTGGTCGGGATTGAGCGCTAAGCCTCGGCGGTGTCGAAGTCGTCTTGACCGCTGGCGTTGCTGATGGGATAAGGCGCGGCTAACGCCGGAAACAGGGACAACTGGAGCCCGCTGAGCGACCTCGGCTGAACGGGGTGAACGGTTAGCGTCAGCTGGCCCCGCCGCTCTCGTTTCTGGCGGCTCAGTTTAGCCATGAAACCGACATTCCGCGCGACAAATATACTACAAATGTATTTAAAGTCAGAAGCAATAGAAATCATCCATTTAGAGTCATAAGGCTCTCTAATGTGGGATGTTAAGGGGGGTAAGAAAAGGGTGAGATCGCACCATGAAGGCCCCCCAAATCTATAATCTGGATCATTTGGGTTTAGTGGCGGGAATCATCGACGAGATGGGATTAGTTGATGAGATTAATCAATATCTCGGGGAAAATTCCAACAAGAAGGTGAGCCCCGGAGTCGTCGTCAAAGCAATGATTCTCAACGGCTTAGGTATCCTGAGCGCGCCGCTATACCTGTTCAGTCGATTCTTTGATGGAAAACCGACAGAACATTTGCTGGGGGCGGGTGTAGAACCGAAGCATCTGAATGATGACCGCTTAGGGCGAATCTTAGACGACTTGTGGGGCAAAGGTCTGAGTTTCCTGTGTTTGAGAGTGGCGTTGCGGGCGGTGAAAGTATTTGATGTAGAAGTCAAGCAGGCGCATTTGGACTCCACCTCATTTGCCGTTGAGGGGGAATATGCCGTCCAAACAGTTGACACAGAGCAGGGAGAGGAGAGGCAGGAACCCCAAGAGAGAGAAGTGCGCCCTATCCAGATTAGACGAGGATATTCGCGAGACCATCGAGGCGACCTGAAGCAATTTGTGATGAACTTGATTTGTAGTGGGGATGGCGGGATTCCCCTGTTGTTATCAATGGCGAATGGCAATCAGGTCGATAGTCAAGTTTTTGGCGGGTTGATGAGAGAGTTTTCCCAGCAGTGGCAATTTGACGGTGTTCATGTGGCTGACGCCGCCTTCTACACGGCTGATAATCTGAAACAGATGGGAACACTTCAGTGGGTCAGTCGAGTGCCTTTGAGCATTGGGGCCGCCTCCGGATTACTCGATGAGATCGCGCCAGAATCCTTTTTTGCTAGCTCCATTGAGGGGTATGAGCTATCAATGGTCTGCAATAGTTACGCTGACGTCAATCAGCATTGGGTGGCGGTGCGTTCTCAGGCCAGGCAAAACAAAGACTTACAACGACTTGAAGCCAAGCTGAAAAAGGCCCAACAGCAAGCCCAAAAAGATCTGCAATCGCTCCAGAAGCGAGAATTTGATTGTCCGGTTTTAGCCAAAGCCGCCGCCGCCCAACTCAATGATAAACTGCCGTATCATCAGCTCATTGAGATACAGACGGTGGATAAACCTCACTATGGCAAAGGGGGAAGACCCGCTAAAGGGACGCAACCCACTCACTTCACCTATCAGGTGAGCGCATCTCTCCATCAAGACGGAGCCGTGATTGAACAACAAAGACGACGAACCGGATGCTTCATTCTGGCGACGCCAGTCCTAGAGAACAAGCCCGACCTCAATGCGGATGAAATCCTCAGGCACTACAAGGATCAGCAGTATCCTGAGCGAGGTTTTCGCTTCTGCAAAGACCCGATGTTTTTTGCTGACAGTGTGTTTTTGAAAACCCCTAAACGAATTGAGGCGTTGAGCTTCATCATGGGGCTCTGTTTGTTGGTCTATTCATTAGGACAACGTCATCTTCGACAAGCCTTAACCCAAGCCGAAGCGACACTGCCCAATCAGCTGGGCAAACCCACAGTCCGCCCGACTTTGCGTTGGATTTTTCAGTGCTTTCAAGCTGTCCATCTACTGGTGATTAAGGGCGTTCCGCAAGTTGTAAATCTTAATCCAGAGCGCTTGAGAATCTTGCAATTTTTCCCAAAATCCTGCCTCTCCTACTATTTATTGTGTTGAGCGACCTTTACTTGTAATCTGCTTGTAATACGTTTTGTAGCGCGAAATGTCGGATGAAACGGTTATCATGCCGCCGATGACACACGCTGCACAGCACAACCAGACGCGCATTGGGATTTTCCGGGTCATGCTCTAGGGGCGATACGCTCAACACATACTGGCCCGGTTTATCCAGCGCCGCTAGCGGCCGCCCGATTCGCGCGGCAAACTCCGTCAGGCTTTCCCCCCCTCGACGACACATCCGGCCACAGCCCTGGCAAGTCCAGTTCGCATCTTCTTTCAACGCTCGGGAGATAGCTTCCCAGCTCTTAGGATAGCGGTCCCGCTCCATCGGCATTTGCTCTCTCCTTTAGCGCTTCTAGCAATGGCTCGCTGGTCGGCTCTCGCCCTCTACTCTGAGTCGTCAGGGGCAAGAAAGCCGCTCTCACTTTATCAACCAACAGCGGCAGTCGTCACTTTTGATGAATCATTGCTAGGCTTGAGGAAGAATCACGTTTTTTCGTAACCGACCACGTGGGTCAGGCAGCAGGTGAGTCCTGAGCTTGCGCAAGAGGTTGTTGTTGCAGTAGCAAAGACGGAGCTGGTTTGCCCTCACGAGCAGCCCGACAGGCCTCGGTCATGTACTCCAAGACATTGCGTTCTTGAGAGCGTAGCGTCGCTACGACCGTCAGCATCCGAGCCACAAAGGCGCTCCCCGCTTCGGTCTGCGAGCCAAAGCTGATACGTCTCCAGATAACAGCTGGTCGCAGGGCTCGTTCTGAATCATTATTGGTGGGCTCAACTCCCTCAGTGGTGACAAATAGCCACAGCGCAGGCTCCATTTTTAACAAACGTCGGCACGTCCGCACCATTTTGGCTAACGGTGTCTTTTCCTTGGCTCCAATCTGATAACTGGCTCCTTGAGTGAGCAGAGATTTCACTTTAGCCCGAATCGGCTTGACCGTCTCAATAAAATCACTGCGAGTGAGAGTACCATCGCGGACCCGATGCCACAACTTGAATAACTTCTCTTCTTGCTTGAGCAAGGCTTCACCGATAGCTTGAGAGATACCTGGGCGTTCGGCGATTTTCGTAAAGTCCCGTTTCAAGTGAGCCCAGCACACTTGTCTACAAACCAACGAGACCCAATTGTAGACGCTATGGCGATCTGAGATCAAAATACCGTCAAAGGTTTTTCCGAGTAATGCTTGGGCTGATTGTTGGGAGCGACTGAGGAAGATTTGGAAAACGGTAACTAAAGGGGTAACCATAACCCACAACCAACCTTTGCGTTGGTCTGGGTTATTCCCATCGGCATTGCCTTGCGGAAAACCAGTCTCATCGGACTTGACAACTGGTTGTTGCTGAGCGTATGCTTTCGCCTCTTCTACAGGGTCAGCAACGGCCTCACTCGCCTGCTGACGCAGATTGTTGATGCTCCCCAAAGCCATCTGGGTTCCAAACACATCCAACATCGCCTGTTGCACCATTCGCTGAGAGTGACGATACATTCCACTAAATACAGCCACAATAGCGGCCACTCGGGGACCATAAACCAGGGCTGAAACCTCCGCTGGTAATTCGGCGCGGGTAGTCTCTCCACAGACCTCGCACACTCTTTGGTGCAGACGATATTCGAGCACCTCAGGCAACACTGGAGGTATCTCAACAGTTTGGTGACGGTAGGGGCTGAGGTCTTCTCCACTTAGAGGCGCGTTACAAAAACGACAGCTTTCAGGATAATAGTCATTAACTGATGCACACTGCTCTACGGCGAACAAATGGCGATGATGCCCCGGGTGGCCGGGTTGACCGCCTCGCTTTTTACCACTTTTGCGACGACGACCTTGTTTCTTCACCTGGGGGGGATCGCTCGACGGTGATTGTGATGAGTTCGATGAATTCCGATTGACTTGCTCTTTCAACAACTGATACTGATTTTGCAAGTCCTGATGCTGCTTCTCCAATTGCTCTAAACGCTCAATGAGATGACCCACTAGTTGCTTGACACTAGTGGGTGTACGCTCCCAGTCTTCCGAAGAAACCGCATCTGTATAGCTAGGGACGGGCTCATCCATAATAGGTAGACTACCAGAGGAGGGCTAGGGTTGAGAATCAATTTCCTGTTCCTACCCCCTGAACGGTTACGTTTTTTCTTTGAATGATTTTCACTATGGGGAACAAGAGATCGGACCCGGCCCTCGAAAAACTCTTAGCGGCGGACACTGAGTTAGGGTCGCAGGCGGCTAAACTCAAGGCTCAATTAGATGCAATCCAGGCCAAGCGGGCAAGTCTTAAAAAGGTCTTGGACATATTTACTCCCGATAAGACAACGGCGGCGGACCGGAAGGGCGAAGCAGCGCCTTCCCAGAGGGCTGAAGCGGCGATTGACTCACCTGTGAGGAAACCCGACAAAGACTCCTCAAGACAACGGGCGACGGCGACAACAGACAGCCCCGCTAAGCCGCGTAAAGCCGCCAGGCGGCCTAAGTCGCTCCGTCGAGGCTGGCAAAAATATATGCGGGACGAGTATCTCCAGACGCCGCTGCCAACGGTCGTGGCTGGAATTCTGAAAAGTCAACCCAAAAAGGTGTTTGAGATTGCTGAGGTGGTGAACGCTATTGTGGTGAAGGCGATTCCTCACACAGCTCGCAAAGGCGCTCGCAACCGGATCTCGAATATCCTGTCGGAGGGCGCTCGCAAGAAACAGTGGCGTCGTCTTAAAGAAGGCCGCTACTGTTTCTTCAAGGAGGCGGGATGAACGAATATGGCGAAATATGAATCCTGTATATGAGCTGTGAACCGCTGTCGCAGACAGGGTCTACAATTTAAGCGATCAGCCCTCTCAGGAAACCGCTTTCGTGTCACCCCCCTCAGCTTGGCTAGAATCTTTGGTCGAATTAGCCGCCAGTTGCATGGAAGCGCATAGCGCGATGGGAACGGTCGGCTATCGTTACACTGAAGAGGACGACCTGACAGAGGTCATCGTCTATCCCACGCCGGTTGAACTCGTGGGCGGCGAAGAAGACGGAACCCTGGTCGTCTCTGGCTTCACCCTGGATATCCAGACGCTGACATCTGCGTTTGAGCAGGTCATTGCGATTTATTGGTATTCTCGCAGCCTTGGCCCCTATGATCTCTCAGGCGCAAACGTTTCCATTGAGGGCCTTTATCAGGGGCATTCCGTCTGGATGCAAATTCTGGCAGACCCGCCAGAGGATGAACAGCCTGGAATGAAACTCGATGCAACCCAATACTGTTCGGATAAATAATTTTTCGGGTTTCAAAGCTCTAGAAGCCTTGAGTTCTCGTCCTTGCTATTGCATTTTTTCTCAATAGTGAGCTTAACCGAACCGTATTGCGATGCAACCCCCAAAACCAGGTGACAATATTCGCGCCTTGGCGGCGATGCCCGCCCTGATCGATGGCCTATTTCACAAAGCTGAAACGCTGATTTCAGCCACACTGTCAAAACTAGATCGCTGAGGTGGCTGTCAATACCCCAGCAACAGCTCTGGGGAAAAGCAGTGAAAGTAATCCGACACCTGAAGGATGAGTGGTCATGGTTATAAGGATGGGAGCTTAACTGTATTATTCGCCCTCATGCGCCATAATTCTCCCATCTATCCATTAGGGCTATCTACTATGAGCCGATTTCAAATATTTGTAGACCTGGGGATGAGCGGAACCAAGGCGTCTTTCAGTGATGGCGTTCACTTCCATGCCTACCTTTGCCCCCCAAAGGTGGCGGATCTCCCACCCTCTGAGCTACAAATTCTCGCCGACCAAGGCGATCAATTGGGCGGCGGCGTCGAATCCGGGGCCTACCTGCAGCTAGGCGAGCAAGCTCATGCCTTGGCCGATGACGCTGAAGGTCGGCCCAATAAGAGTACTGAGATGCTGCGTAAAAGCACCTTGGCTAAGTTGCGGATTCTAGGCGCGGTTGGAGAATTAGCACATCAATTCAACACGTTTCGTTTGCCGATCGATATTGGGGTCGCCCTGCCATTTGATGAATATCTCGTGGACCAGCACGAGGTGGCGAAGCAACTGGCCTCCACCCGCTCCTTTCTCTATCGAGGCAAACAAATCGAAGTCAGGCCCCAGGCGGTCAAAATTCTGCCGGAAGGGGCGGGACTCGTACAGTGGCGGAAAATGCAACCGACGCAGTCAGCTCAGGACAAGCAGAAATCTTATGTGGTGGTGATTGTGGGACACCGGGATTTGACCTTCTTAAGTAGGTATGCAAAAATATTTACAGTATTTGGGCGGAAAATGAGAGATCCTATAGGGACTTCTGTATCTACTGTTGCCCACTATGCCTCTGACCCGTGAAATTACCCCAGAAACCCGACACTTACTGGAACGAATCTATCATCACAGCCGCCAACATCAGGTGCGCCAACGAGCGCATTGTCTACTGCTGCGCAGTCAGGGGATCAAGAACGTTGCCTTACGGGCTATTTTTTCAGTCAGTGAAAAAACGCTCTACAACTGGTTCAATGCCTGGAATGACAGAGGATTTGCCGGGCTATACGACCGCCCAGGTCGGGGGCGCCCTCCTAAACTCAATGATGAGCAAAAAGCCCAGGTGCAGGCGTGGGCAAAGGCGTCCCCCCGAAACCTCAAACCTGTGCTTGAGAAAATCAAGGCGAGCTGGGATGTCACCATCAGTCTAGATACCCTTAAACGCATCCTCAAAGCGCTGAAGATGACTTGGCGACGAATGCGGCGAGTCTGCGCCAAAACGCCCCCGACTGCAGAGTACGCCCATAAACGCTCAATGCTTGAAATTCTCAAAGACCTGGATAGCGACGGCGCTATTGACTTGTATTACATGGATGAAGCGGGCTTTACGCTGGTTCCGCCGATTCCTTACGCCTGGCAGGTGATCGGTGAGACGTTGGGAATACCCAGTCGGCGGAGCCCCAGCCTCAATGTCTTAGGCTTCATGCATCGTCTAGGAACACTCGAGAGCTACGTCTCAGAGCAAAGTATTACCAGTGATGTGGTCGCAGCTTGCATTGAGTCATTTTTCCCCACTGTAAATAAGCCGACTGTCATTGTGATGGACCAAGCCCCGATTCATACCGGTCAGATCGTGTGGGAAATGCGAGATGAGTGGGCGCAACGAAGACTTTATCTGTTTGAGTTGCCGCCCTACTCACCCAAGCTCAATCTGATAGAGAACGTCTGGCGATTTATGAAATACGACTGGATAGAAAATGCGGCTTATGAGAGTTGGCGAACTCTGAGAAATCACGTCGAAAACGTGCTCACGGGGTTTGGAAAAGAATTTGTAATTAATTTTGCATGACTACTTATCTATTCGATCTATTGCCAACAATTGATATGTTTCCAGTCCGGATGAAGAGTGTGTCATTTCAGCTATTATTGCGTGCCTGTATAGATAGGATACAGTGGCACGATTTTTCCAGTTCTAGTCACCCACTAAGTGGTGCGGCCCTAGCTTCCATCGGTGAACACGAACTGTCAAGTCCAATAGAATACGATCCTCGCTTAGAAATTATCGAGCCTAGTTCTTCGGCAGTTACAATTTCTAAAATACCGGCAGATATGCATGTGCCTACAGTTAGGGATTCTTATGGTAAATCGGATGGTAAATCGGATTTACACAGTTGGAAACTTGATATGATTGAGATCAAACCAAAAATTCGGGAGCCTGATGATTTAGCTCTACTTTTCGGTAAGACCCAGCCATATGTACTGTGCTCATCAATTTGGTTCAAGACTGAAGTAAAGCAACCAGCTGACGATCACTTGTACACTACCCTTGACAAACTCTTAGAATGCCTGACGGAAGCACGCTACAAGAGACCTCGCATCGTTTGGGGTGGATTTCGTCATTCTGTAGTGTCGGGCATGTGTGGATTTCTCGCAATCACGCCCCATCTGAAAGGGCACTATCGAGCCCTTCTTAAGGCTATAAAGTTACTTACCTTTGATATTGAAGAAATCGTAGCAACAGATACGTTGCGAAAAGCGGACATTCCTTTGTTACGAATAGGTGGCATTGAGCCACCATGCCGACTGTGGAATGAGTATTTTGCTGTCCCCAATTACTTTC
>JAAUYH010014601.1_pt1 | contig 10854 bp, 10 predicted proteins | sample 7278061 | NCBI WGS metagenome assembly JAAUYH01 (sample SAMN14350203, study PRJNA611818) | marine sediment metagenome | isolation source: surface marine sediment (0.6m) | place: French Polynesia: Moorea | collected 2018-08 | reverse complement strand
GGCGGCAAAGTTCAACTGACTAAAGCGCTACAACCGTTAATCCAAGCGACTGCACAGACGTAACAATTTCTGCAGCAATATGTCGACGAGATTGAGGATCTCAAAACCCAGATTGTCCTGGCGCGCGAGTGGCTGAAGACGGTAAACATTAAGCCTGAGCAAATTGAATATCTTGTGAATGAAGCCATTCGGGAGGATGTGGAAGGACATCGGGCTGAATTATTCGCTGTCCGCATCGCCAAGGCCCACGCCGCCCTGAACGGTCGCTTAGCGGCTAAAGGAGCAGCCATACAGATTTTGACAGAGGCGTACCGCCATCGTGATCAGATAGCACTCATCTACTTCCGGGGGGAACAAGCAGGGGTTCTGTTGCCCCCAACCCGTTCGATTACGGCTGCTCGCAAACGACTAGACCGTTTGCCCTGTGGCGGCGGATCGCCGCTGGCTCATGCGTTGGCTCAGACTATCCGGGTTGGCGCAAATGCCCTGCAGACCAAAGACATCAGCCAGGTCATTATTGTGCTGATCACTGATGGTCGCGCTAGCATTCCACTGACACGCTCCCTAAGGGAGCCGTTGATGCGAGAAGAAAAACCTGACATCAAAGCCGAACTCCTGGAAATCGCCGCCAGAATTCGAGCACTGGATATGCGTTTGCTGGTGATCGACACCGAACGTAAGTTTGTGTCTACTGGGCTGATTGAGGAACTCGCAAAGCAGGCAGGGGGCAAATATTATCGACTTCCCAAGGCTACTGATAGTGCGATCGCAACGATGACAAAAGCAGCCCTGCATCAAGCGAGCCAATAGTGTATCCCAAGGAAGTTGCGGAAAAATAAAATTCCAGTCAAAAAGTCGATATTTCTAAGGATGCAAGACTTAATCGGTACATTATTAAACCGCAAGTCCATAAGTGATTGCTTGATGGCGTTGAACCAAAGCATCGAACGCCCTTTCAAGAATTTGACGGACCAAGACTAAAACTGATAGCGGATCGATGACTTTTTGACTTTCACAACTTCCTCATATTGTTTTCTTAGCGTTAATTACAGTGGCTCAAATCTGAAGGCCATTAGGTTAAGGTTCCTCTGAAACTCGTGTTTAAACTGTGTTCTTTATCTGTCGTTAAACAGCAGGAGGGAAGTCTTACGGCCATGACGCTCACAACTGAGTGCATTGTAGCGGAGAAGCCAGAAACTAAAGAAAAAATGCTAGCTGGCGTCGGTGGCGGACAATTTGATTATTAAGGCCGCAACGACGGTGATTCTTGATTAGCGCCTATGAGTTCCGCCCAGGCTAAAACATTGCCTATCATAGAGACCTCCAGTTGGAGTTTGGCAGGGGTGTCTGAATTAATCTGTCGCTCTATCAGGTTAATGAGATGCATTGAAACACATCCATTCCTCAACAGAAGGCGAAATCATGATTGCTGCAATTGGTAAAACACTGGTTACTATTGGCGACTGATGACAGCTGACGCTTCGATCCCTCTCCACCGTCATGGAGGATACTCCCATGAGAACCCTACGAGAAAGCGATAATGCAAGTTTAGTTTCTGTGACAGCAGACTCGGCGACCTTATACGGGAGTCTGGTGATTCCAGCAGAAGCCCAGGGTATTGTCCTGTTTGCCCATGGCAGCGGCAGCAGTCGCCGTAGCTCCCGCAATCGCTATGTGGCTCACGTCTTAAACAATGCAGGTTTAGCCACCCTACTGATTGACCTGCTCACCTCAAACGAAGAGATCTTGGACCGACATACCCAGCACCTACGATTTGATATTGGATTACTGTCCTCTCGACTCGTAGGCGCAACTGACTGGCTCCGTCAGAACCCCTCAACCCGCTTCCTCAATATTGGCTACTTTGGGGCGAGCACTGGCAGCGCCGCCGCCTTGATCGCTGCAACTGAACGATCGGATGCTGTCGACGCCATCGTCTCACGGGGCGGACGTCCCGATTTAGCGGGTACAGCTTTAGTGCGGGTTCAGGCCCCTACTCTGCTGATCTTGGGGGGCAAAGACCACATTGTAATCAAACTTAATCGAGACGCCTTTGAGAAAATCGTCGCTGAGAAACAACTGGAGATTGTTCCCGGCGCAACCCACCTGTTTGAAGAGTCCGGCGCCTTAGAACAGGTCGCCCAGCTTGCTAGTCAATGGTTTCAACGCCATCTCAATTCCAATCCCGATCGATTGAGAAGAGAAGAGGGTTAAATCCACTAGGCTCATCTAATGATTTAGCGCTCACCTGGAGGTGCAGGCTATGAAGCGTTCCGATTTAAATTTTGGTGTGATTGTCCTGCTGACACTGAGCACCTTGTATCTTGCAATAACCGGGATTCTCATGGATTGGCTGGGGTTACACCGAGTGGCCTTTCACAACTATGTGGGCTATGCCTGGGTGGGGCTGGCGCTGCTGCATTTGGGTTTAAGCTGGGGGCAGATGAGAGTCCACTGGCGGCATCGGTTTCGGCTAAGACACTCCCACGAACCGGCTCATTCGCCAAGCCTACCGTCGTCAAGTAGACGACAGTGGCTGTCCTCGACAGCGGCCCTTATTGGCGGCTTTCTGATGGGTCTATTCTGGCCGGTTAAGCAGGCGGCGCCGTTTATCCAATCCCAGGAGGATATCGATCTGACTTACCACCAGTGGAGCAAAATCGGACTGGCCCAAGCAGGCGGAGCCTTATTCCACTGGGGACAGCAGCCCAGGCGTTACAAGACCTATGCCGAGGCCGTGTCGGTCCCGTTACCGGAGCCTAGGGAACAGACTCAACTTTCCTTCGAAGCGGTGCTCAATCAACGGCGTTCCCGCCGAGAGTATACCGACGCCCCGATTTCTCTTGAGCAGCTCTCATTTCTGCTGCAAGCGGCTCAAGGCATTACCGAAACGCTAGGAGAGAAGCGATCGGTGCCCTCTGCGGGGGCGCTGTATCCCCTGGAAGTTTATGCGGTGGTGAATGCCGTCGAGAATTTGCCCAGCGGTATCTATCACTATGCGGTGCAGCCCCATCAGTTGGAGCAGCTCAAGGCAGGTGATTTCCGCCGTTCAATCGTCAGCGCCGCCGTATGGCAGGATTTCTTAGGAACTGCGAGTGTCTGTTTTGTGATTACGGCCCTTTTCCAACGCACCCGTTGGAAGTACCGGGAACGGACCTACCGCTATGTGATGATGGAAGCAGGACATCTGGGGCAAAATCTCTATCTGGCGGCGACCGCTCTAGGTTTGGGAGTCTGTGCAGTCGGAGCCTTTTTTGACGATGCCCTGAATGATTTGTTGGGATTGGAGGGTGAGACGGAAGCGGCTGTGTATATTATCTCAATCGGTCAACTAGAAAGGGCTTGATTGGGATCGCCATTATCCAGTTGGCAAGATGAATAGGCGGTTGCCAGTTCAGCATAACATTTCAATCCATTACGACCATCGTAGAGGAAATAGAACAGAGTATTCAAGCGCATGAGACGTTTGCTGACTCGTTGTAGAGCGCTCTCACTATTGAGCAGGAGAATTCGTTGACGGTTCGGTGTACTCACAAAAAATATTCAGGCCGACTTTGAGAATGTACAGGACGACGATGGTGGCGAGCGCGGGACTGAGGGGCAGGGCAGTTAATTCGATGATGTAGAGAACGGCGCCCGTAAGCAGGGAAGCACTGCCTGGATTTTTGTTGTAATCGAGGATTTTGGAGCGAAAGCTTTCATCGCCACAGAGTTCTCGTCTCAGAACCTTGAGGGTAGTTTGCCACAGGGATTTGCCTTCGCCAAAAGTTTGTCGCCCCACCTGGGCTTGCCAGAGCTGGTGGAAGCTGGTGTCGAGCCTGCCGTTGTTATGGTCCAGGGCGGTCAGGGCTGCTTGTGCAGACTCATAGTTCTGCACCAGCTGGTGGATTTGGCGGATTTCGGTAGGGGTTAATTGAGTGTCCATAGGGATGTTGTTCGTTGAACGGGCTCAACCAATTATGCTGGGTTTGCCTGACTGGCGGATTGAATGGCTTTATACAATTCTTCTGGACATTCATTCTCTGTTGACTCACGCCAGAGAGACTTGAACTGACTTTCTCCTAAAACTTTGAGCATGCGGCCTAAATCCTGAAGATCAGCCCCAAGCCAATCTTCGTTTTCTTCCAGGTCAATGGCTAAGGCCTGAATATAAATTTTCAGAGCTTCTTGCCAGTTTTCCTGGGCTTCCAGCGCCTTGCCCCAAGCAATCAGTGTGGCTGAAGCTCGTTGCCAAAGGCCAAATTGTTCAAATAAGTCAAAGGCGGTTTGATAGTGAGTCACTACCTCCGCATACTGTTGCTGTTCTTGTGCAGCCATGCCTGACTGATAAGCCTCTTCGGCATCCCGCATAGCCCAAATCGCTTCACGAATGTCGCCTTCGCAAGCAGACTCTGTCACCTCCTGCCAGATGGTTTCAAACTGTGTCGTTCCCAGCTGTTTGAGCATACGGCCTAAATCCTGGATATCCGAAATAGCTAACTCATCGTTCTTATCCAGGTCAATGCCTAGCGCCCGAATGTAAGTCTCAGTAGCTTCTTGCCAGTTTTCTTGTGATTCCAGAACCCGGCCCATCTGGCTCAAATTGCTGGAGGCTTTACGCCAGCCATTTCCAGCGATGCTGGCTTCAACAGCTTGTTGGTAATAGGTAGCCGCAGCGTCTAAATTCCCCTGTTCCTTGGCAACATCCCCTAATCCCTGATACTCATCGGCCGCGTTGTAATCATCGCCAGCCGCTTCGTAGATCTCGAGCGCTTTTTGGTAGTAGGCCACTGCCTGGTCAAATTGCCGTTGCGCCTCGGCGACATTGCCCAGTTGGTGATAATCAGAGGCCGCGTTGTAATCATTGCCAGCCGCTTCGAGGATCTCGAGGGATTTTTGGTAGTAGGCCACCGCCTGGTCAAATTGCCGTTGCTTCTCGGCGACTATGCCCAGGTTGTGATAGGCAACAGCAATGGTGCTCTCTACGGCAGGATCACTCAGGGCCGTGAGTTCATCCAGAATTTCTCGATAAATGGCTCTGGCTGTTTCCAGATCGGGAATCGCCATGGCTTCATTGGCATCTGCTCCTCTCAGATAGATCCAGAAGTCAAACGCCTCCCGCCCCTTAGCCTTGGCCTCTGCCAGGTCAAGGCCGATTTGCCCCAAAGTGCGCTGCCGCAGGGCTCTAAATTCCGGTCGGCGACCTAAGCGTTCATAAATCTCACCCAAAGCTGCCAGGATTCGAAAGGCGCTATCCCAATCTTGCTGCTGCTCCGCCAGACGCAGGGTTGTCAGCAGGTTCGATTCTTCAATTAACAGAATATTGGTTGCCAGTTCTGCCTCGTCAATTAGTTTCTGCCGATAGTTATCCGCTAATCCGGCGTAGAAAAGCACCCACTTTTTTTCCAGATCGCGAATCTTGTCGTCCGGATGGTGGGCGGAGAGCTGCTGCCGCAGATACCAGGGCAACGCTGGATGAATGTTGTAGTACGTTTCGCCCAGATGCTCTAAAATTCCGGCTTCTGCAGCCTCGTCCAACAGGCCTAACCAGTCTGATTTCTGCAGATTCTCGCCAAACATCGCCTGATAAGCCTGCCCATAGGTATCGTCTGGATTTTCTGAGAAAGCATGGAGCCAATAGGCATTTACTCGCTCGGAGAAAAATGCCAGGCAAGGCAGGTGTTGACGGGCGCGGTCAGACAGGTTGGTGAAGGAATAGTCCAGGGAAACCGTGAGGGACTTGGCGCGGCCTTCTTCCTCCGCTCCCCGAAAGGTTTCGAGTCCCTGCCGCAGGGCATCGATCCGCGTTGTTGGGTGTTGGGTCTTCAAGTGGGGCAAAACCACCCGCAGTGATAGGGGATGCCCCCCCAACAGGTTGAGCAGCTCCAGGTATTCGGGCGGTAGGGTGGAGGGGTTAACCCCGACCGACTGCAGGATTTTATCCGCCAGTTCTTCCGATTCGGATAGCCCCGGATATTTGCGATTGGGCAGGGACAGCCCTGATAAACCCAGTAATGTATAGCCACAATCCAACCAGGGTTCTGCCCGCCGACTGGTAATCAGCACCCAGGATTTTCCTTGCTGCAGCGCTTTGAGCCAGTGCTTTAGGTCGTCTCGCGCCTCCTCTGGCAATAGGGGTTCATTGCCTGTGGGGAATCCAGCGACGGGCTCAAAGTTATCCCAAATCAGCAGACAGGGGTTGGTTTGCAGATACTGCAGTATCCCAGCTCGCTGCTGCTCAAAGGGAAACTGAGCAAAGCGGTCTCCCATCAATGTCCGTCCAATCTGATTCACCACGTTGTTCAAGGTGGCCCCCTGTTCAAAGGAGGTAAAGAAAATGCCGCCGATGCGTCCGCCCGTGTTGTGCAGCCAGCGAGCAAAACCAATCGCCAGCTCGGTTTTGCCGACACCGCCCATCCCCTTCATCAGCACAATCGGATTTTGCCGAAAGGCCCGCTCCAGCCGCTGAATATCGTAATCCCGACCGACAAACCCATAGGCTCCAGCGTCCGGAACTTCAACAGTAGCTTTTTCCGCGGCTTCCTTTTCCGCAGGGACTCCCCCAAACTGCCCCATAATGTCTGCCAGGCTAGTGGCGGCCTGCCGTTTGGGAAATGGGGTATAGCTTTCCTGCTGATACAATACGGGCACTAGCCAATCTTGCAGCGGCAGCCAACCTTTAGGACTGGGGCGATTAAGCTCAATCGAGAGTTTCCGTCGCCCAGCTGCAACGGCGCTAGAGAGGCTTTCATCCAGCACCAGTTGTTCGTACAGGCGACCGATAAAGTGCTTCGCGGCTTCTGCATAGACCGAGTAGGCCATCGCCACAACACCCTTAGCTCCTAAAGAAACCAGTCGAGTGGCCACCGAAGAAAAGGGATCGCGTCCGGCCTGCCCCGATTGGCAGGCATTCAAGATAAAAATCGGGACGCGGCAATCCGCCAGGTGTTGAGCAATGTCAGCGGCGCTGATGGGTTGGGGAGAACCCTCTTTTTTTTCAAAGACTAAAACGCCCTGTCCGTCTCCCCCGTAGGTGTATTGGGAGTCCTGCTGCGCGGCGTCGAAACTGCCATGCCCATCAAAATGAACGATGTGATAAAACCCCTTTCGGGCGTTCAGCTCTGATTGAAACTGATCAAAACTGGGAGGCCGCAGCACCTTGAGGTTGACCTGGGCGCGAATGGGGGCCAGCGCTGCCAGCATCGGCCGGGCAATGGTCCGCAAGGCAATGTCTCTTTTCCCGTAGGGACGGGCAATCACCAGCAGGATATTTAGCTGTTCCTCAGGCATTTCTCCCAGTTCGGCTCGCACGGCATGACTGCTGAGGGAGCGATACACGCCCGCCAACAATTGCGCCAGATGGGCCTTGTGGGGGGGGGGAATAGATCAGTTCCCAAGGGAGATTGAGCACAGCGGGATCATCGGAGCTAACGGCCAACTCACAGTGATCTAATCCTGCCCGTGTGGCTTCTTGAAAGAAGGTGCGCGCCTCTTCACTGCTGCGAAAGATGAGTTCAAACAGCTGCTCTCCCCATATCTGAAACGATTGCTCAACCTGCCGAGCGCGATCAGGTTCTAGTCCGTAGGGAAAATTGAGGTATTCCTCTAGATACCAGCGCACCTCCTCCAAGACCGGAGTATCAAAGGGATGCTCGAAGGGGACCGTCGGCGCAGTTCGGGGAGCCGCTTGCCCTCGTTGCCAGGAGAGCTGGAGGGTGCCCTCCGACTGGTTGATGCGAAGCCAGTTTCTCGTCATGGCTGTTTTGCCTGATGTCACTTTTACCTCCAATATACTGAGCTAAATCAGTAACTAAATGGGGGCCGAAAGCATTCTTCATGTGCAACACCTACCTCATCCTCCATCGGCAAAAAGCTGGTAACTGTCCACACTGCGGAGAGCGACTCCAACACATCAAGATTTCAGGGCGAACAGCCTACTATTGTCCTAATCGACAGCCGCCTTTGTCTGCAGAAGTGTAAGTTTTTCTACCAACCGAACATTCTCATCTACTTCCGCCCTACTCTCCATGCCAATAACAAATGCATCCACCGGGGCTTTCAACTGATACTGAATTGCTGATTTTGGATCATGCCTGAGTTGACCTTCTCCCATCACTTTCATGCCGTAGGTCCCTTTGCCATTCGCCTGCATTTGTAGAATCACTGAGATAATGTCACTTGGCTCGCCTTCCATAAGAATGCCCTGTGAGTTCAGACGAACCAAAACCACATCGACCCAGGGTTCTTGCGCGGCTGTGCAGAGCGCCCCATATTCATGATTAGAGCATCCCACCGCCTGCACGACGCCACGAGCTTTAGCCTCGGATAAGACATCCATCACGCTGCGTCGCTGGATATTCCAATCCGGATTCATCATGCAGTGCAACAGCACAATGTCCAGATAGTCAACGCCCAACTCCTGACGGAAGCGATCGAGGTCGGCTTTCATCTGGTTAGCGGTTTTGGCCACTGTTTTGGTAGCGATCGCAACATGCTCACGGGGAATCCGCCTTAATGCCTCACGAATATGGGGATGGCTACCGTAGGCATCCGCCGTGTCAATAAAGGTAATCCCTTTCTCATAGGCGTAGACAATTAGGTCGGCGAGACCCTTTAAGCCCAGGCTACGGGTTTGTCGACTCGTGTGGTTTCCCCCCACTGTGCCTGTCCCAAGGCACAGCTTTGAAACTTCAATCCCGGTTTTTCCTAGAAATACGCGCTGCATAGTCATCAAAGCTGCAATACAGCCCTCACTATGTCTTGACGTTAGTCAACAAATTTGAGGAACTTATGAGGATAGGACAATTCTCTTCACAAGTTCCTCAGATTGATCTCCTAGGGTTAAGACCAAGGATTTAAGCGGCAGACCTCAAGATGTGAAAGTTCTCCGATTACTGACGATCAACCATCAAAGCGACGGGACAGAGACAGATTGCTAGAACGTTCATCCATCATGACAAAGAGGATGCCATGCACTTTTAATGCCAGGTGAATCACAATGGTGAGTGCGGATCAGATCACACAAATACCAACTGAGGGCTTATTAGCAGCCGCCAGAGCTATCATTCAGGCCGCAGAATACTGCTTCCTAATTACGCTAAGTGAATCGGGCGAAGCAAATGCCAGATTAATGCAACACTTTAAGCCTGATGACGATTTAATACTTTGGTTTGGCGCGAGTCCCAGGTCCCGCAAGGTCCAAAATATTAGCCGGGATAGCCGGGTTACCGTGGTCCTTGAAGATCCCAGAGAAGCGGCGTATCTCACACTTCAGGGTTCAGCTCAGGTGGAAACTGACTTGAACGTGAGGCGGCAATATTGGCGTGAGGACTGGGTCGCCTTTTTCCCAGCCGGTCCAGAGGGAGAGGATTACGTTCTGATCAAGTTCGTTCCAGCCCGAATTGAGATCATGAGTTTCGAGCGTCACATTGCCCCTGAGCCCTACGGCCTTCAACCCGCCATTCTGATTAGAGAGGGAGAGGGTTGGGTTCGCAGATGAAAAGAAGTCTGGGGCTGTGAGCAGACTACAGCCCCAGACTCCTAACCACTGACTATGCCGCTGCTGAAGGCATCCGATGCTGGTACGTCATCTGGAAGGCTTCGATGATGTCCCCCTCAGCCCAGTCATTGAACTTGTCCAGGCCAATGCCGCATTCATAGCCGGCGTTGACTTCCTTAACATTATCTTTCAGGCGTTTTAGCGAGTCCAGGTTGCCTTCATAGAGGACCTCACCCGCTCGGTACACCCGCAGCTTGCATTTACGGATGACCTTGCCAGACTGGATGTAGCACCCCGCCACCTTGCCGCGACCTACCGGGAAGACAAGGCGCACTTCGGCGCGACCTAAGGGCTCTTCCACCAGCTCTGGCTCCAGCAGACCGGCCATGGCGCTCTGGAGGTCTTCCAGCAGTTTGTAAATGATGTTGTATTCCCGCACATCGATGCCAGCGGCGTCGGCAGTCTCTCTGGCCCCCGGGGCGAGGGCGGTGTTAAATCCAACGATGACCGCATCACTGGCCATGGCCAGGTCAATGTCGGTTTGGGTGATTTCACCCGGAGCCGCCAACAACAGGCGGAGTTGCACTTCGTTTTGCGGCAGTTGTTTCAGCGCCCCAACAATGGCTTCTACCGATCCCTGGACGTCTGCCTTCAAGATCAAGTTGAGCGCTTTCAACTCTCCTGCTTGGGCTTGCGCTGAGAAGCTAGCCAGGGAGATCGGCCCCTGTGTCAGGCGGGATAGCCGCTGGCGCTTTGCATTAGCCATTGCGATCGCCCGCGCTTCTTTCTCAGACTGGAAGATGGAGAACTCATCCCCAGCTGCGGGCACGTTGTTTAAGCCTAACACTTCCACCGCAAAGGAGGGGGTCGCCGCTTTGACTCTGCGGCCTTGGTCGTCTATCATGGCCCGCACCTTACCAAAGGCGGCGCCAGCCACCAGACTATCCCCAACGCGCAGCGTCCCATTTTGCACTAAAAGGGTCGCTACGGGACCTCTGGTTTTATCCAGGTTGGCCTCAATCACCGTCCCTTTGGCCGGTCGATCCGGATTCGCTTCTAGGTCAGAGACCGCTGCCACCAACAGCACCATCTCCAACAGGGAGTCCAGATTTTTGCGCTGCATAGCGCTGACCGGAACCATAATCGTGTCGCCGCCCCACTCTTCTGGCGTCAACCCATATTCAGCGAGTTCTTGCTTCACGCGGTCGGGCTGGACCCCAGGTTTGTCGATTTTGTTGATAGCCACTACTATGGGCACACCGGCGGCTGGTAGTCATTTTTTGTAAAGGTTGTAGAAAATTATAGGATGCATCGATCTGGCCATCTGCTATCAGGAGTGTATTCATGAAAGTTGAACTAACCTGCCCCACCTGTGG
>JAAUYH010220321.1_pt1 | contig 10855 bp, 10 predicted proteins | sample 7278061 | NCBI WGS metagenome assembly JAAUYH01 (sample SAMN14350203, study PRJNA611818) | marine sediment metagenome | isolation source: surface marine sediment (0.6m) | place: French Polynesia: Moorea | collected 2018-08 | reverse complement strand
GGCACAAAGATGGGAAATACGGTAATCTCTGAAGACATCCCGGAATTGCTCTCGCTTTATTCCGATGGCAAATACCAGCTTGATCCATTGATTTCTGGTCGCTTCAAACTGGAAGAGATCAATGAAGCGCTGGATGAGGTGCGGTCAGGCAAAGCCGTAAAGAATGTGATTGTTTTCGACTGATCATTTCGCTTTCAGTTCCGCTACCTCTTTACGGAGCGCGCGAACCTCTTCCAATATCAATTCTGTTTCTGTGAAGACCGCGTCGCGTTCTGCCTTTGCTTCTGCCTCATGTTCCGATTGCATCGCATCTACGATCACACCGATAAAGAGATTGAGTACCGTAAAAGCGGTCAGGACGATGAACGGGACAAACAACATCCATGCATATGGGTATTGTTCCATGACCGGTCTAACGATCCCCATTGACCAGCTTTCCAGCGTCATGATCTGGAATAGGGTGTAGGCTGAGGCGCCCAAAGTTCCGAACCATTCCGGGAAGCTGTCGCTGAAGATCTTCGTGGAGATCACTGCGAAAACGTAAAAGACAATGCCAAGCAGAAATACGATGGAGGCCATTCCCGGCACAGCGTTCAGGAGGCCGGCAACAACCCTGCGCATGGCTTCGACGCTTGAGATCAACCGTAATACGCGGAGGATGCGGAATGCGCGCATGATCGCGAGCGGTCCTGAGGCGGGTATCAATGCAATTGCGACGACAACAAAGTCAAAAATTCTCCAGGGATCACGCCAGAAGCCTTTGAAATCGACAACTAGCCTAGCAAGCAATTCCAATACGAAAATGAACAAGATAATCGAGTCCAGAGTAACCAGTACGCTGCCAAAATTCTGCATCCACCAATCACTGGTTTCCAAACCCAGAATGATCGCGTTCAGGACAATGAGGCCCATGATGAATTGTTCGAAAATGGGTTTGGCGATAAATGAAGCCAGACGAGCGCGCATGTGATTGCCTTGAGGAATATCTACCTTGAATTGCGTTTGGGCTTTTTGGGTGCGTCCGTCAAGTGGGTAGAAGAAAATCCTCCTTATGGGGCATAATTTTCATCATCCAGTCACATTTCCATGCTTTGTAAATATGTGGAGGTAGTATGCATACGGAGCACGGTCATGGCCGAAAAAAAACAGCCGAACGAAGTTGATGACATCAAAAAGCAGCATACAACGTCAAAGTCTTCATTGCCCAATGCGATCAATGATCCGCAAATCATGTTGCGCCTGCGCAAGAAGAGGCATATGAGCGGTTTGATGTGCCCACCAAATTCTTTCCTGCCCGTTGCGCCGCCAGATCCACGAAAAGAGCACTGAGCCAATTGAAGCATTTTCCTGGATTATTGATCTTGGAAAGATTGCTCACATGAATTGACTACGCCCGGTTTTTCCTGAAACGTGTTTGAAAACGTGACCGGAAGCAGGCGTTATGAAAGTCAAAGATCTCAAAACATTTGTTGTTGGAAATCCGCCGCCGCATACTGGCGGTCGCTACTTCATTTTCGTCAAGTTGACCACAGACAGCAATGTGGTTGGTTATGGCGAGTGTTATGCTGCAACATTCAGCCCCGATGTCATGGTTCGATGCATTGAGGATGTCTTTGAGCGTTATCTCGAAAACGAAGACCCGCATCATGTCGAAACATTTTGGCGCCGGGCTTATTCTTCCGGATTTTCACAACGTCCGGATGTGACGATGATGGGTTGTGTCTCAGCTTTGGAAATGGCGTGCTGGGATATTATTGGCAAGGAAGCCGGTAAACCGGTTTACGAACTCCTGGGTGGGCGAGTTCATGAGGGGCTGCGTTCCTATACCTATCTGTACCCCGAAGACGATGAGAGCGTGTACCCGGATGACCGGAGCGACAACGAAAAGAATGTCTATAATGATCCGGACCTTGCCGCAAAGGCTGCAGTAAAGGCGGTCGAGGAGGGATTTACTGCAGTCAAGTTTGATCCCGCTGGTCCTTACACTGCATTTGATGGTCACATGCCGCGCCTCATCGACATAGACTTATCTGCACGGATGGTGGCAGCTGTTCGTGAGGCTGTCGGGACCAGAGCTGACATTTTGTTTGGAACGCATGGCCAGTTTTCGACTTCAGGAGCGGTGAGGTTGGCAAAAGCCATAGAACCCTATGACCCGCTGTGGTTTGAAGAACCCATTCCACCCGACATGCCAGAGATGATGGGGGAAGTAGCCAGAAAGACGTCCATTCCTGTGGCAACGGGCGAGCGCTTGTGTACGCGGTATGAATTTGCGCGAGTGCTGCAAACCGGTGCGGCCTCCATTCTGCAGATGGACCTTGGTCGTTCGGGCGGAATTCTGGATGCCAAGAAGATAGCTTCCATGGCAGAAGTGTACCATGCGCATATTGCTCCACATTGTTATTGCGGGCCCATCGTCGGTGCGGCAAATGCACAGATCGCTGCCTGCAGTCCCAATTTCCTTGTGTTGGAATCGATCAAAAAGTGGGATGGGTTTCACGGCGACCTTCTGAAAAAGCCAATCCAATGGGAAGATGGCTACGTGATACCGTCTTCGGAACCGGGGCTTGGTGTTGAACTGAACGAAGACGTGGCGGACGCCCATCCCTGGGACCCGCGCGGCCCGCTTCATCTGGAAATGGCTCCGGACCCACAACGCTGGGAGGGTTGATTTCGGCAGGATTCGAAGTCCAAGTTGCCCGGCCCAGCCAAAAAAATCGGCGTTATGCAATGGCAATAAGTAAATTTCATGTTAACCTTATGGAAGGCGCTGGGAAAACTGATACGGGAGATTGGTCATGCGACTATCCAGTTATTTGTTGAAGCCTTTGATAATGTTGGCAATTGCAATGCCGGTTATGGCAACGGTCAATGTCGGCGATGCTGATGCGCATCATCGCAAACACCGCGGCGCGGCGATTGCGGGTGCCATAATTGGTGGGGCGATTGTGTATCACCATTATAAAAAGCGGAAAAAATATCGCCAACACAGATATAGAACGCGGCACTACAATCGGCGGCATCATCACCACCATCATCGCGGTTACTACCACCGCCATCACTATCACGGACCCCTTCATTTTCATCGCTACTAGGGCGATGTGAAATTCTGAAAGTGTAAGTCTTTATTCTGCTGGTTGCTTTTGCTCCTGCCGGGGCATCAGTTCTACCAGCAGTATGGCAATGAAAATCAATCCGCATCCAAAATAGCCGATGGTCGCCAGCCGTTCGCCCAGAAACACTGCACCAAACATTGCAGCAAACAGACTTTCGGTGGAGATCAAAACTGCAGCAGCACTCTCAGAGGTGTAGCGTTGTCCTACCGCCTGCAAGGTGAAACCCAGGCCTCCGGCTATTGTTCCGGCATAAAGTATTTCCGGCAATGCGCCCACGAATTGCTCTTGTGTCGGGATGGTTTCACCAAATCCGAACGGTACAAAAAGACTGTAGCAGGCAAATGCCAGCGCTGAAGTGATGAAAAATTGTGTGGTTGCCATGGTAACGGGTAGCATGGTTTGTTGGCCAACCCGGCCCGTGAGAATAACATGACCCGCCCAGAATAGGGCGCATAGAATGATCAACATGTCGCCGGAGTTCAATGAACCCAAATCTCCTCCGCTCAGGAGATAAATTCCCACCAGCGACAGAAGCGATGCAGGCCAAATGATTATGGGTTGCCGAACACGAAACAGCGTTATCATCAGAAGTGGCACCATGATCACGTAAAGAGCGGTCAGGAAGCCGGCATTGGTGACGCTGGTTCCGATAAGGCCTACTTGTTGAAACGCCATGCCAAGAAAGAAGGCAAGGCCAACCAGAAAGAAGCCCCTCCGGTGCGCTTTGACCGCTTCCAGGTAAGTCGGGCCGTTCGCGCGTTTCAGTTCACCCATGGCAAAGGGCAGAACAGCAAATCCTGCCAACAGGAACCGCAGCGCGATAAACAGCATGGGGCCAATATCGTCCATTGCAGTTTGTTGGGCGACAAACCCCATGCCCCAAATGGCACCGGCAAGCAGCAGCAAAAGGTTTGCGGTTGTGCGCGACATGGTTGGCCCTCTCGGATGACCCGGGTCAGTGGCCGTTGCCAAATGATCCGGTTTTGATCGAATAATCGACCACCAGTCCATAATCGGGATCATCATCGGAGTCGACCATCAACTGTCCTGCCTTGTTAAGCAAGCTGTGGCAATCCTGCGAAAGGTGCCGCAATTGCAGTTTCTTTCCGTCTGCTTCGTATTTTGAAGCAAGGTCTTCGATAGCCTGCAATGCAGATTGGTCAACAACCCGGCTGCCCATGAAGTCGACGACCACCGTGTTCGGATCGTTCTTGATGTCAAAAAGCTCAGCGAAGCCATCAGTTGAGCCAAAAAACAAGGGGCCTTCAATCTGATAAACTCTTGTGTCTTTCGTGCTCATATAAGCCTTCGCGCTAATGCGTTTGGAAGCGTTCCAGCTGTAGGCAAGTGCTGAGACGATGACACCAACAACGACTGCGATCGCGAGGTCAGTTGCGACGGTCACAATGGTCACAAGAAAGATTACCAATGCATCTGTCAGGGGAATTCGGCGCAGGATGGTGAGGCTGTTCCAGGCAAATGTACCGATGACGACCATGAACATCACGCCCACAAGTGCGGCGAGGGGGATTTGTTCAATCAGGCTCGAAGCGAACAGAATAAAGATCAGCAAAAAGAGTGCCGCAGAAACACCTGAAATGCGCATCCGCCCGCCTGACTTAACATTGATCATGGACTGGCCGATCATGGCACAGCCGCCCATGCCGCCAAAGAAACCTGTCACTGTGTTTGCGGCACCCTGTGCGAGACACTCTTGCGATGCACCGCCACGTTGCCCGGTAATCTCTCCAACAAGGTTCAAAGTCAGAAGGCTTTCAATCAAACCAATAGCCGCGAGAATGATCGCATAGGGCAGGATGATCTGTAGTGTTTCGAGATTGAGCGGGATCACAGGGATGTGGAACTGTGGCAGTCCGCCCTTGATCGACGCCAAATCGCCGACATTGGGTACATCAATGCCAAGTGCCAATACGAGGCAGGAAACAATCCCGATGCCAGCGAGTGGGGCCGGAATGGCCTTTGTAAGTTTCGGCAGAACCCAGATGATGCTCATGGTCAGAGCGACCAAAGCGAGTGTGAGGACGAGGGGAATGCCCTGCATCCAGACCTGTGTGCCGTCTGGTCCCGGTACTTTGAACTGCGAGAGCTGCGCCATGAAGATAACGATCGCCAACCCGTTGACAAACCCAAGCATCACCGGGTGGGGGACAAGGCGAATGAACTTCCCGAGGCGAAAGATACCCGCCAATATCTGCAAAATGCCCATTAGCACAACTGTTGCGAACAGGTATTCAACACCGTGTTGGGAAACGAGTGAAACCATGACAACTGCCAAAGCACCGGTTGCGCCGGATATCATTCCCGGGCGTCCGCCAAAGAGGGCCGTAATCAATCCGACGATGAAGGCTGCGTAAAGCCCAACCAGTGGATGGACGCCTGCAACGAAGGCGAAGGCCACCGCCTCGGGAACCAAAGCAAGCGCGACGGTGAGGCCGGAAAGCACTTCGGTTTTAATACGTGTGGGACTTGGAAAGCCTTTGTTTCGCCGGTTCTGCAAGCCAACAGAAAGGCGTTCGGCAAAGGCCGAAAAAGTGGAGGAAGATGACATGGATGTCTTTCAGGAAGGAGAGGACAATATTTGCGCACGCGTTAACATGGGGCCACGGCAATGCCAACCGGAAAGATTGGTGAAAGGAACGGAAAGAACAATAAGCATAGCCTGTGTATGTTGGTTCCTAAATGAAATCTTCCCAATGGATGATCAAGGCTAATAATTCATATAAGGGATATGTTCGAACTCTAATTTGAGCGTGCGAGTGAAGACGGTGTTGCTGCAAAACTGGATTGCCGGCCTATTGTCCCTCAAATAGATTTTTGCCATTATGCATGGTTTGAGAATGATAGACAAAAAAGCAAAGAAAATATTGTTTGATTACTATTGGTCTTCAGGCTGGAAAAACCAAGCTGACAGAACCATAGAAACAAACGATTTAGAACATGCAAGGGCAAATGGTTTTTGGTTCGATCCGCTGACTGTTACGCATAACGAGCTGGTTGATTGGCTGATAGACTTGAGAGAAGAGCTAAGGCCGGAGGATGTCGGTAATGCTTTTCTGGCCAGTCTCTCAACAAGAAGGCTTGATATTAGATCGGCGCTTGCAAGTTATGCTTACGCCAAACATTTTCCCGCACACAAGTTTCCAGGCACACTAAGTTCTCTTTTCTCGCAAGAGGATGAATTTTGCCGTGTATGTGGAGAATACAATATCGAGAAGTGCCGACAAGACTTGAATGTCCTAAATTTTGAAAGGCACAAATGGGGCGGTGTCCGACATGCGCAACCACTTTATGCTTGGTTCGATTTAGAGCGTTTTAAAGAGCTTCCGGCAATTGAGCCAAGCGATGCCGATTTGGCCCTGATGCGTCAGATAATTGAAATAGCTTCTAGCTTGAGAAGCGATGCAAGACCGATTGTACTTGCGAAAGCTTTGTCTGGAATTATTAAGTCAAATGATGCTGAACGCAGAACGATGATTGAAATACTCAGCATATCCGGAGTTTTGCAGCCTAAGAATGAGGGCGGATATTTCGGTGCATACACAGCGTATTCTGACCGACGTCAAACCAATGAACATACCAATGATTGGTCTTATCCTGCAATTTGGTGGCGAGGAGCCGATGGAGTGAATATGTCGGCCGTAGCATACTATTTTCCTGACATCTGAAAATTTTTTAACTGCTTTATGCTCGAAGCATTCGAATCAGGTTTATGTCTGCATAAGCTTGGCACTCACCGTGACCATAAAGTAAACCAGCGCTACCCACCCGTTATCCGGTAAATACTCCCTTCACCATCATTAGTGACAATCCAGAGTGCTCCGTCTGGCATGTAGCGCACGTCGCGGATGCGTCCGAGTTCTTCTTCGAACAATCGTTCTTCACTGGTGATCTTGTTCCCATCCACCGTCAACCGGACAAGTGCTTCACCTCGCAATGCACCGACAAACAGATTGCCGTTCCATCCGGGAATTCCGGTTCCTTCATAAAAATCCGCCCCCGATGGTGCGATGGAGGGATCCCAGTAGAAGATTGGTTGTTCAAGGCCCGATGCGGATTGTCCAACCCCGATTTTGGTGCCGGAATAGTTTCGTCCATAAGAAATGGTTGGCCACCCGTAGTTTTTACCTGCTTTTGGAATGTTGATTTCGTCGCCACCCCGTGCTCCATGCGAAATGGTCCATAACTCGCCGGTGCGAGGATTGAGCGTCGCGCCTTGCGGGTTTCGGTGACCGATGGACCAGACTTCTGGCAGAGCTTTCTTGCCATCTGCATGAGGATTGTCAGCGGGGATTGAGCCGTCTGTATTGATTCGCATGACAGAGCCTGCGGGGTCAAACGGGTCTTGAGAGCGGGGTTGGGTTCCCCGATCTCCGATTGTGAAGAACAAAGTTCCATCATCTGCCTGAACAATGCGTGACCCAAAATGACGCCCGGACCGGTCTTTTTTCGGCATGGAGTAAAGTACTGTCAGGTTTTCAAGCCACGGGCTGTTTCCGGTATTTAACGTTGCACGGGCCAGAGTTGTGCCCAGATTGCCAATGCGGTCTCTTGCTGAATAGGTGAAATAGATCGTGTTGTTTTGTGCAAAGTTTCGATCGGGTATCACATCCAGCAAGCCGCCCTGACCACGTACACCGATTTTGGGTAAGCCTTTGATCGTTTGCTGTCTTTTCGGGTTCTTCGGGTTCAGAAGAACCATTCTTCCGTCGCGCTCTGTTGCGATCATTTTGCCATCTGGCAGCATCGCCAGAGCCCATGGTGTATCAAGACCTGAAAATACCTTTTCGATATAAACAGTCGCTGCATTTGTTTTTACCGAAACTCTGTTGTCTGCAATTGCGTTATTGACACCAACAACGCTGAATGCCGCCAAAAGAATAGAATTGACCAGGTATTTTGAAAACTTGCGCATGAATATATTCTCGGGTTAGAATCGGGGTAGTTCTTCTTTGAGGGAAGATAGGGCAAAACATGGATGATGGAAGTCAGACTATATGCCTTGATGCGGACGAGATTCGCATTTTGGAACGCCGTGAAGCGATTGATCTCGGGATTCCCCACTTCAAGGCGCACCTCAGAATTTTTGCGACTGCAATCGGCGTAAGTGTTCTTTACCTGGCATTCTGGGCGGTGTTGTTCTTGACAGGAAAATCCACCGGATGGGTTGCGCAGCTGTTTATTGCATCCCTTGCGATTGTGCTGCCACTGTTATTCGCAGCTGCCTTTTTGAGATATCAGACAATCCGTGCGCAATTGGTGGATGGGGCTTTGGTGTATCATCCGGGATGGCCGAAGGACACCGTGCAACATCTGGCCGTATCGCAGATTTCGTCAGCAAATGTTCACAAGGATTTTATTGATACATTGCTGGGAAGCGGTGATCTGATAATTTGCGGAAAAGACGGCCACATTGTTGAGCTGGAATCTTTGGGAGCGCCGGAAGAACTGCTCCATTTGATTAAGGCAAACAGGTCCTGATTCAGTTTGCACTTCAATTTGGCAGCAGCGGGGACATGAAAATACTACCTCAGACTGCTTTCATGTCCCCACTGCGCCCACTAGCCCGATCGGGTCAGGCGTAGCTCTTTTTGATGCCCGCAAACACAAGAGTGCGGCACCGAATACTCTCTAAATGTAAGGTTTTACCCCTGATAAAACGCACTTGCCGTGTGGAGTGAGGAAACGACGAAGGCTGTCAATGACACAACGGTAATGAGCAGGTTGTGATTGCACGACTGTTCAACAAACCATGGCGTAAAGCCACGTTTTTTCGTGTGAAACTGATTAGGGATTTTTAGCCGCATTCTGCTTGCCCCTGATTGCCGACGTCGAACACTTTACCCAAATCCGACACGATAGAGACTAGTTGGTTTTCCGGCGAAGTTTTGGAAAAAGCTGGGGGATTTCGCGTTCATTGTATGGTGTAAATGTGGCGAGGAATGACGCTAAGTTAACTTTGCATTCACGCTATATCAGAGGTTTATGATTGGCCATGCGCCGCGAAATGTGTCATGCAACGGTTTAAAAGGGGCCACTAAACAAGGATAGTTGTACGCTATGTTACGATTGTTTGGAAAGCTGGCAATATTGGCTCTAGGGTTTGTGTGTTTGGGCGCGCTCCCGGCCTTTTCACTGAATGAGACGGAAAAACCTCCTCACCTGTTGATTGACATGACCGAACAAACGGTTCTTTCCAGCGAAAAAGCGCATGTGCGATGGGCGCCGGCTTCGCTCACCAAAATGATGACGGCATACACTGTCTTTCGTGCGCTCGAACTGCAGCATTTGAAGCCAAACTCACCGGTACGCATTTCTGAATACGCCCTCAGTCAACCGCCATCGAAAATGGGCTATCCGATTGGGACCATTCTTACTCTTGAGACTGCGCTTAAAATAATCATGGTAAAGTCGGCCAACGACATTTCCGTTGCAATTGCGGAAGGGACAGCAGGTTCAGAGGAGCAATTTGTATCGCTGATGAATGCACATGCCAGACGCCTTGGCATGACAAATACGAATTTTGTAAATCCGCATGGTCTTCATGATCCCGATCAATACACGAGTGCTTGGGACATGTGGAAGCTTACGGAAGCTCTTACGAACGAGTTCCCGCAATATGCTTCGTATTTTGATATTCCCGCCATACGGGTTGCGGGTCGCAGATTGCGCAATCACAATGCCTTGCTCCGTCAGTTTGAGGGAACGACTGGTATGAAAACGGGGTATGTCTGTGCATCGGGTTTTAATGTGGTGGTTCGGACGGCGAGGAAGGGGCGTCAACTTGCGGCAATTGTGTTTGGAGGACGTTCCGGCTTTGAGCGAAATGTCATGACAGCACGTCTTTTGTCGGAAGGGTTTGCTGGCGCTTTCGAGAAAAATACTGCTGCATTGAGTGCATTCACTGATGGTGTAGAGGTCGGAGATATTCCGCAAGATATCACCAGAAGGATTTGCCCGGGAAAATATGCAGCGCGGGTGAAACCCGTTGTAAGACCATTGGAAGCGCCGACGTCCGATGATTTCGATTCCATTGATACCCAAGTCTGGATTGACCGCGAGAAAGCGAAGGCTGAAGAGGCTAAGGAACGCAAGCTGGCAAACCTCAATGTTGTTCCGACAAAACGGCCAGAAGTGGTTGAGCCAAAGAAAATCAAGGTAACAGCTTCTGCAACCAGTTCGGTTTCCGTGGCTCCAGCAGGTGCAGGGATATCGCAAAAAGAGAAGCAGCCAAGCCTTAAAGAACAAGCCAAGATATTTCTCGTGCCCCACAATAAAGTCCGGCCTGATGAGCTGCTGAGCCTTGGTGGGGCTTTGGGACCCAACCCGTTTAATATCAAACATAGCGACGGTGGTCCCTATAAAGCACCACTTCCTGTTCCTGAGAAGCGTCCGGCACTTGATTTGGCGAAGACAGAGGAATAACAATTCTTCTTGGCCGAGTGGCTTCAATTCAATTTTCCCGGAGAATTTCCATGGGCTTGTTAGCCGATCATCTTTCGAGGGTTAAACCCTCGGCGACAATTGCAGTTTCGCAAAAAGCACGTGACCTGAAAGAGGCAGGGCGTGACATCATTGGACTGGGTGCTGGCGAACCTGATTTTGATACACCCGATCATATCAAAGCCGCTGCAATTGACGCGATTAATCGGGGTGAAACGAAATACACGCCGGTTCCCGGAATCAATGAATTGCGGGCTGCAATCGCGGCAAAGTTCAAG
>JAAUYH010072128.1_pt1 | contig 10855 bp, 10 predicted proteins | sample 7278061 | NCBI WGS metagenome assembly JAAUYH01 (sample SAMN14350203, study PRJNA611818) | marine sediment metagenome | isolation source: surface marine sediment (0.6m) | place: French Polynesia: Moorea | collected 2018-08 | reverse complement strand
TCTAGGAATGCGGGTCATCTTCCTAGTTATTTGGGTTTTTTGAGAACGATTCGCACTCAAAAAAGTTAACAGGTTTTGGATATGAATTCTCTCAAAGTAGGCGATCGCGTAAAATTAGTGATGCTACCACCCTATGTTAAAACTGCCGATCCTATGCCGATGTTACGCCCTCCTGATGTTTTAACTGTAGGAGAAAAGGGGATAATTCTCAATCGTCATCCAGGGGGATATTGGGGAGTGCGTTTTACTCAGGGTGCATTTTTACTAGAAACTAAGTATCTAGAACTTGATAATTAATTACACTGGGAAATGTAACTTACCATCATCGCCATCGAGCAAGCTAGTGAAACTAAAGACTCTGAACCGAAGAAAAATTTTCTTTTTGTTCATTCCCATGACATTACTATTGGTATTGTCATTTTTATTAGTCTTAACTTTTGGGACTTTCGCTCAAGATAATTCTGATGCTCCCCGTTTTTCTATTGATGAAAAATTTAACTTCCCGTCGTTGTTGCCAAACGATGCTCCAGCTTCTGTGATAATAGATGGTAGACAAATTTTTCCGATTGGTAAGTCGGATAGATTAAGTGCAGAAGCGCGAGCCAAAGGGATTAATTCTCGGTTAGAAAGTGCTGTAAACTTACCCAACCCACCCCAGATAGAAGTTCAAACTAAGGGGGAATTATCTAATATTCTGCTTAATGGTGGTTATTTACTAACTGTTACTAAACAGGATGTATCTAGAGGAGAAACGGTACAGGAAAGAGCGGAAATTTGGAAAACCAAAATTGAAGAATCTATTAATCAAGCAAGGAAAGAGCGGACTCCTGGGTATATACTTCAAAAAGTAATTTTAGGTGCTATGATTTTGGTTATTGCACTTATTGGCAATAGATTCTGTAGTCTTTTAAGACACTATTCGATTAGGCAAGCTTTCCCTAGGCTGATTCGAGGTGGGAATGTTTCTGAAAGTAGTAGCGAGACTGATTTTAGTTTCTTGTATAAGGTCAAATTTGGTCTAACTAGAGTAGGGTTATGGTGTTGCGCTTTATACTTAATAACAGAGTTGTTTCCCTTCTCGCGAGAGCTACGCTATGAAGTTTGGATTATTTTGTGGAGTATTGTTACTACTTCGTTGTTTTCTTTAGGCGATCGCTCTTATTCTTTTATAGATATAGTAATACTCGTGGGTTTATTTTGGGGTTTATTTGTCGCAACGAGTAAAACAGTAAATTTACTCCGAACCAGAGTTTTGAGCCAAATAGGTATGAACCGTGGCTCTCAAGAAGTTATTTTTATTATTACTCGGTATGGCTTGATTGGATTTGGAACAATTATCTTACTTCAAGTTTGGGGTTTAAACCTTAGCTCTTTGACTATCTTGGGTAGTGCTTTGGGGGTGGGGATTGGTTTTGGGTTCCAAGATATTGCGAAAAACTTTGCTAGTGGTTTAGTATTACTATTTGAGCGATCGGTACAAGTAGGGGATTTTATTGAAGTGGGAAACTATGTGGGAACAGTAGAAAGAGTGGGAGCAAGAAGCATTCTTTTAACCACTTTGGATCGGGTTTCGATTATTGTCCCCAATTCTCGCTTACTCACTGATGAAGTAATTAACTGGAGTCACGACAGTCCGATTTCTCGATTACATATCCCAGTAGGAGTTGCCTATGGTTCTGATACAGAAGCGGTTAACTCACTATTATTACGGGTGGCGAAAGAACATCCAGAAGTCTTACATCGTCCATCACCCCAAGTATTCTTTGTGGGTTTAGGAGAAAGTTCTTTAGATTTTGAATTACTAGTTTGGATTTCTGAACCCAGTCGCCAAGCTCCCCTCAAAAGCGATCTTTACTTCCGCATCGAAAGAGCTTTAAAAGAAAGTCAAATTGAAATTCCTTTTCCCCAACGAGACTTATACCTACGTTCTGAAAATTTACCCCTTTCCCTATCTCCTAAATTGGAAGATGCTCTGTTACAGTGGCTCAAAGAGAAGCAGCAGGGACAGTAATTAAAAATGAGCAACTAACAACGCTCCAATTAACAGAAGCGGTCAAAGTGTTACAAGGAAAAAAAGTAGCTTCTGGAGTTAGTTTATAGTCTATTTCAACAGACTTATTGTCTTAGAGCCGAAACTCAAGTTTCGCTGCGGTATGGCTTCGAGGCGCAAGATATGAGTAATAGATGGTATGTTCTAATTTATATCTCCCTGCGCTCCTGGTGCTTCCTCTCTCTGCATTCCTCAATACTATTGATACTAGTCTGGCGACACAGTTAATGCAACTGCCATAATGTTGAGAGACAAAACTCAATAAATTATCTGTGTCTATCTGAGTTTATCTGTTGATAATATACTAAATCAAAAAATACTTCTTAAAGGTGACAGAATAACTTATTTTATTAAAAAATATGAAGAGAACTATATTAGTAATTGAAGACGAAAAAACAACTTTAAATAGCCTTGTAGATTTTTTGAACAATGAAGGATTTGAAGCTATTGGAGCAGAAAATGGCAGACAAGGCATAGAATTAGCTCAGAAACATCTTCCCGTCTTAATTATTTGTGATATTATTATGCCCGATTTAGACGGCTATGATGTTCTTACTTATTTACAACAAGATGCAGAAACCGCAGCCATTCCTTTTATTTTTCTCACCGCTACTACCGATAGCTCTAGCTTTCGTTTGGGAATGGAAATGGGAGCAGATGATTATCTTCGTAAACCCGTTACTAGTGTAGAATTAAGAGCAGCGATCGCCATTAGATTAAGGAAGCAAGAAGCTACAATTCAAAACTATTGTCTTCCAGCATCAGAACCTAAAGAAGAATTACACAATAAATTAGAACAATTAGAAAGCTATAGTCAAGCACAAAGTTCTCTTATAAAATATCTCATAAAAGGAGTAGAAGCATCTATCTCTAAGCTGAATCAAGAGCTAAAAAATTTACAGCAATCTTCTCTAGCTCCAGAACAACAGAGGCACTTAGAGAATTTAAACAAAGAATACACAAAAATATTAGGAGTTGTCAATCAAACTTCAGAGTTACATAAAATTCTAACTCCTGAAAACACTAAAATTTTAAGTCAATTCAATTTTTTTGATAAAGAGCATCATTAATTGTTAATTGTTAGTGGTTAGTAGTTAGTGGTTAGTAGTATTGGGGAATGGGGAATGGGGCCCCGAAGGAGACTTCATTACAAAACCGATCTATTTTGGGTTCAATACCTAGATATATTAAGTCTCCTCTCGGGGGGAGTTTGGGAGAGTCGGGGACTGGGAGACTGATTACTGAATACTGATTACTTCCTCATACTTCATCTTTCATACTTCATCCTTTCTTACTTTGCTTCCATCCAGTTGTTTCCAGCATGAATATCTACTACAAGAGGAATGCTGAGACTGACAGCATTTTCCATAATAGATTTAATTTGGTTTTCTAATTGTGACCATTCATCAGGAGGCATTTCAAACACTAATTCGTCATGAACTTGTAGTAATAGTCTAGCTTGGTATTGTTCTAATACTTGGTGTAATTTGACCATTGCGATCTTAATAATATCAGCACTAGAACCTTGAATGGTAGCATTAGCAGCAGCCCTTAATTGTTGTGCATCTTGATAACTATAATCAATTTGATCTAAGTTGATTGATTGAGGATTTTTTCCTCTTAGTTGCTGCAAAGTTTCACTTACAAAAGTAAAATAGCGTCTTCTTCCCAAAATAGTTTGTACAAAGCCCTGGGTAACTGCTTCTTTTTTGACTCCTTCTAAATAGTCAAAAACTTTAGCGTATCGCTGACGATACTTGTTAATAAATTCTTTACCAAGCTCGCTACTAAATCCTGATTCTCTAGAAAATCTTTGCGCTCCCATTCCATAAATTACTCCAAAGTTGATTATCTTTCCTAAGCGTCTTTCTTCGGGAGTAATTTCGTCTTTTTCAAATAATAGTTTTGCTGTGACACTGTGAACGTCTAAACTATTACGATAAGCATCTACTAATACTGGCTCTTGACTTAAATGAGCGAGGATTCTTAATTCTATTTGAGAATAGTCAGCAGCAACTAGTAACCACCCTGCTTCAGGAATAAAAGCTTGACGAATTTGACGTGAAAACTCAGTACGAATGGGTATGTTTTGTAAATTAGGATTAGAAGAAGATAGTCTTCCTGTTTCTACTACTGTCTGATTGAATTCTGTATGAACTCTATTGGTGTCTTTTCTGACTAATTTGGGGATAGCTTCTACATAGGTTGAATATAGTTTATGCAGTGTTCTATATTCTAGGATGGAATCAATAATCGGATGAGCGCCTTGGAGTTTTTCTAATACTGGTTGCGCTGTAGAATATCCTGTTTTGGTTTTGCGAGATTTTCTTTTGTTGAGATTTAATTTATCAAACAGTAGCTCACTAAGTTGTTTGGGAGAGTTTAAGTTTAATTCTACATCTGGTACATAACTATATGCTTGTTTTTCAATGGAGTCTAAGTCTGCTTTGATTTGTTGAGAAAATTGCTTTAGATATTGGGTATCGATCTTAATACCAACAGTTTCCATTGCGGATAAAACTATTTCTAAAGGTTGTTCTACTTCTAGTAAAAGTTTTTTTATTTCAGGAACTTGCTCTAAATCAGTTTTTAATTTATCGACTAAATTATAAGTCGCATAAGCATCAATCCCACAATATTCTGCAACTTGAGCAATTTCTAAGTCAGCAATGGTTTTTCCTTCGGGAATATCTAAGTCTTCGTATTTTTTAGCAATCAGGGGGATATTATAATGTTGTGATAAGTCGGTTAGGTTGTGCTTACTTTGAGGAGCAAGTAAATAACTAGCTAGCATGGTGTCAAACACTACTCCTGCTAGTTTAATTCCTTGATAGTGAAATACTAGGCGATCAAATTTGGTATTCTGAAAAGCTTTGGGATATGCACAAGATTCTAAGATGGGTTTGAGAGCAGATAATACTTGTTGCTTTTCTAAATGGTTTCCTGTGGTGTGATGTGTGGGAATATAAGCAATGTCTGTGGTAGCTTCTCCCCAACAACAACCAATCCCTACTAGTTCCGCATTATGAGGTTCTAAGGAAGTTGTTTCTGTATCCCAAGCAACTGGTTTATCGGTATTAGTGTGTTTTTTAAGGATGCTAATTAGTTGTTGTAGTTTGGCTTCTGTATCTACTATTAAAGGGTCAATGTTTATAGAGTTGCTGTTTTGTGCGACAATATCTTGACTTGTGTCGAAAAGAGATAATTGCTGATTAACTGATTTTGGATAAGTTTCAGGATCGCCTCCTAAAAATTCATAGATATTTTGTATATTGTCTCTAAATGTTCTTAGTTCTAACTTTTCTAATAAAGTAAGTACTTGTTGTGGATTAAATCCTTGCAATTTACAATCAGTAAGCTTAATCTCTATAGGAGTGTCTAAAGCGATGGTAGCTAAAAAGCGAGAGCGAAAAGCATTGTCTCGATCTGTTGCTAATTTCTGCTTCACTGCGCCTTTAATTTGATCTAGATTCTCATAAATATTGTCTAAAGTTTCATATTCTCTTAGCAGTTTGATTGCTGTTTTATCTCCTATTCCTTTTACTCCTGGGATATTATCAGACTTGTCTCCACACAATGCTTTATAATCAATTACTTGTTCTGGTGTAATCTTTAATCTTTCAATTACTTCATTATGATCGCATTCAAAATAATTTTTACCTGGTTTTTTAAATGCTTTAGGATCACTATACAGAATACTTATTTCTTTGGCATCATCCACTAATTGAAATAAATCGCGATCGCCACTATAGATCTTAACTTTATATCCTTCATTGATTCCCTGTTGCGCTAAAGTACCAAGAACATCATCAGCTTCGTAACCAGCTACAGTAGCAATAGTGAGATTTAAAGCTGCAAGTAACTGTTGTAAATTCTCCATATCGGGAATAAAATCATCAGGAGTTTCTTTCCGATTTGCTTTATAATTACTGTCTGCTTTGTGACGAAAAGTAGGTTGAGCTAGATCGAATGCGATCGCAACATACTGAGGTTTTTCGATTTCTATAACTTTTAATAAAGCATTGATAAAACCATAACTAATGCTAGTAGGTATTCCTGTGGAAGTTCGTAAAGCACCCCGTCTAGAATTAACCAAAGCATAATAAGAACGAAAGGCTAAAGAATGACCGTCAATGAGTATTAATACTGGTCTGCTTGAAGACATAAAAAGGACATAGATATTAAGTACGAGATAGGCTATTGTACCTTGAACTTACTGGCTTGAGCATATCTGAGTTTTTCCCAAAATTGGCTTTTATTTTAAGTTTTAAATACCCTTATCTCATTTCATTAACAATTGTAAATATTCAGTAACAAACAATTGTCACTGCCAAATTGAATGTTAGGGTGTTGATAGACACAAAAGAGAAAGAAAACAACCTCTTCTTAAAACCCAGATTGAAGTTTGTGTCCTCCGCTATCAATCTAACCCGTATCTTCCGAGGTAATAGCAAAAAAAAGATGGCGTTGTAAAAGTGATAAGTGATTGTCGTACATATTGATTTTACAGCCCATAATCTTAACCAGAGTAGGTGTTCTAGTTATTATCTAAATTAGGAATGATATTTGGGAAAACTGCATTATAAACCAACTATTTCGACCTTTAATTTTACCCATTAATTACTACCAATCTAACTCGGAATTTAAAACCATAGTAGTTCCGAACCCGATAGAGGGGCAGACACTGATTGTAGTTTAATGTTTCTTAGCGTGAATTGTTTATTAGCATTGGCGGTCTGTCCCTCACTGAACGAATCCTGAATGAAAAAAACTTGACTGAATACTCTTATCTTAAAGAGACGATTATGGGTTTTCCCATAGTTGTCTTATTGTTTTAGAGAGAACAAAAAAGCTGAATTTCTTGCCAAATATGCTCCATCTCTTCATGAAGACTATGATCGCTATCGGGAGTAATTAACTTTACTTGATTTTTGTTTCTAGCATATTCGATACTAGCTGTCACAGGAATCGTCTCATCTTGTTTCCCATGAATAATTAAAGTGGGAATACTTCTTTTTAATAAAGCTTCATTATATTTCTCCCCGTCTCTGACAAATTCATAACTGAGAGGTAATAATTTGTCTTGTCCGTAATGATACACTGACATATAACCAGACTCTTGCCATTGTTTAACTTGAGCTTTTCCTAATTTTGGCAACCAGTAAGAGAGAAAATTAAAAGCAGGTGCGAGAAGAATTAAACTTTTAACTTGGGGATATTTTTCCTTTACCCAAGTAGCAGTTAAACCACCAAAACTCGATCCAATTAAAGTTGTAGGAGTATTAGTAGTCTTAAAAGCTGCAACTGTTTGTTGAATTTGTCGAGTGAGAGTAAGATTGCTAAAGTTTCCCTGATTGAGATCGAGAATTTCTAAATTAATTCCCACTGTAGCAAAACAACGTTTCAAGTATTGAGCTTTATAAGATTGGGGACTAGAAGCAAAACCGTGGAGATAGATATATTGCATATTTTATTGTTTAGTTACATAAAATATTGGTATCAATTAAATATTTGCTCACAGAATTACATCGCGCCCTAATTCTTTGTCTCGAACATCGCCCCAAATTTCCTCTGTATCTATTTCTATCCCTTCCTGTTGAATTTCAGTTCGTAATTTGGCAACTTCTTCCCAAAAGCTCGTTTTTTTGGCTGGAGATTTACGGCGTTGGATTTCTCTTGCTATAGCACTAACTAAGAAATCGTGAAGATTCTCGGCACTACCTGCAATTTCTTCCGCTTGTGGGAGTAATTCCGAAGAAAGTCTAAGAGAGATGGTTTGAGATTTAGGCATAAATAGTGTTTGTAAAATGAAAATATGAAACCCCGACAGGAAGAATCTAAGTCTTGATAACAGCAATAGCTTCAATTTCAAATAACATACCGTCAAGGGCGAGTCTAGGTACAGGAATCAAAGTGCAAGCAGGAGGTTTATCGCCCCACATAGCTTCAATTTGCTGCCCTAAAAGAGGTAGTTTACTTTCATCATGCTCAACCACCAACATAGTAGTTTTGGCTACATTTTCTGGGCTTGCTCCAGCCTCAGTTAAAGCAATTCGGAGATTAGTAAAGGATTGTTCCAATTGCTCGGTAAAATTCGGTGAAACTAGCTCACCATTCTCGTTTGCACCGTATTGACCCGAAATATAGATTGTAGTTAAGCTTGGAGATGCGATCGCAACATGAGTATAATTATGTTTTGATGGATCGTTTAATCCAGTGGGATTTAAAAATTGTAGAGATGGGTTTGTCATAATGTTATTCCTTTTAGTTAACTGAAATCTTATCCTTTATCTTTCTAGTCTGTTTAAGCAAACTTTGTATGTATAGCGTGCAGAGGTTTTAACCCCGTAAGTTATAAGTAGGTTTTGGCTAATATCTTGCACAAGGAAGCCATACCGCCACCCAACTCAAGTTTTTATGAAACCCAAGTTTTAGTCCTCTTGAGATGACTTTTCTATATCAGCCAAGAAATTTATTTCTTGGTAATGTATCCCACTGGTGCAAGATATGAGTTTTAGCAACAGGATTTAGTATTAGACCTTTTCTATGAATGCTCCTCACTGACTTTGTATTAATAAGATAAATCAGCAGTTAACACCTCTGTCCCAGAGTCAGTAATGAGAACATCATCTTCGATGCGAATTCCTCTGACATCAGAAAACATTGCTAAACGTTCCCAGTTAATTACATCATTATAAGTATTGCGGAACTCAGGATTATTTAAAATACCAGGAACTTGATAAAATCCAGGCTCAATAGTGACTAGCATACCCGATCGCAGGGTACGATCTAAACGTAAATATTTTAACCCAAAGCGATCGCTTCTAACTCTTCCTGATTCATATCCTGCCATATCTCCTAAGTCTTCCATATCGTGAACATCTAAACCTAATAAATGACCGATTCCGTGGGGGAAAAATAAAGCATGAGCATCCCTAGCTACTAATTCTTCTAGATTACCCTGTACAATACCTAAATTTACTAAACCTTCTGCTATGGTGGTTGCTGCTAACAGATGAATGTCGCGATATTCCACACCAGGCTGCATCTTAGCAATACAATTATCGTGGGCTGCTAAAACTATGTCATAGATATCTTTTTGAGTCGGAGAAAATTGTCCTGAAACTGCCCAAGTACGAGTAACATCGGAAGCATAACCTAAAGGAGTTTCTGCACCTACATCAGCTAATAATAAATCTCCTGGTTGCAAGGAATGATGATACTGTTCATTGTGTAAGACTTCCCCATGAGTGGTGACAATACTGTTATAGGAACAAGTCATATTGTGAGCAATAATCACTCCTTCCATGACAGAACGGACTTCAGCTTCGGTTTTAGCTGATAAAACCGCGTTTCTTCCTGCTTGATGGGCTTTTACTGCTACTTGTGCTGCTTTTCGCAACTCTGCTACAGCCATTTCATCATGGCACAATCTTAAACTGACAATAGCTTGGGCTAAGTTTAAATCCTTTCCTGTTAAAGATACAGAACGTTGCAGTAAATCACACTGTTGTTGATAGGTTATAACATCTTGTACAGGAATAGTTACCGCGTCTGTAGTTTTACCCGCTAATTCCTCTAGGGGATAGTGTCTATCAGCACCAATAACTTCGGCAATTTCTGCTCTGTGAGGCATATCCCCATGCCATAAACTAGCGGAAGCAGGAGGATTGTCATAAAATAATTCTAATTTACCAGCTTCGAGGCGAATTACTGCATTTTCTAAGGGTAAGCCAGCAAAATAGAGAAAATGACTACTAGCGCGAAAGGGATACTGATTAGCAGGGAAATTACGACTAGCAGCTTTACCAGACCATAAAATTACGGGATTATCGCTCTTTTCTGCCAGCTTCTCTCGTCTTTGTCTGAGACTATTGCAGTAGGATAAGTCTGTGGGTAAAATTACATTCATCTTATATCTTGCACCTCGAAACCATACCGCCTAAAACTTAAACTTCTCTCTAAGACAATAAGTCTATTAAAAGAGGTATTAGCCAAGAGATTTATTTTAAGGTAATTTATCGCTTTGGTGCAACATTTCAGTATTACTTATTACTTATTACTTATTTCCTATACCCCTACTATGGATTCAATTATTATTAAACTCATATCTTGCACCTAGATACCAAACCGCCTAAAACTGAAGTTTCGCGTATTTATAGCGTTTCTCGGACTCATGAGGTACACTTACCCTTCTGACTAGAGTGTTAATTCTGTATCAGGCGATCGCTAAGGCTTATGGCGATCGCTCCAACTTCTTCTCCCTGATCTTATGCCTGGCATTTTGATTGTAAGACTTTTGGTATATTCTTTACCAGAAATCACCTTATCTTAAACTACGGTAAAATTATTCTGAGTTTTACAATTTCTATAGTTCATGAAAACAAGGTTTAGTATTGGTCTAGCCCTGGGTGTAATCATCTTACCTGGATTAGTCCTATTTACTGCCAATCCTGCCAAAGCTCAGCGCCGAAACGCACATTATTATTGTCATGGTCGCGCTCGTAATTATGCTCGGCGTAATGCTAGAGGTGGAACATTTAAGGGTGCTGGGAGGGGGGCTGCTGTTGGAGCAATCATCGGTGCGATCTCTGGTAATGCTGGAAGAGGAGCAGCAATTGGTGCAGGTCTTGGCGCAGTTGGTGGTACTGTTCGTAAACAAGAATCCAGGGATAAACTTTACCGACGAGAGTACAGGCGTTGTATGCGCCGTAATCGCAATCGCTAATCCCAGTTAGGGCATAAAAGTTTTTAAGAAATTTAAGAGGAGTGATTATGAAAAAATTTAGTTGGCTATTTTTGTTT
>JAAUYH010066478.1_pt1 | contig 10855 bp, 7 predicted proteins | sample 7278061 | NCBI WGS metagenome assembly JAAUYH01 (sample SAMN14350203, study PRJNA611818) | marine sediment metagenome | isolation source: surface marine sediment (0.6m) | place: French Polynesia: Moorea | collected 2018-08 | reverse complement strand
ATAAATTGCTCCTTGCTACTTAAGCGTAGCGTTACTGGTTACGGTCTTTCATCCGACAGCCAACGGTTTGCATCCAATTAGTAATCTCAGGAGAATTAGGAATAAATTCTCGGGCTTGCCGATAAGTGTTGCAAGCTTCGTCGTAGTTCTGATTTTCAAGGAAAATTGAGCCTTTTTTTAGCCAAATTTTTTGCTTTTGGGGATTTATTGCCAAAGCACGGTCTAAAGCTCGTAAAGCTTCTCGATCTCGACCTAGATCCTTGAGAGTGTCGGCTAACCCCAACCAGGTGTCAATATTTTGGGCATTAATTTCACTGGCTTTGGTAAAAGATTCAATAGCATCCATGTAACTGCCTTGTTCCTTTAAAGCCAAAGCGAGGTTTTGCCAGGCAGGAGCAAAATTAGGCTCGATCTCGATCGCCCGTTCATAAGCGGCGATCGCTTCAGTTAAGTTATTGTTACCATCTTGCCAAACTTGACCGCGGATATGCCAAGCTAAATAAGATTCTGGTCGAATCTGTAAAGTTTTGTCCGCAGCCGTTAAAGCTCGAGCGTATTTTTTTAAAGCCAAGGAAGCCTCTGCTATACCCAACCAAGCTTCATAAGAGTTAGGCTTAATTGCAATTGCCTGTTGATAGGCAGCAATTGCTTCGGGGTAAGTTGGCAGTTGATTGAGAAAATCGCCTTTTTCTAACCAAATTTCTGCGTTATCGGGCTGTTGTTGGGCAAGTCCATCGTAGGTCGTCACGATTTCTCTGCGAACTCTCTGGGCTTCTTGGGGTCGGTTGAGGTATTGTAATGCCAGGACTTTATCTTGCCAAAGCTGAGGATTCAAAGGAGCAATAGCTTGTACTCGGTTTAATACTGTTAAGGCATCATAGTATCTTTCTAAAGCGAGCAAAGTTTTGGCACGCTCACTCAAAAATTGAGCATTGAGTCGGTCTATTTCCAGGGCTGCCTCTTGGGCTTTTAACGCTTCTTGATAGCGTCCTAATTGATATAGGGCTTTCCCTTGTTGATTCAAAATCATACCATCATTGGGATTAAGTTCTAACACCCGCTCATAAGCAATAACAGCTTCGGCAAAGCGATCGAGACGATAGAGAATATCTCCTTTTTTTTGCCAATTTTTGGGTTCATTGGGGTTTAACTGAATTGCTTCATACTGTGCTTCTAAAGCTTCTGAAAAGCGATCGAGACGATATAAAGCTTCTGCTCTACCTTCCCAAGCCAAATGACTGGCTGGTTTAAGATCGATTGCTTTCATAAAGGTATTGAGAGCTGTTTGGGGATCTCCAGCAAGAGTCTGTTTGCCTCGATACCAGTAATAGAGAGGTCGCCAAGTGGGAAAAGCAAATTCTATACTACCCAGTAAAGTAATTAATCCTAAAACCCCCACAAAAATATGAATTGGTTTGAGCCACTGTTTGCCTCTGGTTCTGGTTTTGGGTAAAACTTGAGGTGTTTCTAGCTGCTCAATTACTGGTTTGTGAGGAGAAACACCCAACTTAACTAAATCGTTAATTACTTTTTCAGCCACTTGATAGCGTTGACCGACATCTAAACTGGTCATTTTATCGATAATTTTTGCCAGACGACGATTAACTTTAATTCCTTCTCGCCAGCTTATAGCCCCTGTTTGTTTGTTTTTAGGTAATTGATGGGGTTGTTTACCAGTCAAAAGTTCGATGCCGATCGTTCCCAAGGCATAAATATCACTGCTTAAAGTTGGTCTACCAGCAATTTGTTCTGGTGGCAAATAGTTTTTTTGCTCCTCAGAGCGCTCGACAGCTACATTATCTCTGGGGATGGTTTTAATATCTTCTAAAACACCAAAATCTGTCAGCATAATCTGCCCATCGCGATGACGAATCATCAAATTCGACGGCTTGATATGACGATGAATAATTCGATGCTGGTGAATAAATGCTAAGACAGATAAGGTATCTTCTAAAATTTGGACGACTTCTGCTTCTGTAAACTTTTGATGCTGTAACTTTTGAGCCAGATTTTCGCCTTCAATATACTCTTGAACTAGGTAAAATTCTTCATTTTCTTCAAAATGATCCCACAGTTGAGGAATGCGATCGTGATATCCCAATCTCTCCAACAGCGATAGTTCTTCAGTAAAACGTCGTTCTATTTTCGCCCAAACAGCAGGATCGCTCTCGGGAAGCTGAATTTGTTTGATGAGACAAGGAGATTGATAATGTCGTCGGAGATTTTCTGCTACATAGGTATCTATTTCTGCTTTGCCTCCTAAATAGTGGGTGAGTCGATAACGTCCCCCCACTACTTGACCGATTTTTAACAGTGGCTTGAGGTCAAAAAGAACTTCTAAAGCTGATTCATAGCGGGTTTCAGCATTATTGTCCACCATTTTGATAACGATCTGCCGTAATTTATCGCTAATGTGACAACCACTGTACCAGCAATCATTGCTTTTCTCCCATTCTCTTGGTGTCCGCCCTGTTAAAGCATAAATTATGGTTTTGCCTAAAGCATAAATATCACTACCAAAACAAGGATTTCCTGCTTTTTGTTCTGGTGCAACATAGCCTTTTGTGCCAACTTCAGAACTGGGAATTATTTGTCCTGTTAAATCGGTTTCCACGGTTTCAATTTCCCGTACTAAACCCATACTAATCAAGACATATCGCTCGTCTAACTTACGTCGAATCAGATGGGCTGGTTGGATATCGCGATAAATTACATTGGTTTTATGGACAAAATCTAAGATTCTCAAGACATCTTGCAGTAGATCGATTGCTTGGGCTTCAGTAAAAACCCGTCGTCTAATCTCTCGCTCTAAACCTTCACCATCAATGTATTCTCGAACCAGATAAAATTGCTTGTCGGCGACAAAATAAACTGAAAACTGGGCAATTTGCGGATGCTCTCCCAATCTTTGCAGTACCGTAAATTCTCGCTCTAGAAAAGTTTGAGCATTTGCCCAAGCTTGGGGACTATCTAATTGAGGTTGCAGTTGCTCAATGACACATCTGGAATCACCAGTAGCTTGCAAATCTTTGGCTAGATAAGTTCTACCCAATCCTTCTGTTCCCAATTTTTCGATGATTTGATAGCGGTTGCCAACAATTGCGCCAGGAACGTGCATTATTTTTTTGGAGTTGCGAATTGTGTCTACGGAATTCGATTGGTCCCGTTCTCGACTGGGCATAATTTACCTATGTTAAAGCAATCTACTGGAATTGAAAGTCAAACTTTTCTCAATTATGTCTCTTAGTTTATCTAAATGGGTTGGCAATATTAATGCATTAATGGTTATGGGTTTATTCTCTGGGAGTAATATTTGCTGCTTTTTGGGTAACTTTGGGGCGAGACAGAGATATTTCTCTAGCGACTCTTACCAATAAGCCTGATAAAAGCAAAGATGCCACAATAGAATTAATTCCATAACTAAAGAAGGGCAAAGGTAAACCTGTGGTTGGTAAAGAACCAGTGGCAACACCAATATTAATCAATGATTGTCCGACGATAAACACCATAGCTCCTACAGCAATTAATCTTTGGATTCGCTGGCGACATTTAATCGCCACTCTCAGGGCTAAAGTAGCATAACCGATTATCAGTAGTAACAGTAGCACGCAACCAATAAAACCAAATTCTTCGGCATATACAGAAAAGATAAAGTCAGTTGAGCGAATTGGCAAATAAGATAATTTTTGTTGAGAAAGTCCAAATCCAGACCCATTAATACTTCCCGAAGCGATCGCTAGCAAACTTTGAATTAACTGATAGCCTTTATTATGATAATCTTGCCATGGGTCTAGAAAAAACACAATGCGATCGCGTTGATATTCATTAATCGCAATACTACCACCTGCTAAAATTAAGCCGCCAAATACTGCTGCTATTAACTGTATCCAAGGTAGTTCAGCCGCAACGGCAATTAGCCATAAACCGATCCCGCATAAAGCAGTAGTGCTTAAATTCGGCTGCTTTAAAATTCCTGCTAATACCAAAGCAAACACTACTAACCACACTAAACGTACTTTAGGCTTTAGTTGTTGCCAATAGGCAAATAAATATGCAGCTTGCAAAACTAAAAAAGGTTTGATTAGTTCTGAAGGTTGAATGGAAAATGGACCAATAGCAATCCAACGACTGGCTCCCATGGTGGTCTTACCCAAGCCAGGAATCAAAGTAGCAAAAATTAGCAGCAGTAATACTAAAACGGCGAGGGGTGCAAATTTTAGAGTCTTGGACAACGGTTGTCGTCCTAACAAATTAAACCCGATAATGCCAACTACGACACCAATTAACTGGCGTTTCAGAATATATAGTCCATCATTATGTTCGACAATCCCTTCGGGATAAGAAGCTGAAACCAGAGTTATCAAACCAATTAAGAGCCAAACACAGGTTAGCCAATTCAATAAACGAGCTTCCCAGCAATCATGCCCTATTTGCGGAGTCACGAAAGGGATGAGATATCGTAATCGTAAGTATTGCCTCACAGCTTTTTGGAGAAAAACTAATTTTACCTCTGCTAAGGTAACAAACAAAAAGAGGTCGTCATCGACCCCCTTAACTTTAATCCTGTTGGTTGCTGTTTCAAGATAGTCCTGCGTTAGCCCCTTGTTTGCCAGTAGCTAGCTCTACCTTCAGAATTTTACCTCCCATTTTCATAATTCGTTGCTGCTCGCGAAACCAATTATCATAGGGTACTAGTTTAGTAAAATATGTATTTTGCAATTCTCTTTGAGTACGAATTCGAGTTTGGCTGGGTACACAAGCTGTAACTTTGAACATCCGCATGGGCTAATTTCTCCGATTTAATTAAAAATTTTGTTTGTGGATCTTTATGGTGATGAAAAAAACTATGGTTTTATTGATTAGATTTAGGTTGCTCTCTTAAATAGCCTCTAAAATGCTAAAGCTCGGGAGTCAGGAGTCAATACTAGATCTGCAAAACTTATCTTTTCTTTCGCGCTCGAAAGACCAAGCTTTATTGGAACTAGCACTCACTCTAGACTTCCCGAACTCATTTATCTGTTGCTATTGTCAGACTAACTTTGAGCTAGGTTAATTAGCTTAAGCCAGAGCAAATATAGTCAAAATAAACGCCCATTTCCTTGCCAGCATCAGCACCAACTAAGCTAGCAGTAACTTCTTTCATCGCTTGGATAGCTTGAACTGTAGAAGCAACAGGAACGCCTAAAGAATTGTAAGTTTCTTTTAAACCGTTAAGTACGCGCTCGTCTAAGATCGAAGGATCTCCAGCAAGCATAGCGTAAGTGGAATAACGAAGATAGTAATCTAAGTCGCGAATGCAAGCTGCATAACGGCGAGTAGTATACATATTTCCGCCTGGGCGAGTAACGTCAGAATATAGTAGGGATTTGGCTACTGCTTCTTTAACAATACTAGCCGCATTGGCACTGATTACGCTGGCTGCACGAACTCGAAGTTGACCAGTTTGAAAATAGTTTTTGAGCTTGTCCATTGCAGCACCATCTAGGTATCTGCCTTGAACGTCAGCTGAATTGATAACAGAGGTAATTGCGTCTTGCATAGTTTTGTTTCCTTATCTTACCTAGTCTTAAATGCCTTAACACCGATAAGTTAGTGTATTTTTTAGAAAAAGTTTACTTGAGTAAATTGGTAGTCAGAAAAACTAGACTACTGCATAGCTCCGATGACATAATCGAAGTAGGAAGCAGCTTCAGCAGTGTCTTCAGCAGACATCATGGAAGTAGCTACATCTTTCATTTCGCGAATGCTTTGAGCCATTGCACCCACATCTGTACCTAGAGATTTGTACATTTCACGTGCGCCAACTAAACCAATTTCTTCAATTGGAGTGACATCACCTGCTACTACACCATAGGTAATTAGGCGTAGATAATAGTCCATGTCACGCAGACAAGTAGCAGTCATTTCCTCTCCATAAGCGTTACCGCCAGGAGAAACGACATCGGGACGTTTTTGGAATAATTGATCGCCTGCTTGCTTCACAATACGCTCACGGGACTCAGTTAAAGTTTGAGCAATACGCAAACGGCTTTCGCCAGAAGTGACAAATGATTTTATTCTTTCTAATTCGCCTGGGCTCAAATAACGAGCTTCAGCGTCAGCATTCACGATAGATTTCGTGACAATACTCATCGATGGATTCCTCCCAATACAATGAAATCAAATAATGGATGTAATAGCTTAACGAAATAGTGTTTCTTAAGCTTGAGGCTGCTGGTTAAGTTTCCTGCGATTTTGTCTTTGTTGCTCAGGCAATAAAAACTAGCATCTGGGAAATTAAATTAAGCCAAATCGTTTTTCCTTTACTTGTTGAAGGCTCAGGAAACATCAAGTTAGCTCCTTAACGCTACAAACCTCTTATTGTTAAGATTACTCTGTTTTGCCACCCAGTTTATAACTTTTAGCTACAAAATAGTATCGCAGCTAGTTAAACCGAATATATCAAAGATAGCTATTGCTTTAACAAACTTTTACATAAAGTCAACATTTTTAATTATGATTACTTTATGTTAATTTTTGCTTAGAAATTCGTTGCAGAGTTGAAAATATAATATCTTCAAACCACTACATTTTAAGGCTAGTTAACTAACCCGACCCAATTATTGTCAGGCATTCAGTTCACCGTCGGTGTTTTTTCTTAACACAATGTAATATTTTGTCTTTTAAGAGCTTAACATAGCAAAGTTAGATGGCTCACTCCAGATAGTTTTTGGTCGAACCATCAAATTAAACTCTTATTCTCAGACTTTAAGAGCGCAGCCAAGCCACGCTCTTAAGTTTATCGCTATTTAGACATTGAGTTTGGTCGGCTCAAAGCTAGGAATAACAATGTCGTCATTTTGCTTGGTAAGTTGGTTGTACAACTTCTCGGTGTTGGGAAAATTAGCTGCGGGTAAGGTGGGGAAACGACGATAGGGAACTGTATCTTCACCAAATACCTGGATATATTCCATGCCATTGACCATCGCCCCAATAAATGCCCGAATACCTTGAGAAGCCAGAATCTTATTATATTTCTGAATTTCCCTTTGGTTTAAAGGTGCGCGTCCCAAGAAGTGCTTAGTTCCCAATTCAATCACCTTAGTATTGGGATAGGGAGTATAGAATTCTTTGATGTACAGTTCTGAACAACCTAAACCTTCAATAAACTCTTTGACGTTAATTTCTCCATTACCCAATTTACTTTCAAGAGCAGTAAATTGACTTTGGACTACATAGGGATCGAGGTCGCGCTCGAAAATTTGCCGATAAGCAGCAGCAGTAGCATTTTTCACCGCCACCTTATCAACAGTGCTGGTTAACTTAAATACTTTATTTTGCTGTCTTTGTACGGTAACACCCTGCTGAATTCTTTGTTGAACTTCAGGAATAGTGGGAATACCAGAAACTTGACCCAACTGTACAAAGCGTGGTGTTTCTTGTTTAACAACTTTGGCTCCAATTCCGTCCCCAATTGCACCAGGGCGAGTTTTACGCAGTTGTAATCCAGCAGGGGTTAAATAACGTTCATAAGGAACGGTATCTTCACCAAAGGCTTCTGAATATTCTGGAGAATCGATGATGGCATCCACTAAGGCATAGAAACCTTGTTTAGAGCAGATATCAAAATATTGATTGATTTCTTGACGACCATAGGTAGGACGACCTAAAAGACGGCGGTGAATGTATTCTACTGCTTTGACTACATATAAAGAAGTCCAGTACAAATTACGGAAAGTGTCAGACTTAGCTAATATGCGTACAAACTCGCGCACGGGAATATCGCCATTTTCTAGCTTGATTTCTGCTACTTTTAGTTCTTGACCCTGATAAACGTCTCGACCAAAGACTTGACGATAGCAAGCACGAATTACTGCTTGAGTTGAATTTTCCGAGAATTTAACACCACTACCATTACTCGAACCAGGTAATTCGTTGTTGAGACGGAATACTTTTGCCCCTAAAGAACCAGGTAATTCTCCTCTGGCAGCGGGATTGCTATTTTGATTATTGATACCTGCGCCGCGATGAATTAGTAGACGCTTAGTATCTTTGTTAAATGGTGCAGGACTAGCACTAGGATTGCGAGTTTCTTTGGGGAAAATCGCGCCAAACTGAATCTCTAGAGGATCGTTACCCGAACCGTAGACGTGTTGATCTGGTAGAGGTCGGTCGTATTTAGCAAAAGTAGTAACAAATTGAGGGGTTTTACGGAAAGGTGCGCTGTAGTTAAACAGGTCTTGCTGCATGCCCCAGTTACGACATTCTTGGGCTTCTTGACCCAAACCGCGCAGATAGGGTACTGTTTCTTCGCCAAAATAGTCGGCATACTCTTGAGAATCCACCAGGGCATCAACTAATGCTGCTAATCCTCCTTCAGAAACAATAGAAAAATATTCTTGTACTTCTTCTCGTGAGGAAGGACCACGACCTAAAATATGACGGAAAGCTAATTCTAAAGCACGGCTATTAATAAAGGGTTCAAAAAACTGTTTTCTGTATAGAGGTGACTTACATAGGCGACGGACAAATTCCTTCATGGAAATATCGCCGTTTTTAACCTGGGATTCTAGATAGGAAATTGATTGACTATAAGCACGAGTAATATCTCGTTCAAAAATTTGCCGATAAGCTGCTTTGATGACAGACTGCTTTTCTGAAGATGACAGTCCAGGCTTCATGACAAACTTTTGTCTTTTTTCTGCTGCATTAAAATAGCTTTGAGGCAGTTGTAACCCCTGTACATCAGAAGAAGAACGCTGACGTAATTTATCTGCTGGGGTAGGAGCTTTAAACTCTTGAATAGCTACATCAAAATATTGGGTAATAATTTCAGTTGCTTCTGGGTCTTTTTTAAAGTAATCCTTGGCTCCAGCCCGCATTTCTTGTAATGCAACAATAGTAGCTGCGGCTGAACAAGCATTTTCAATTATTTCCCGTAGTCCTCTAATATTGACTACCAAAATATTGGGGTCACCAGCAACTATGGCATAGCTGATGTAACGCAAAAACCAGGACATATCGCGCAATGATTTCTGCATGTTCGCAGGACCATATCTAGTGACGCTGATTGGTCTAAAACCTGGGGGGGTAGGTCCTGAACCACCACTAAAGAGCGAACTAAATGCCCCAAAAAATCCGCCGCCACTTTCTTGTTTTTTTTCCTCAACATAGGTCATCAATTCTCCTGGCGTATTGGTGTTACCACTGGGAGTAGCCACTGCCATCTCTTCTACTGCTGGGGGCTTTTCCAAATAGGACATGGGAGAGCCTCCCGTGAAGATTTTATTTGCCGCACGAGAAACAATAATGTCTGCATTATTGGTCAATGTTTGAGCAATACTAAGACGTTGAAAACCAGAATTATAATATGCTGTTAGTTCCCTTAGTTCGCCTTTTTCCAAAAAGCGGTCTTGCTGTTCTGCTTGCAAGATCGTAGACACCGCAACAGTTTGGTAAAGTTGAGGACGGGCTAATGAACTGCCACCACTTGCCGTTACACTCATGTGATTTTATTTATTTTTTTAACTTATAGTTCAGCTTTTAGAGTAAATCTTTTCGTGCTTTCTGAGGGAATTTATTAAGAACTATGTAGTTATACTCCCGTCTGGCGATCGCTTTGGGGGAATTTTGTTAAAAATTGTATAGTATTGCCAATTAATGGCGATCGCCATCAAGATTTGTCAAATCAAATTAAAGCGAGCAATTTAGCAGATAATCGTCACCATAAAAAGTAGAGATTGTCAACTTTTAGCCAAATTTTTTTATGTATAGCTGTTAATATCTTCTTGTAGCCAAGCTTCTACAGGTTTACCATCTTTACGGCGTAATTCAATTTCTCGCATGACAATTAAGCCCGATCCTGGTGGTGCAGGTTTTTCATGAAATAAAATCTCATAATCTTCTGGATTTTCGTTACGCTGTTTCAGCCAATCCTGCACCTTAATCGTACAAAAAAAAGACTGTCCTTGCTCGAACATCCGACTAATCTGCATTGATAAGCTATGAATATTTATACGAGCCATGTTCTTGATTTTTATTTTGCTCTTATTTTAGCCTTAAGAAAACAGCAATTCTCATGATTTCTTTAATTTATTCCCCAGAATTTTTGCAGCACGATACTGGATACGGACATCCCGAAAAGCCAGCTCGTCTGACAGCGGTGGTAGAAGCATTGAAACAAGTACCCTGGCAAGAGCAACTAGATTGGCAACTACCCACACCAGTTGCCAAGCGGGATGTCCTAACTTTTATACGGCAAATTCATACTGCCGAACATATAGAGCGGGTAAAACGTATTGCTGAAAGTGGTGGCGGACGGTTAGATGGAGATACTCCTGTTTCGGCAGCTAGTTATCAAGTTGCTTTACTGGCAGTCAGTGCTTGGTTAGACGGGGTAGATCGAGTATTGAGTAGTCACCATCCGGCATTTGTCTTAGCTCGTCCCCCAGGACATCATGCTACCAGAGATAGGGGGATGGGCTTTTGCTTATTTTCTAATGCGGCGATCGCTGCTAATTATGCTCTCCAACAACCAGGAATTGCCAAAGTTGCCATCTTAGATTGGGATGTTCATCATGGTAATGGCACAGAAGCCATTGTCGAAGACGATCCTCGCCTGATTTACTGTTCTCTTCATCAGTACCCCTGCTATCCTGGCACAGGCAAAAGGAGCGATCGCGGTAAACACAACAATATCCTCAATATACCTATGAATGCTGGTAGCACTATTAGTAATTATCAACCAGTTTTTGAACAGGAGGTGATACCTTTTTTAGCTAATTTTCAACCAGATTTGCTCATTGTCAGCGCGGGTTACGATGCTAATCACCTCGATCCCCTGGCGGGAATTTCTTTAAACCCATCAGATTATGGT
>JAAUYH010246299.1_pt1 | contig 10858 bp, 9 predicted proteins | sample 7278061 | NCBI WGS metagenome assembly JAAUYH01 (sample SAMN14350203, study PRJNA611818) | marine sediment metagenome | isolation source: surface marine sediment (0.6m) | place: French Polynesia: Moorea | collected 2018-08 | reverse complement strand
ACCCTCGCGGCACTGCGGACCGGTACCCATCGACGTGCAGAAGCAGGTGGACGCGGCCTGCGTGCAGTTGACTGCCACGACGAAGGCCGAATCGTGAGCGGCCATGTACTCGGTGTCCGGGTGGCCGCCGGTGGTCTGGACGCGATGGTAGACGCCGATGGCCGCGAGGTCGCAGGCCCTGACGCCGATGAACGCATAGCGCGGCGCCGGTTCAGCGTCGGTTTCGATCGCGACCGTTCGTCCGCTGCGGGTGGCGCGCCACAACAGCCTGTGCGGCGGGTCGAGAAAACGCTTCCATGCATGCGGCCCGACGTTGAACCCGAACAGCGCATCGTCGTCCCGCTCGACAAGCCGGTAGCTGCCGGGACCCTGGACATCGGTCAGTCCGCGCGGCAGGTCGCCGCACGTATCGATGGGCTCGTAGCCGATGGCGCCGTCGCGCGCCACCGGGCCGATCAGGGTGTAACCTTCGCCCGACAGCCCGGCAAGCAGTGCATCCAATCCCGCGATATCAATTTGATACATGGGCAATTTTTCTCCTGCCTCATTGTACCTCACCGATGCCGCGGCCGACCTGCGGAAAGTACGGATGACCGATGATCGCGGCCCGACCCGGCCGCGCCATTGTTGACGATTCGTCCGGCCCGGGCGCGAGCGGCAACTACGGATGCCCGGGTTGGCATACGCTTGCTATCGTCATCGAACAGGGTGTGTCCCCTGCCTTGGGGAGGGATGTCATGTCCTGTTACAGGACGTTCGCAGTGGTCGCATCGATGGCCGTTCTTGCCGGCGGCGCGGCGCTTCAGATCAGCCCGTCCGATTCGCCAGCACTCGTTCCGGTTGCCGCCGCGGACCTTCCTGTCCCGGACGGCGGATTCGACTCGGACGACGACGGCGTCCTCGATGTGTACGACAACTGCATCGAAACGCCCAATCCGTCGCAGAGAGACACCGACGGTGACCTGTACGGCAACTACTGCGATCCCGATTTCGACAACAACTGCATCGTCAACTTCTCGGACCTGGCTTATTTCCGGATGAAGTTCATGACACGAAGTGAGCACGATGCCGACTTCAACGGCGACGGATGCATCAACTTCTCCGACCTGGTTGTGATGCGTGTCAACTTCATGAAACCGCCCGGCCCGAGTGGACTCACGGATGCTTGCGAACACCCGGTGCCCTGACGACGAACGCGTGGGTATCACGGCAACGACTGGTTATGTTTTCTTGCGCACACAGGACGACATGCGTTGCGCACAATAGGCGCTTGCGATCGGTCACGGCAAGGACCAGGGACCGCAGGCCCTGAGGCCACGAACAAGGAAACGAGAATGATTGGCATACACACTCGAACGGCACTCGGCCGGTGCGCCCTGCTCGCGGCACTCGCACTGGTGGGTTTGACCGCCGGCTGCGACGGCGACAGCGTCGACGAAAGGCTGGACACGGCTATCGCCCGGGAGAAGCTGACCGGCGACCCCGCCAGCGACCGGCTCGTGGTTGACATCAACGAACCGCTGCCGCAGCTCGGCAAGCTCCTGTTCTTTTCGAAGGCACTCGGTGGTGACCGGGACGCGGCCTGCGTGACGTGCCATCACCCGATGCTCGGCGGCGGTGACGGGCTGGCCCTTTCCGTCGGTGTCGGTGCGGAGCAGGCCGATCTCCTCGGTCCCGGGCGCCGCCACGCCGCTACCGCCGACCACCACGACGGCGGCCCGACCGTGCCGAGAAACGCGCCGACGACATTCAATGTCATCCTGTGGGACAGCGCCATGTTCCACGACGGTCGGGTCGAAAGCCTCGGCAAGACCGCGGGCGCCAACGGCGCCGACGGAATGGGCATACGCACCCCGGACACGCCGTACGGCATAGCGGACCCGGGTGCCTGGATCGACATGCCGCATGCGCAGGCCCGGTTCCCGGTAACGTCGCCCGAAGAGATGCGTGGTTTTGCATTCATGGCAGATGACAGCAACGCAGCGCTGCGCGACCGACTGGCGCAACGCCTCGGCGACTACGGTGCGGGCGCCGGCGAACTGCCGACCAACACCTGGCTCGCGCAGTTCCAGCAGGCCCTGGGCAGCACGGCAGACGCCGAAACACTGATTACCTTCGACAACGTCGCCGCGGCCATCGGGGCGTACGAAGCGTCGCAGCTATTCGTCGATGCACCGTGGAACCGCTACGTGCGCGGCGATCGCACCGCACTGACCGACGCCGCAAAGCGTGGCGCCCTTGTCTTCTTCAACGAACCGGATAGCGGTGGCGCGGGCTGCGTTCGCTGCCATGCCGGCGACCGCTTCACGGACGAAGGGTTTCACGTGCTGGCCGTGCCGCAGATCGGCCGCGGCAAGGGCGACGGACCCACCGGGGACAACGACTTCGGCCGCTTCCGCGAGACCGGGCACGAAGCCGACCGCTTCGCCTTCCGGACGCCCTCGCTGCTCAACGTGGCCGTGACCGGACCCTTCGGGCATTCCGGTGCCTACGCGACGCTCGAGGCGATCGTACGCCATCACCTCGATGCGGAAGGGTCTGCGATGACCTACGACTACGATCAGCTCGACCCCGGAGTGCAGACCGCCAACGGGCCCGCCAATACGAGCGCGGCCGTGAACCAGCTTGCAGCATTGCGCGCCGCCGGCGATTCGCGGCTCCCCGACGTGGCGCTGTCCGATCGGCAGGTAGCTGATCTTGTCGCATTCCTGGAGGCGCTCACCGACCCGTGCGTGACCGACCGGGCCTGCATGGCACCCTGGATTCCTGACGACAACGATCCGGACCCGGATGGCCTGCGCCTGCGAGCCGTGGATGCCGGCGGCACACCATTCTGACCGCCCCGGCGCGCCTGCAACCGACCCGTCTTCGATGGTCTATGCTTGATCGAAAGGCGCTCCCGGTGACGTTCAATGACGCATGGATCCGTCCGGTCTGCGGCTATTCGCCATACCCTGGTCTGGCTCGCCGCGCTTGGCTACAGCATCGCTCCGGCCTATGCCCAGCAAGAGAATCCTGACGGGGTTTTCAGCTTCGCGCCGCCCGTGGGCATGGAGCTGACGCGTACGGTTACCGTCAAGCGCCGCGTCGAAGTGGGCCCGTCGAGCTGGAAAGAGCGATTCCGGCGCAAGGAGGATGTCCGCATCGATCCGCAGCCCGGTGGGTATGCGATCGTGATGACGCCGGTCACGGTAGCTGGCGACGTGGACGGCCAGCGTCTCAGCCAGCGCGTGCAAAAGGCGCTGGTCGGGAGTCCCTTATCGCTCGACATCGACGATTCGGGTCGCGTGACCCGCGTTGACGGCATTGAAGAGCGCTTGCGTCGCTTTCGGCGCGAGGCGCCGACCAGCCTGGGGAACAAGCTGGACGTGTTCTGCACCGCCGAGGGCCTGATCGCGCGTCAGGTCGCCGAGTGGAATCGCCTGGTCACCGGGTTCGTTGGCGGAAGCGCCACACCGGGAACCACGTGGACGCGCAAGGAACCCTTGTACCTGTCAACCGGCGAAAGGTTGTTGTTGAGCACGGACATTGAACTGACCGAAAGGCGCCGCTGCCCCGGCGGTCGGGACACCCGTTGTGTGCGGCTCGAGTTCCATATCGAGCTGGCTCGGCAGGATGAGGTCGGCGGGGACGGCTACGCGGACATCGTCGAGTTGCAGGTAGCGCGCGCAATCAGCCACCTCGACGAGCCATCGGACGCGCCCGACGGATACTATCTGCTCATGGGCGCTGAGAAGATGGAACTGGCCAGCCTGACCGACAGCGAGCTCAGCCTGCAATTCGCCCTTTCGGGGCCGGTCGAATTCACAGGCAGCGGCTACGTTATCGTGGAACCGGCGACCATGCTCGTCCACCGGGAGAGCTGGGATCGCGACATCGCAATCGACTACCGCACCGCCAGGGAGCGTCAGCACATGACCATCGACGAGCAGCGCCGCGTGGATTACAGGTACGACTGAGCCGAGACACGGCGTCGGGTACCAGTCTGTTACCCGACACATGGCCAGCTCCGCGCCGCGACCCGGCGCCAACTATACTGAAACTGGCAGCCTGTGCCGGCGCGCCGGCCCTCGCGGCCGATCGATCGAACCCACTGCAAGAGGGCGAGACAGATGGCGATTTACGTCGTAAACCACCGGGTAGAGAGCTTCGACAAGTGGAAGAAGGCCTACGACGCCTTCCAGCACGTGGCCGAGGGTGCGGGAGTAAAGGACCATTACGTGCTGGCTTCCGTCAGCGATCCCAATCACGTGGTCGTCATTGGCGAGGGCGCCGCCGGTGACCTCAAGCATTTCCTCGCGTCCGACGACCTGAAAGGCGCCATGAAGGATGCCGGTGTGGTCGGCGAGCCTGACATGTTCATCGGGAAGAACACCGCCTGACGGGCAGACGCCCGTTCGACGCCAGCGCCGTACGTTGGCAGCCTATCCGCCGCCCTGCCGCGCAAAGATCTCGCGCACGGTCTCGATCGTGTCGGCTTCGGTCGCCGGTTTGTCCTTTCGGTAGCGTTTCACTCGCGCGAACCTCAGGGCCAGGCCTCCCGGATAGGTCGGGCTCGACTGGATCTCGTTGACCGCGATCTCCGCGACCAGCTCCGGCCGCACGTGCACGACGTAGTCGTCACGACCGATCTCCAGCTCGAGCAGGCGCTTTGTCTGCCACGCCAGCATCCGGTCGGTGAGCCCCTTGAACGTCTTGCCGAGCATGACGAAGCTGCCGTCGTCGGGGTTGCGGGCGCCCAGGTGCAGGTTCGACAGCCAGCCCTTGCGACGGCCACTGCCCCACTCCGCCGCCAGTACTACCAGGTCGAGCGTATGCGCCTGCTTGATCTTCAGCCAGTCGGCGCCGCGGTTGCCTGCCGCGTACAGACTGTCGGGCGACTTGGCCATGATGCCCTCGTGCCCCTGGCCCAGCGCGCGGGACAGAAACCGGCCCGCTTCGTCGGCGCTGTCCGTCACGAGGCGATCGACGATCATCCCGGTGCCGGCCGCATCGGAAAGCACCGCCGCACGTTCACGGAACGGGCGATCGATCAGGTCCTGGCCGTCGCGATGCAGGCAGTCGAACAGGAACACCGTGAGCGGGATCTTCGCGCGCATTTCCTCGACGTCGGTCTTGCGGCCGAAGCGGCGCATCGTCACCTGGAACGGATGCGGCCGGCCGTCGTCCCGCAGGGCGATGACTTCGCCGTCCAGGATCAGTTCCCGCGCGGGCAGCGCCAGCGTGGCCTCGACGATGTCCGGCAGGCTGTCGGTCACGTCGTTGAGCCGTCGCGTGTAGATCCGGACATCACTGCCGACCCGGTGGATTTGCACGCGGGCGCCGTCGAGCTTCACTTCCAGGGCCGCTTCGCCCAGCGAACGCATCGCCTCCCCGAGATCGGCAGCGGGTTGCGCGAGCATGGGTTTGACGGGGGACAGGGGCTCGAGACGAAACCGGGCCAGCCCTCCTTCGCCTTCGGCCAGCGCGGCGACGGCTACCGGCGCCGGGTCGGCGGCGAGCATCACGGCACGGCGCACTTCGGCGACGTCAATTCCGGCGGCATCGGCAATGGCGTCGACGAGCACCGCCTCCAGCGCGCCCTGGCGCAGTTCGCCGAGTATGAGGCGGATCAGGAAGTCGCGTTCATCGGCCGTGGACCGGGCGAACAGGTGCCCGAGCGTGTCGCGCCGGCGCTGTTGCGAACCCTTGCCGGCAGTGGCGGCAATGTCCGAGAACGTCGCGTCCACTTCGGCCAGCATCAACGACGCCTCGGAGGCCGTGCTTTCGGCGGCCACGCGGCGCACGATGGCCGGCCCGAGTCCGATTCTGCCCTGCGGCAGGGTGCCCGACAGGTAATGCACCGCGAGCGCCACTTCCCCAAGCGAGACCGCTCGCAGCAACTCGCTCAGAAGCGCCCGCTTTTTCAGGCGGCTGCGTGTGCGTGCCACCGCCGTTGATGTGTTGACGAGATCCGACAGTTTCATGAATGACGCGTCCATCGTTCGAGGCGCCATGGTACGCCGGATCGGTGCGACATCGGATCTGGACAAGCACGAGCGAGCGGGCCCCGCTGGATTGCGGGACTCGCTGTCAGGGCGTGTCGCCCTGTGATTGAGGAGTCGGCGCCGGCAGTCAGGCGTGCGCGGTGGACCGCCTTCGGCGAAGACCCAGCAGGATCAGCGCGCCACCCATCAGCCACACGGCCGACGGAATCGGGATGACGGCCGAAACCGGTGCAATGCCCCCCACGATCAGATTGGCGCCGGGCCCCCAGCGCAGGAACCACACATTCGTGTCGTCACCGAGGCGAAATGAGAATCGTTCCTCGGACCACTCCGCACCGTCGAAATGAGCGAAGTGGAACGCCGCCTCGAGGCCCAGGTTGAGCGATTGTCCGGCGCGGTTGGCCAACTGCCACGTGCCGTCCTCGAGCAGCGCAAACGACACGCGATCGAAGCGCGCCAGCGTGAGGTCGGGAGCCGATTCCGTTGGCAGCGTGCCTTGTTCGAAGATCGCGAACTGGCCGGGCCCGGCATTCGACAACTGCAGCGAGAGGATGTCTCCGCTTCCGCCAATGATATTCGTCGGCGACCAGGTGATGGCCTGAGCGCCGGCGGACACGAGGAGAAGAAGGATTCCCGCGGTAAGTCTTAACATCATGATCCACCCCAACTGACCGGCCTCCATGGCCGGTTTCAATCCGGGCTTACCGCTCGGGGGGAAGCCCGATAAACCAAATATAGAACACCCCCGCGCAATCACAAGGGGGTCGGACCAACGAAAAGGCTGCGATACCAGAATCTCGGACCCTTAGAATCCCGTTTTGAGGCCTTAGATCCCGTTTTTGCTATCGAAAACAGGCTCTAAGGAGCAGGTGTGCCGCGACAGCGGCCTTCCGGGCACTCTGTCTGCGGAGGCGCTTAAACGCCGGTTTGGGGGTCGAAAAGGGATTCTAAGAGGCCAAAACGGGGATCTAAGGTGTCAAGACGCTTGTTCTGTAGGTTATTGTTTGGTCCGACCCCATTCACCCATTCAACGGCGCCCCCCGTGGCGGTCCTGGGCTACTCGCAGAATCCTTTCATGTAGCTCGTCTTGTTGCCGTCGACTACGTTCATGGTCTTCAGCAGGTCGTTGAACTGAAGCTCGGGCACACCGTTCTGGATGCCGTGCATGAACAATTCGACGTCGCACACGCCCTTCAGCGGTTTAACGTGATGGTTCTCGATCGCCAGTTCGAGGGCGTAGCGGGCTACGGCCTCTCCTTTGCCGATGCCAAAGTCGAATCCCTGGAACGCCAGGTAGCATTCGGCAAACTCGCCGTCAGGCTTGCGCATGAACATGACGCGAACGTCCGCGTCCATCGCATCCCTCAGCGTCCAGAAGCCTTCGACCTTGTTGGGCACCGCAACGACGGTATTGATGGTGAACTTGCCCCTCACCTGTCCATCCATGTCGTGCCAATAGGTCGCGAGCATGCGGCCCTTGCCCTTGACGTCATAGTCGTCGCAGCAGGTCTTCAGGTCGGCAACCATGGTATCGACATACGGAAATGTCACGGTGAAGTCGGGTGGCGTGATGAGCCAGCCGTCACCAGGAGCTGCCGCCATGCCGCTCATTGTCGTAAACGCGAAGGCGATCACGAGCGCAAGCAGTCTGCGCGCAGTCAACATCGGACTCACCTCCTCTACAGTGCTAGACAGTCGGGAACATCCCCGACTCTATGACGATACGCCGACACGCATTGGCGTGTAATTCGTGCAACACGGGATTGACACAAATTTCGAGGAGGAACGGCTCTTAAGTGTCGGTGCAGACCCGCCGCGTCGGCTCAAACGTCAACGACGAGATCGGGTTGAAATCCCGTCCAGGCTCGCTCCCGCGGATAGCCGCGAGGGTTGCAAATGACCCGTGTGCCGTTCAGCCGATAGTCGCGCGCCACGTGTGTGTGTCCATGCACCCACAGTGCAACGTGCCGTCCGTTCATGAGCGATTCGAGATCGCTTGCAAAGGCGGCCGACAGCCGGCTCGCAGCGAAGCGCTCGTGCACCGATCGCGCGCTCGGCAGGTGATGAGTTACGACGACCGTGGTGCCGTCGAAGGGCTCGGCAACGCGTTCAGCCAACCAGGTGCGGCTGGCCTGGTGGAGGGCAATCGAGTCCTCCGGCGCAAACGCCCGACCGTCCATTCGAATCGTTTCAAAATCGTTCATGCGACGACCGGCCTCTTCCATCGACGAGCGTCGTTCGGCATCGCCAAACAACAGGAAGTCGGTCCACAGTGTCGCGCCGAGCACACGCACGTCGCCCAGCACCACCTGCCGATTTGTCAGGGCATGGACATGGGATGGCGCGGCGGCGACGAGATCCTCGGCCAGGGAAAGGTCGTGAAAATAGAACTCGTGGTTTCCAGGCACGTAGACGATCGGCCGGGTCCCGTCGAAGCGTGCGAGTATCCAGGCGAGGCCGCGCACACCCACGCCGATGTCACCGGCTAGGATGACCGCATCCGCATCGGTATCCGGGGGCTGGAAGTCCTCGTGATCGATGTGGAGGTCGCTGAGAACGTGTAACCGCACCACCGTACGGTAGCACCGTCGGCGCGCGCGGTGTCAAGGTGCCCGGCGTAATGGGCAGCTACGGTTGCAGGTACTTCTCCAGCCAGGCGTGCACCTCCTCCCAGTAGTACCGCGCCTCGGCCCCTTTCATGATCCAGTGGTTGGCGTCGTGGAACACGAGCAGCCGTCCGGGTACGTCCTTTCTCTTGAGGTAACTCCACGCGGCGATCGTCTGATTGACCGGCACGCGATAGTCCTTCTCTCCGATCGTCAGCAGCATCGGCGTCGAGAAGTTGTCGGCGTATTTCGAGGGGCTCTGGGCTGTCCAGATCGGACTGTCTCCCCAGGGCGGTCCGCCGGCCATGATCTCGCGATGGTAGATAACGTCGCTGGTCGACCACTGGCCCTCCATGTCGACCAGGCCGGCATGACTGACGAGCGTCCTGAAACGCGTGGTCGTACCCTGCAGCCAGTTCACGAGGTGCCCGCCATAGCTGGCGCCGGCGGCGGCGAGCCGGTCGCCGTCGATGAACGCGTAGCGCCTGATCGCTTCGTCTGCCGCCTCCAGCACCTCGTCGGCCGGGGTCTTGAGCGGATCGCCCTGGATGTTGCGGGCGAAGGTCTCGCCATAGCCCACCGAACCGGTGTAGTCGGTCATGAGAACGACGTATCCCGGCGCCGCCAGCAGGTGCGGGCTCCAGCGCACGTGGTCCCGGTCCAGCCAGGAGCTGTGTGGGCCACCGTGGATCAGCAGGACGAGCGGATACTTTTTCGCCGAATCGAAGGCGGGCGGCAGTGCCATGTAATTGTGGATGCGTCGTCCCCGCTCGCTCTCGAACCAGAACTCCCGATAGGCCGGGCGATCGAGCTGTGCCTTACGTTCGCGATTGAACTCAGTCAGCGGCGTGTGTGTCCCGCTGCGCGGGTCGATGCGGACGATCTCGGCCGGCACTGCGGAGCTCTCCCAGCGCGCCACCAGCGAGCGGCCGGCCGACTGCGGGCCGGAATAGACACCCGTGCTGTCGGCATCGAGCGCGACAGCGGCGCCGCCCTTGGCCGGCAGGCGGAACACGCGTACACGCCCGTCATCCATTGCCGTCAAGTAGAGCCGCAGGCTGTCCCGGGAGAACTCGAAGCCGGATACCGACCGGTCGAAGGACTCGGTCAGCACGACCGGATCGCCGCTCACCGGCCAGTCGAGGCTTCCCAACTCGGTGAGGTTGTAGATGTACTCCGACACCGGGTCGACGAGGCAGACCAGCGTACGGCCGTTGGGCGCGAAGCGGGCGGAGTGGCAGCTCCAGTCGGTGCTGTCGGTGAGCTGGCTCGGTTCGCCGCCGCCGGCCGGCACCTGGTACAGGTGATAGTAGGTCTCACCGAACGCAGCTTCGTTGAGGTTGGTGGTCGCCGAGAACACCAGGCCGTCGCCCTCGGGTGTCCACTCGGCCAGCAACGATTCGCCCGACAGCGACGGCACGCCGGCAAAGCCCGGCCCGGCGACAAGCTTCGTGCCCGCGAGGAGGTCGGTGGCCTCGGCATCCGGTTTCGCCTCCTGGACGAACAGGTGGGTCTCGAGGTCGTCGCGCCAGCGGTCCCACTGGCGGATGGGAAATATCTCGTAGGCCGAAACATTGGTCTTGCGTTCGTCGCGCGCTGTCTTCTCCGCTTCGTTGTCCTCATCGGTCATGGCCCCGGGATAAACACGGCTCTCGAAGGCAATGAGCCTTCCGTCGGGACTCCACCGGGGCTTGCCGGCGCCGGTCACCAGGGAGGTGATCTGGATCGCCTCCCCCGGCCCTGTCATGTCGAGCACGTAGATCTGGCTCGGATCCTCCTTGTCGCCCCGCTTGGCGCTGAAGGCAATGCGCGTACTGTCCGGCGACCAGGCGACATCGCTCTCCGACGACGGCGTCGAGGTGAGTCGTCTCGGAGGAGCATCGCCCCCGACATCAACGACCCACAGGTCACTGACCGTGTCGTCGCCCTCGTAGGCGGGCTCGGTGACCTGGAATACGGCCCACCGCCCGTCGGGACTGGCCACGGGCGTGCCGAGGCGGTGCATCAGCCAGACGTCTTCGTGGGTGACCGCACGCAGCGCGGGTTCCTCACCCTGGACCCAGGCCTGCGGGACAGCGACGGACAATGCAACAACGGCAGTAATCAGAGAAAAGCGCATGCGAGTCTCCAGCGCACAGATTCAGGGGGCAGGGCCGCAATAATACTGCACCTGCCGGTTGCGGTTCGGCCTGGCTGTTACTATCCCGCCATGCGCAAGGCCATCGCGATCGCCGGCAACATCGGCGTCGGCAAATCCACACTGGT
>JAAUYH010202275.1_pt1 | contig 10859 bp, 12 predicted proteins | sample 7278061 | NCBI WGS metagenome assembly JAAUYH01 (sample SAMN14350203, study PRJNA611818) | marine sediment metagenome | isolation source: surface marine sediment (0.6m) | place: French Polynesia: Moorea | collected 2018-08 | reverse complement strand
GCGCATTCTCTATGGAGTGAGCTTGCTTCGACATCAAATCTCCCGCCGGGCGTACGCCAGCGCTAGATTTGAAAATGCCAGATACGGGCTTCTGTCACCGTATCGAGCCTTGGAGAGTTCCATAAGCCTTCAGGGTATGGAATGGCGGAGAATTGGAGGAAACATGGCTAAAAACTGTGAAGAAAAAATCGCTGACAAGCGGCGTGATTTTCTGAAAATGGCAGGCCTTGGAACTGTTGCCGGTGGTGCGGCTATTGCTACCGCAGGAACAGTGCAGGCAAGTTCTTTGGAGGAAGACACTGGTTCTGGCTACCGTGAAACCGGGCATGTCAAAACCTATTACGAACTGGCCAAATTCTAGGACTGTTCGCGATTACGGCATTTTATGCTGCGTTGCTGTCCGTTTGTATCGTGTTTTAGCGGATGAATTAGGAAACACTCCTTACCAAAAGGCAGGGAGTAAATTGGAGGAAACGAAATGCTCAGGAAGAAGGTAGGTGGGGTTGCGAATGGCCCCCGTCTGTCATCAACTCTCGCAAATATTTCGGGTACTGCAGTTAACCGGCGTGATTTTCTTAAACGCTCTGGTCTCGCAGTAGGCGGCATTGCAGCCGCTGGTGCTCTCACAGCAGGTACAACCAAAAAGGCAAGTGCTGCTGGCGGAGCGACAGGCAATGTAGAAACGATTAAATCAGTATGTACGCACTGTTCGGTCGGATGTACCGTTCTTGCAGAGGTCTCTGACGGTGTCTGGATCGGCCAGGAACCGGCTTTTGATTCACCGTTCAATCTGGGCGCCCATTGCGCCAAAGGTGCCGCCGTCCGCGAGCACGCGCATGGTGAACGACGCCTGAAATACCCGATGAAGCTGGAAGGTGGCAAATGGGTTCGCCTGTCCTGGGATGACGCCATTAATGAAGTTGGCGAAACAATGCTGAAAATCCGCGACGAGTCAGGGCCGGATTCGGTTTATTGGCTTGGTTCAGCGAAACACAACAATGAGCAGGCATATTTGGTCCGCAAGTTTGCTGCCTACTGGGGCACCAACAACGTAGACCATCAGGCCCGTATCTGTCATTCGACTACGGTTGCAGGTGTTGCGAACACCTGGGGCTACGGTGCTATGACCAACTCCTATAATGACATCCACAACTCGCGTGCGATCTTCATTATCGGTGGCAACCCGGCTGAAGCACATCCGGTTTCCCTGCTCCATGTTTTACGAGCCAAGGAACAAAACAACGCTCCGTTGATAGTGTGCGACCCGCGCTTTACGCGAACCGCAGCGCACGCAGACGAGTATGTACGTTTCCGTCCAGGTACGGATGTTGCCCTGATCTGGGGTATCATGTGGCACATCTTCGAGAATGGCTGGGAAGACAAGGAGTTCATTCGCCAGCGTGTTTGGGGTATGGACCAAATCCAGGCCGAAGTTGCCAAGTGGACACCGGAAGAAGTTGAGAATGTGACCGGGGTACCTGGTTCGCAACTTCGTCGGGTGGCCCGCACAATGGCTCAGAACCGGCCTGGCACCGTAATCTGGTGTATGGGTGGTACTCAGCACACAAACGGCAACAACAACACTCGTGCGTATTGTGCATTGCAACTGGCTTTGGGCAATATGGGCAAGGCTGGAGGCGGAACCAATATTTTCCGCGGCCACGACAATGTGCAGGGAGCGACCGATCTTGGTGTTCTTTCTCACACATTGCCTGGCTACTACGGCCTCAAGACCGGTTCATGGAAACATTGGGCCCGCGTTTGGGACACCGACTATGAATATCTGCTCGGTAGGTTCGCTTCCAAGGATTTGATGGAAGGTAAAGGTATCCCTGTCTCTCGCTGGATTGATGGTGTGCTGGAAGATGAAGCCAATATGGATCAACCAGCCAAAGTGCGAGGCATGGTGTTCTGGGGGCACGCTCCAAACTCTCAAACCCGTATGAAGGAAATGAAGACGGCAATGGAGCAACTCGACCTCTTGGTGGTGATTGATCCGTATCCGACTGTTTCCGCAGTTCTGTCTGACCGGACTGATGGCGTGTACCTGCTTCCGGCTTGTACCCAGTTTGAGACGTATGGATCGGTAACGGCTTCGAACAGATCAATTCAGTGGCGCGACCGCGTTGTGGAACCGCTGTTTGAATCTCTGCCAGACCATACTATTGCCTACAAGCTCGCTGCCAAAATGGGTTTTGCGGAAGAACTCTTCAAAAATGTGAAAATCGAAAACGATGAACCATTGGTTGAAGACATCACCCGCGAATTCAACAAAGGCATGTGGACAATCGGCTATACTGGTCAATCTCCGGAGCGGTTGCGCGAACATATGAAATATCAGCATACGTTTGACCGCACCACGCTTCAGGCAGTTGGTGGCCCGCTTGATGGTGAGTATTACGGCATGCCATGGCCTTGTTGGGGTACTGCCGAGATGAAGCATCCGGGAACTCCGATCCTGTATGATCCATCCAAACCGGTGGCAGAAGGTGGTTTGACGTTCCGCGCTCGATTTGGCGTTGAACGCGATGGCGACAATCTCCTTGCAGAAGGCTCATGGTCTGAAGGTTCGGAGATTGAAGACGGGTACCCTGAATTCACCATGGCGATGCTGACATCGCTTGGTTGGGACGGAGACCTTACCGCTGAGGAACGCGCTTCAATCGACGCAGTTGCAGGTGAAAAGACCAACTGGAAAACCGACCTTTCAGGCGGCATTCAGAGGGTTGCCATCGAACATGGCTGTGCGCCATTCGGAAACGCGAAAGCCCGGACCGTCGTCTGGAACTTCCCGGATCCGGTGCCACTTCATCGAGAGCCGCTTTACACGCCTCGTCGTGACCTGCTCGACAAGTATGCGACTTACGAAGACCGCAAGTTCTATCGTCTGCCGACAGCTTATGCTTCGATCCAGAAGACAGACTTCTCGAAGGATTATCCAATGATCCTGACTTCTGGTCGCCTGGTTGAATACGAAGGTGGCGGCGATGAGACACGGTCCAATCCGTGGCTTGCCGAACTTCAGCAGGACATGTTTGTGGAAATAAACACTGCCGATGCCAATACGCTCGGCATTCGTGATGGCGAACAGTGCTGGGTCGAAGGTGCCGAAGGAGCACGCGTCAAGGTTATGGCGATGGTCACTGAGCGGGTCGGCAAAGGCGTTGCCTTCATGCCGTTCCACTTTGGAGGTCATCTGGAAGGCAAGGATCTGCGGAGCAAGTATCCACCGGGTGCGGATCCATATGTTCTGGGTGAATCGACCAACACCGCGCAGACCTACGGGTATGACTCGGTGACCCAAATGCAGGAAACCAAAGCCACGCTTTGTAAGATCGAGCGGGCATAGGGAGGAGATCAGCTATGGCTAGAATGAAATTTCTTTGCGATGCCGAACGCTGCATTGAATGTAATGCCTGCGTGACAGCGTGTAAGAACGAGCATGAAGTCCCGTGGGGTGTGAACCGGCGCCGGGTTGTGACCATCAATGATGGCAAACCGGGTGAGCGATCCATCTCCGTTGCATGCATGCATTGCTCGGATGCACCGTGTAAGGCGGTGTGCCCGGTGGATTGCTTCTATGACACGGAAGATGGTGTTGTTCTGCACTCAAAGGATCTGTGCATCGGCTGCGGATATTGCTTCTATGCATGTCCGTTCGGCGCGCCACAGTTCCCGCAGGCTTCAAACTTTGGCTCTCGCGGCAAGATGGACAAGTGTACCTTCTGCGCGGGCGGTCCTGAAGACGACATGTCTCAGGCAGAGTTCCAGAAGTATGGCCGCAATCGGCTGGCTGAAGGCAAACTTCCGCTTTGTGCAGAAATGTGCTCCACCAAGGCGCTACTTGCCGGTGACGGCGACGTTGTGTCCGCTGTTTATCGCGAGCGTGTTGTAGCACGCGGCTTCGGAGCAGGAGCATGGGGTTGGGGTACGGCTTACGGTCAAAAAACCGGCGGCTAGTTTAACCCGCAGCTTCCTTGTTGGATGCTTCACAAAACCAATTGGGGGGCGGCTGAGTTTCAGCCCCCCTTTTCTTTCAGATTTTTTGGCCAGCTCTCAGTCTGGCATCATCAGGAGGTCGCCATGTTTTTGGCCCGCTCGATTCAGGCATTCTTTCTTGCGTTGTCATTTTTGTTTTTGATCACTGTTAGTGGAACCGGCAATCATGCAAATGCACAGTCGAACAGTCCCGAGCTACCAGCAGGTGCCGTTCCAGGCGGCACCACAGACGGGAACTCATCGGACTCAGAATTATGGCGCATGATCCGACAAGGTGGTCAGGGAACAGTTGCTGGCGTGAACGAAAAATCCGGCCTGATGATACAATCACAGGGGGAAGAGTGGCGTCAGATTCGCAATGGCCCCCTTCCAGCATATTCCGCAATGGCCATCCTCGGGATTTTGCTGTTGCTGTCTCTGTTCTATGCCGTACGCGGCAGAGTGAAGATTGAGCATGGCAAGTCTGACAAAACCATAACAAGGTTCAGCCTTGTAGAGCGGGCGTCTCATTGGTTACTTGCCTCAAGCTTCATCATATTGGCGCTGACCGGCCTCAATCTGATATTTGGCAAAGACCTTCTAATGCCAGTCATCGGTGCAAGTGCGTTTGCCAATCTGACCATATTTGGAAAATACGTTCACAACTATGTCGGCTTTGCCTTTATGGCAGCCCTTTTCATGGTTGCTGTGCTTTGGATAAAGCATAATTTCCCAAATCGTCACGACCTGATTTGGTTCGCCAAGGGTGGCGGAATACTCAGTATGGGTCATCCGCCTGCAAAGAAATTCAATGCCGGACAGAAGATCATATTCTGGGTTGTTATTCTTTGCGGCATCTCGATTTCGATGTCCGGATGGGCGTTGCTGAACCCATTCTCCACTACGATGTTCGCTGACACCTTTGCGATCTCAAACAGTATTTTTGGCACCGATTTTCCAACTGTCCTCGCTCCAATTCAGGAGCAACAATACCAGAGCCTGTGGCACGCGATCATGGCCGTGTTCATGATTGTGGTCATAATTGCGCACATCTATATCGGGTCTGTTGGCATGGAAGGTGCGCTGGATGCGATGACATCTGGTGAAGTCGATGAGAACTGGGCGATGGAACATCACTCTCTGTGGGTTGAGGAAGTGAAATCCGAAAGCAAGAACCTAACTGACGCCGGAAGGGCACAGCCAGCGGAGTAGACCCGATGAGGCTGAAGCTGACATACGCATCAAAACGCAGCTTTCTTGCTTCGTTGATCCTGTCATTTTTACTGGCCTTTACAACTGCGAACGCAAACGATCTGCCAACCCAGTTGAAAGGGCATGGCGGACCCATCAAATCGATCAGTATTTCCCCTGATGGTGAGCGCGTGCTCACTGCGTCTTTTGACTATTCGATTATTCACTGGGATATCACCGGCGCAGAGGCTCGCATTCTCCATCGTTTGGAGGGGCATGATGCAGCAGTCAATGATGCGATATTTCTCCCCGGCCGGAAAAAGGCAGTATCCGTCAGTGATGACGGCACACTTGGCATATGGGATTTGGAGGCTGGCACCCTTATACAGCGTATCGACGCACCGCAAGACAAGGTTCTCGACATAGCGGTATCCTCCGATGGCAAGCTGGCCGCGGTCGCGCGTTGGGACGAGACGGTAAGGCTTTATGATCTGGATTTGCAATTGGAACTTGCGGTCCTCAAGGGACATCGCGGGAATGTAAACAGTGTCGTATTTTCCAGAGACGACCGTTTTCTGTATTCAGCATCTTATGATGGCCAGATACTGGAATGGGATGTTGAGACCTTTCGCATGCTTCGCCCGGTCTATCGTCATGGATGGGGAATAAACACACTTGCTTTGCTCAAAGACGACCGGCTGATGTTCGGTGGTCTCGATGGAACGGTAGCGGCGGTGGATATAGAACAGGCAGAACGAGTCGTGGATTTTGCCAAACGCGAAAGACCCATTCAAAGTGTCAAGGTTTCCAAAGACGGGGCATTGGCTGCATTCGGAGATGGAACGGGTCAGATACAGGTTTTCGCAGCCGATAGCGGCAAGCAAATAGAAACCGCCGAAGTGACTTACGGTCCGGTATGGGATTTTGATTTTGTATCCGGGACTAATCAGATTTATCACGTTGGTTTGGATGATTTTGCGACACGTTGGCAGATTTCCCCGCGCAAGCTCAACCAGAACCAGGCAGAACTGCCCCGCCGGTTTCAGGTGCGCGACAGCAGCGACCCTGGTGAACTAGAATTCCAGCGCAAATGCAGTGTTTGCCATACATTGGTTGAAGACGGCGCGAACCGCGCGGGCCCTACCCTGTTTAAGGTGTTTGGACGCAAGGCCGGAACTTTGCCGGGATACAAATATTCGAAAGCCTTGCTGGATTCTGATATCATATGGAACGAAGAAACGATTGGCTTGCTATTTGATGAAGGTCCAGACAAGATAGTTCCGGGTACCAAGATGCCAATCCAGAGGCTGAAACAAATCGAACGCCGTGAGGACCTGATCAGATTTCTCAAAACGGCGACGCAGCCTACGGAGTAAACAGGGAAGCGTGATATGAAGTCGGTAATATATGGCCTCACAGCAATGCTGCTCATCAGCGTAGTTGCCTGGGGTGTTACTGGAGTGATGGCGACGTCATCCGGTGATCTGTATTCAAGCGATAACAACTCTGTGCGACTAGACTAGGTCTCGTGCGGAAAACGCTTCTTTTTCTTCTTCTGTCCATGTGGGTGATCAACTCCGCTTCTGCAGTTGAGTTGCCCGTCCATGCATGTGCAAACAAGATCGATTGCGCTACGCGATCAGTTGTCAGCCTGTTGCCGGATTGGCCGGAAAACTTCACAAGAAACGAAGAGCCCGAGGGGTCCGGGATTGTGCTTGGTGACGGGACCCTGATCGCAACTGCCGATCATGTTATTGGGCCGGCAAAATCTGCAAGAATTCGAACCTGGAACGGCGTCGTATCGAGTGCTGAGATCGTATTGCGCGACCCATTGACTGATATCGCGTTGTTGAAAACGGATTCACCTCTGACACCGTTCCCGACCAACAGCTTTGCTGCCGTTGCAGATGAAGCCTGCGCCATTGGCAACGCGTTCGGTCTTGATCTGTCCGTAAATTGTGGTGTGATATCTGCTGCGCGGGTGTCGGGTGTCGGTTTCAACCCCATTGAGGATTTCCTGCAGACTGACGCTGCTGTTAACCCCGGCATGTCTGGTGGTGCGCTGGTTGACGAAAACGGCAATCTGGTCGGGATGTTGTCCGCAATATTCACAAGACAATCAGATGCAAATATCGGGGTCAATTTTGCCGTTTCCGAAGCCCTGCTTTCACATGTTGTGGAGACATTTCAGAACAATGGCAGCGTTTCCCACAGAAGGCCCGGCATTGTTGTTCGCCAGAATAACCCCGCCCTGACTGAAGGTGTCCTTGGGGCCGAGATAATGAGAGTATACGCACAATCTCCTGAAGAGGACGCCGGAATGGAAGTCGGCGACATCATTCTTTGGGCAGGAGGCCGCCGCATCAAACGTATAGGGACATATGCTGCTGCAATCACACTTTCCGCGCCCAATGAACATATCGATCTCGTTGTATTACGCGGCAAGAAGCAGATGAACCTCAGACTGAATTTCTAATGTATATTATGGAGACAAATTATGAGTGACGAATTCAACATGTCGATGCGCAAGTTCCTGAAGCAGGTTGGTGTTACCTCACAACAGGAACTCGAAAAAGCGGTCCGAGAGGCTGACCTTTCAGGACAAGGAACTTTGTCCGTTAAAGTTGTGCTTACCGCAGAGGGCACTGACCTCAACCATGTTGTTGAAGGCGAAATCACCCTGCCCGGCTAAACGATGAAACAAGCTCCAAGTTTTCCGCCGTTATTGAAGGGTCACCGGGTTTCGATTGGTAAAGACCCGATGGCTCAGGCACGATCCATGATTGCCAAAGGCAAGCTTGGCGCAGGCGACCTGTTGTGGTCTGAGGATCGCAACACCATGCGGTTTACCGTTGTTCTGGAACCTGAGGTCAAACGCCAGCGATGCGGGGAGATGGTTCACCTGTTAATGGTGGCCTTTGGCGACGCCGCAGGTTCGATCAGCGCACCAGAAATCGCGATCAACTACAGATGGCCATCGGAAATCCTTGTTAACGAGGCAAGCGTCGGCTCGGTTGACGTGATATTATCCGATGAACACAGCGACGAGATTCCAAACTGGATGATCTTGGGCATCTCAATCGCCATTGCTCCAAACACGGCAATACAAGACCCGGGCATTGATGCTGACAGAACAACCATGTGGGATGAAGGTTGCGGAGACATCAGCCGCACGGAGTTGCTGGAATCCGTATCGCGGCATTTGGTGAATTGGATTCACACGTGGAGCGAGGACGGATTTCGACCGGTTCATGAACAATGGATGGGCCGCATTAGTGAGAAAAACAAGTTGTCACCCGTACTAGCTTCCGGGGTATTTCAGGGTCTCGATGCGCATGGCAATGCGCTTGTCAAAACCGACAGTGGGACTAAAATACTTGAAACACTGGATGCCCTGGAAACCATCCGAAATGCCACGGTGCCAAAATCATGAAGCTTCTGAAAACAATCCGCTTCGACCCTTCTGACACACATGTATTTGAAAAAGCGGCAGAGCCTGACGAATGGGCTATACCCGGCACCTTCTGGTTTCAGGCGCTGCAGAAAGAAGACATTGCGGGAAAGACCAAACAGGCATTTTCCAACGGGTTTCTATCAATAGAGAGTTATGGATTTTCGACATTTACATCAGTATCGGACATCGCGCCAATCGAGCTGGACGAGGTAAAGCAGAAGCTCGAAGACATGTTGCTAGCGGAGTTCGGCGCACCAGACAAAAAACTTGCCAATTCAGCCGCCACGGGCGAGCTAGAGTATGCAATGAATATTTGCTCCGATGTCCCAATCAATTCGATTTTTGCGATCAAACGGGACATTGAGCCTGATGGGAATATTCGCGAGCAGTTCACTTTGGTCGAGCCAAAAGGAGAACCACTTCATACCAAGGTTTGGGAGATTGTTGAATGAAGCGCGAGTTTTGGAAGTCTGCAGGCCTGCATCTTGTAGAAGTAAATGAGCAAGGGTGGTTGTCGGTTACACCAGACTACTTGCGTGCCTACTACACACGGCCCGAAATTCATCCAGTTGAGGAATCCTGTTCCAAAGAACACCAGATATTCGAAAAATTGATGGAGAACCCATTCGTCGAGATTTCGTCTCAGGGATTGTCTGAAATTGAGGATGAAGACGCCGCGGATAATTATCGCATCGTCCTCCGCTTCCGTGACCATCTGGTAGAACATGGCTCTCTTGAAGCAGCCTATATGGCACTTTTCAAGAAAGACATTATCAACATACCGCCCATGTTTATCGACCAAATGGTCCACATGATCCTCGCAAATATCCTGCGGGAGGTTGAGGATCCAATGCAACTGAGAGCCGCTGAGCTGTTTTTTCGCGAACAGGCGGTGACGACCGACAATGAACAACTTATGTTGGCGGATCGCGAGATCGTTGAAATGAAATCGGAAAACGGATTTGGCGGGCTGGGTCAATTGTTGGCCGAAGCCGGTACGCCAATGCGTGAAATATCACTCGATATCATGACGGATGAAAATAAGGACGCATACTGGCAAAGGTCAGACAGGTTCGACATGGCGGCGGACTTTCGTTTCACCCAGCCTGTGCAGGATGCTTTTGGCAGAGTGCTGGAAGCCTGGTTGCGCCACTTTCTCGGTATGCGCGTGCTTGCGACTGCGATGAAATCCATCCGAGATGAAAAGTGGACCTGGCATGTTGGGTGTGATCTGGAGTCAACCAGAATTCTGAATGCTCTTTACAATAATGAACCGGTTTCAGAAGACGAATTGCGGAGAATAATCGCATTGTTCCGATTGGAAATTCTCGACCAGAGCAGCGTTCTGGACAATATGCGAGAAAAGCCTGTATATTTAGGATTAGCAATGAACGCCAACAGCAAATTGGTGATGAAGCCGCAAAATTTGCTGCTTAACATGCCGCTGAAGAAAAGCTGACGGGAGGCCAACATGGCTGCAAAAGCACAAACGAGTTTCGCGGACACTATATCAGCCAGATTTATCGCGCTTTGCATTGCGGTGCTGCTCGCTTCAATTTTGTATCTGAATTACAGCGACGACTTTCAGCAATTATTTGCAGGGGAAACGGAAAACGGATTGCCGGTAACCACAGCGACAATATCGCCTGATGAGGCAGCAAATCCGGCGTTGGCCAGCTGCCTTAAACAGCGCATCGGTGATGTGGATCGGATGAAAGAAGAAGGCATCTTGTCAGATGCCCAGTATTCGCAGTTCCGCCAACGTGCGGAAGAACTTTGCTTTCAACAAAACCCCGGTTGACCTTTCCGGCTCATTTATCGATCAGGAAATCATCAGACGTTAGAGTACCGTTTTCCGCAGCGATATAGTCTTCCGTCGTTCTTGGTTTGGGTCGGTCACCAACGACGAAGGGATCTGAACTGGAGTTTGCCTGGGCCTCAATACGACAATCTTCGCACATCTTGATCAGGTCTGACTGTTCGCTGTTTGAAAACATCGAATGTTTGCCCGCAAGCTGATTGGAGATATGCTCTATTGTTGACCTTGTCGCGAATGGTTTGCCACATGAAATGCACTCAAACGGCTCTTCTTCATATAGAGTTACCGGTTGCATTGCCGCAGGTGTGAAATCCAGTTGCGGAACCAGAGATAGCGCGCTTTCAGGGCATGTACTGACACACAAGCCACATTGAACACAGGCAGACTCCGTAAAACGCAGCTTCGGTTCTCCTGGTG
>JAAUYH010187597.1_pt1 | contig 10859 bp, 6 predicted proteins | sample 7278061 | NCBI WGS metagenome assembly JAAUYH01 (sample SAMN14350203, study PRJNA611818) | marine sediment metagenome | isolation source: surface marine sediment (0.6m) | place: French Polynesia: Moorea | collected 2018-08 | reverse complement strand
GACCGTGTACGTCAAAAACGGCCTTTCGTATGCGTTTTAGCACCTCGCTGTCGATTTTGGTCGTATCAATCACGAGGGACAGCGGACTGTCGCTATCGCGATCGTCTGCAAGTGCGACAAATCGGTGCACCGGTAGGGTGCCGTCGGCGACCGCGGCAGGCTCTTCAATATCTTGAGGATAGTGATTTCGGCCACGAATGATGAGCAATTCTTTGATGCGACCGGTGATAAATAGGTTGCCGCGATGAACAAATCCTCGATCTCCTGTGCGCAAAAATGGGCCTGCGCCGTCGATGTCAACACCGAACTGGGTTCGATTAAGCGCTTCCTGGTTCAGATAGCCCTCGGTGACATGGGGGCCGCGTACACATATTTCACCGATGTGCCCATCGCCCGCGGTGCGTGTGCTGGCCGGATCGACGATGCGAATGCATTGTTCCGCTGATCCTTGCCCACACGACACCAGCGTGGTATGGGTTTGTGCGCTATCAGGAGATGGCTCGGCGTCAGCTTCGGCGTCAGCTTCATCGACAATGCGCACTTGGTCGCGGGCGAGCGCGGCCCGGTCCACGGATAGATAGCTCGGTTCGCGATCGTGTTCAAGGCCGGTGACAAATAAAGTTGCCTCGGCTAAGCCGTAGCAGGGCAAGAATGCCCGCCGGCGAAAGCCAACACTAGCGAAGGTGGCGGAAAAACGCTCCATCGTGGCCTTTTGCACCGGTTCCGAACCATTAAACGCCACGCGCCAGGAGGTTAAGTCGAGATCCGGATGGCGCTCCCGCCGGTAGCGGCGGACACATAGGTCGTAGGCGAAGTTTGGAGCTCCACTGGTGGTTACGCGGTATTTGCTAATCAACTCAAGCCAGCGTATGGGCCGCATAATGAATTCCCCTGGAGCCATGAAGATAGAGGGGACGCCCAAGTACAGCGGCTGCATTAAATTGCCGATGAGGCCCATGTCGTGAAACGCCGGCAGCCAGCCGCCGAAGATGGCGGAGCCATCGTTTGCAAACGCTTGCTGAATCATGACCTGATTGGCCATGATATTATCGTGGCTGACACATACGCCCCGCGGCTGTGCGGTCGATCCTGATGTGTACTGGATGAATGCCAGCGAGTTGCCGTTGATGCCGAGTGGGGCCAATGCGCGCTGGTGATCGCCATCTCCGTCGGACTGCGACATGGGCGCAAGCAGGCCATCATCGTCGATACACAGGGTTTCTGGCATAGGTGCAGCAGTGGCACTAATGTGGGTGGCGAGAGTCTTGCGCACCATCGGCTCGGCCTCGCCCGTCGTGAGGATGACGGTGGCGCGGCAATCCCGCACAATCGCGGCCAGGCGCTGGGCTTCGGTCGACTGCAGATGTCCTGGGAGTGCTACGGGAACGGCTGCAACGCGAGCGTACAGACAGGCGAAAAAGCCGACGAGAAAATCGATGCCAGATGGAAATGCCAACAGCGCGTACCGCTCTTCTGGCCAAGATCTGCTCGCGAGCACGGCGGCCAATGCGCGGGCGCGCTGGTCTAGCTGAAAATAGGTGATTCGCGATACTTCAACCTGTTTGGCGACAAAGATATACGCGACGTGGTCGCCGTGGTTACGAGCGCGCCAGGCCAATATGTCGGCGATTGTCGGCGCGATTGCCGGCGGTGGGAGAGCCGTTTCTCGGGTCATTGCTATATCTCGTTGCTCGGGGTCTGCAAAGACTGACGCGGGGATGTATCATAAATCATGACCCTGGGTCACTTATCGGATACATGTTTCGATTCCCCTATACTTGTCAACAGAAAATATCTCGGTTTGGGCATTTCGTAGCAATCATGGAGTGATATGTGTGTCTGTGCCGGCGGTTATTTCACATGCGTCTCGATTGTAGATCGAAGCATGCAAAACAGTGGCTTATGCTGTCTAGAAGCGAAGTACATATCGAGACATGGGGCGTCGTGCGAATGGCCACGTTCTAGTTGTGATTTAAAAATACTCTCTACACAATTACAACCTTTGTTTGATTGCACCAAGGTTGGATTGCATGTTTCCCAGGCAAACCCAGGTTTGATACATCGGATTGCTGTCGTAGCAAGAGCGTGGCAGGACCCAAGCGGGAATTAGGCGGGAACTTGGCAAGCCCGTGGACCGACAGGCGGTCTGAATAGGGAACTTCGGGCGCGAGCACATTTGTCGGTATAAAACGGTTGGAAATGATTCTTACGGAATCCCTAAATATATCGCTCTTACGTATTGAACAATACTCTTTTATCTTCTGCTCCACCAACGGGATCGAGTCGGCGCTTCTCACATGGTTTCATGTAGAGCGCGCAATTTCCGTATGAAAATATATGTGCTTAAACAATTTGCTGCTAGTGGTCGCGATGTGGTCCGGCTGCAACGCCCCCAACCTCTGAAAACCCCTGTGGCGAGGTCCTAGCAAAGCGAGCTATGTTCGACTCATGTCTGCGAGAAATACACACGCAATGGCTTCCGTGTCGGTGTCCGATGAGCCATCGGCGTCCGATGAGCCATCGGCGTCCGATGAGCCATCGGCGTCCGATCACCAGGCTGTGACCACCGTGATCGTGCGTACGATCGCGTCTGGTCAAGAGGCCGCGTTCGAAGAATGGCTGCATGGGATTATCCAAGTTGCGCGAACGTTCGATGGGCACGAGGGTGTGACTGTGCTTCGCCCCGGACCCCATCGCCGAGAATACGTGGTGGTGGTGCGCTTTCGCGATTACCCGAGTTTATGCGCTTGGGAATCCTCGCCCGAGCGGGCGGAATGGGTGAGGCGCTCCGAATCGATGACCGAGGCACCGGCTGAAATCATCCGGCAGACTGGCTTGGAAACTTGGTTTTCCCTGCCCGGTCAGCCCACGCCGCCTCGACCGCCGCCGCCTTGGAAGATGGCGGTGACCACCTGGTTGGCGATTTATCCCTTGATTTTGCTGCTGTCGTGGCAGGTGGTGCCGGCGCTGTCTGGATTGCCAATGCCGCTTCGACCCTTGATCATGACCCTGATCCTGATTCCACTGATGACCTGGGTGGTGATGCCGCGGATGACGCGACTGCTTTGGTTCTGGCTATATCCCGGAACGCGGCGGCCTCCCTCGCGAGCCCTAAACAACGCCAAGCGACTATAGGCGCCTGGCCAGAGCCAACAGGGAGCCGCCGATGCGTGGGCGAAACCGGCCGATGAAATGGCGCTCAGCGGCAAAAGTTCGATACAGCAGGGGGTGGAGTATCGACTGGGCCACCCGGGCCGCCGGTCCTGGCTGGCGATCGCGCGCCGTCGGCGGCTCTACGCGATCCACAAGGCGGCCACCGAGGCGTACGGCCGCCATCGCGGGAAAGAGCAGGCTGTTCATATACGACAGTACAACCACTTCAAAGCCGCGGTCGCGGAGCAGTTGAGCCAGGGGGTCGCGCTGGTAGCGGCGAAAATGATGATGGTCCTCGTCGTGGCGACTCCACAGCCATGGCAGCGCCGGTACAGTGAGGCAGAACAGGCCATTGGCGACCAGGATGCGGTGCACGCAATCGAGGGCCGCGCCATCATCGGCAATGTGCTCAAGGACGTCGAGCATGACCACGAGCTCAAAGCTGGCATCGGCAAAGGGAATCCGCTCGGGAATTTGTACGAGGGTCAGCGGTCCGGCAAAGCGCTCGCGGCAGTAGGCCAAGGCGCGGTCCGACGAGTCGGCACCGTGAACCCGACCATAGCGGCGCAAATCGTGGAGATGGGTACCGGTGCCGCAACCCAGATCGAGAACGCGGGGTTCCGATCCAACGCCACGGGGAAGGCTGTGCTGATCCAAGAGATGACTGACAACCCGCCAACGACCGCGAAACCACCAGTGGTGGTCGGCGTGGGCGTGCATGTCGTCAAGGACAAAGGGTTCCATGAGTGGGCACCGACGGCGGCGACTGTGCGGTCATTGACTGTGCGGTCATTGATAGTCGGCGGCCAGTGATGACCGCGTGGCCTCAGGGCATTCGGTGCGGTGGCGGTAGTTGGGGTGGTCGATCTCAATGGCCATCGCCGTACCGCCCTCTAGGAGCGCCTGCTTGGCCGCCGCGCTCAGCGGATAGCGGGTGTATTGCACTGCCGAGATGCGCTCATCGTTGCTGCGACCAGCCTCGAAGTCGGCGCGGATGGCGTGTTCGCCGACGTGCAAAATCACATGCTCATCGAGGCCGACCAGGCGGTTGAGTTCGACGCGGGCGTTGGCCTCGGGCGGCAGCTCGATAAAGAGCGTGGCCGACAGCGAAGTATCGCTGGGCATGAGCGCATTATACACCTCAATTTCCGCCGCGATCTGCTCCTCTTGATGCAGCGACTCGGCGCGCAGCATCTCCTCGATCGGAAATAGGAGGGTGTGGCGGTTTTCGAAGACCAGGGTGACCAAAGGGCCCACGCTGATGCGTCGCGGTTTTTTGATCTCGATAATGCGCTTGCGAAAATCGTCGCGCATGCCCTGATAGATCGTCGGTCCCTTGATATCGCCGCGGGTGATTAGCTTCATGATGGGTCCTGCATAGCAAAAGAGCGGCTTCGCTGCACGCAAAGCCGCTCACAATGGGCCAATCGCGCTCTACGGGTGGAGAGCGCAGTAGCCGGTGCGCAAATCGAGGCCGGTCAGCTTACATGCTGTCCAGGCCCTTTTGGAACCGGCCGGCGTGGCTGCGCTCGGCGCGGGCCAGGGTCTCGAACCACTCGGCGATTTCCTCAAAGCCCTCTTCGCGTGCGGTCTTGGCAAAACCGGGGTACATCTCGGTGTACTCGTAGGTCTCGCCAGCAATGGCGGCTTTGAGATTGAGCTCGGTGGAACCGATGGGCTCGTCGGTGGCCGGATCACCGACTTTTTTCAGATAGTCGAGGTGACCATGGGCATGGCCGGTCTCGCCTTCGGCTGTGTCGCGAAACAGGCCGGCGATGTCGGGTTGTCCCTCGACGTCGGCGACTTTAGCGAAGTAGAGATAGCGGCGATTGGCCTGAGATTCGCCAGCAAATGCGGCTTTGAGATTGTCGTGGGTCTTGCTGCCCTTCAAGTCTGCCATAATGATTCGCTCCTTTGGCCGGTAAACGAAATCCGATGCCGGTGAGAGAAATGAGGGTGATTACTGGCTCGCATTCGTATCAGTTCGCACGCGCGCACGCAAGCGTAGCTCAAACCATTGCGCGAGTTCCGATGCTGCGAAGCTCGTCAGCGGTGGGGCTCGATGTGGCCCATCCTAGGATGGGGCCGCATTCTAGAATGGGGCCTTATCGTGCGGACGGTATGACGTCGCCGGATCGCGGTGCCGTCGTCCCCCCATGCGCGCGCAAGTGCGCGACGAGGATCTCGGCCACCCGGTCCTGAAAATCGCGCGCCTCTTGCCTGGCCGCCCACGTGCGCGGCAGGTCGTTGACCAAGATGGCAAACGCCAGCGGCGCTTGGCCACGGACGGCCGCATAGCCGCTGAGGGTCGATACGCTGGCCAAGGTGCCGGTTTTGGCCCGAATATGCCCCTGGGCCGGGGAGTCGATCATACGCTTGCGCAAGGTGCCATCGACACCGGCAATCGCCAGGGCCGCCATCACGTCGGGGCCGTAGCGGGGATCGCGATATACGGCCGCCAAGAGCGTCACCATCTGGGTCGGGGAAAACGCGCTGGCGTCAAAGAGGCCGGAGCCGTTGCCGTAGCGAAAACTGTCCGGGGCCAGACCGATGTCGCGCTGCAAAAAGCGCTTGGCCTCCCGCACCGCCTGCGGCCAGCTGGCACCGCCCGGGGGGAGGCCAAATGAGCCAGATACCGCGCCAGGTGCAGCCGATGCGCCGGGTGCAGCCGACGCAGCAGGCGCGGCGCCTGGCGCCGGTGCCGCCGGTGCCGCACGATCGCCGACGTCGGCTGCGAGTGCGTGCGTCGCGTCTTTGCGAGCCTCGGCGGCCAAGGTTTTGAGCATGACTTCGGCGGTGAAGTTATCCGAGCTTTTGCCCAGCGCGTGGGCCAGTACACTCAGAGGCTCGCTCTCGGTATAGACCAGCAGTGGTACAGTGTCCGGGACGATGCTGCGGCGCACCCGCCCAGCCACGCGGACACCGCGTTCGGCGAGCAGCGCGATGAATGTCTGACCGGCGTATTCCGCCGGCTCAGGCACCCGGCGGCGCCAGCGCGAGATGGGCATGCCGGCGCGCACCGTGCCCGAGACCGAGATCGTCAGCTGTGGACCATCCGCCGGCGACTGACCATTGGGCCTACCCGGCGAGGTTCCGTCCGCGGACACACCACCCGGCTCACCCGGCCGGACGTCTCGGGCCTTCCGGGCATCTATGACGATGCGATGACGGCCGCGCTCGTGGGTCTCCAGGGTGCCGGGCACAAGCCGCAGATACGGACTTTGCGGCTCCGTCCACGCTCGCACCGCATCGCCGGCCTCGGCGCCGGGCTGGATGGCGACGATGAATGAATTGCGTTCCAGAGACACGGCGCCCACCGGGGCGCGAAAACCGGCTTGCTCCTCGGGCTGCTCGTCAAAGTGAGGTGGACTCACCTCGGCATCAAAATAGCCGTCGTCGATCACCAAATCGCCGCTGACGGCAACCAGGCCCATGTTGCGCAGCTGTCTGGCCAAGGTGTCCAGGTCGGCGACGCTCAGGGTGGGGTCGGCGGTGCTGCGCAAATACAGATCGCCCGCCACCTGACCGTCCGCCACTTGGCCCAAGACTTCCGTGCGATAGCGGAACCCCGGCCCCAAGCGCGCCAGGGCTGCGGCCATGGTGATGATCTTGGTCCCCGAGGCCAGGTTAAACGCGGCCTCGGCGTTGGCGGCATAGATGGTGCGGTCCGTGCGCAAATCGCGAATGGCCACGCCCACCCGCGCCTGCGCCAGCAGGGGAAATTGCCCCTGCGTCGCGGCGATATCGGCGGCCAATTGTCCGTCTGTATGCGCGCTCGCCGTCGGCGCTGGTTGCGCTTGCGCCGGCCATGTGTGCAGATTAAGCAGTGTCGCGGCAAACGCCGCCACCGAGTACCACGTCCATGTCTGCATTGCCTATCCAACCTAGCATCACCGCCGCTCGCCGTGGGCGAGGCCGCAAAACATTTCCCACCGTGGCCGGCGGCCGGTATCGGCGCCCGCTGGCGTATGCGGCCGTCACGGTGCTGCTCGCCAGCGCTATGACGGCGTGCAGTGCGCGCACGCGGCGCACCCCCGACAATACCCTGGTCATGCTGTGGGATGGCGTGATTGGCGATCTCGATCCGCGCTTTGCCCTGGGCAGCCGCAACATCAAATTATCGCGTCTACTGGCCCCGGGCTTGACCACGATCGAGCACCCTTCGCTCATGCCCCAACCCATGCTGGCCAGCGAGCTGACCCAGATCGACGAATTGACCTGGGAAGTGCGCCTGCGCGACGATGTCCTCTTTTCCGACGGCAGTCCGGTACGGGCCCGCGACGTGGTCTATACCTACGAATCGGTGCGCGACCCCGCGGTCGGCAGCCTGCACCGCAAGAGCTTTCGCGACCGCTTTGCCAAGGTCGAGGCCATTGACGAGGGTCGCATTCGCTTTCGCCTACAAAAGCCCCTGGCCACGTTCTTATCCGATCTCGATTACGGCATTGTTTCGCTCGACGCCGCCCGGCGCACCGACGATGGCGCTCCACCTAGCGAGCCGTCTGAGACCGCGTCCAATAAGACGCGGGCGGGCGGCCCCGATAGCGCCGGCAGCAGCATTCACCGCTTTGCCGGCGGCGGCGTGGTCGGCGCCGGCGCCTACCGCATTGTCAGCGCCAGCAGCGAGCGCCTGGTGCTCGAACGCAATCCCCATTACTTTGGCCCGCCGCCGCCCATGCCGCGCATCGAGGTGCGCACCGTGCGCGACGCCAATGCCCGGGCCCTAATGCTCGTGGGCGGGTCTGCCGATTTGGCACAAAATGCCCTGCGCCTGGACCTCGTCGATGCCGTGGCCTCGCGGGCGCGCATTCGCGTATCCAGCAGCCCCAGCGCCATCCTGACCTATTTGATGATGCAGGGCGAAGACCCGATTCTATCCGACGTGCGCGTGCGACAAGCCATCGCCTACGCCATCGATCGCGAGCGCATCGTGGCCGCCAAGCTCGGGGGCCGGGCGGTATTGGCCAGCGGCCTATTGCCGCCATCCCATTGGGCCTATAACCCCGATGTGGTCCGCTATGACCACGACCCAGCGCGGGCGCGGGCGCTCTTGGATGCCGCCGGATATCGGCGACCTGCGGCCAGCGGCAGCGACAAACCGGCCGAGCCGCGATTTCGCTTGGTGTACAAGACCAATTCCGATCCATTTCGCATCGCCATTGCCCGCATCATCGCCTCTCAGCTCATGGACGTCGGCATCGAGGTGGAAGTGCGCTCATTTGAATTCAGCACCGTTTTTGCCGACATCAAAGAGGGCAACTACCAACTGGCCAGCATGCAGACCGCCGCGATTACCGAACCCGACTATTACTATGCCTACTACCACTCGTCGCGCATTCCCAGCGAGGAAAATCGCGACTTGACCAATCGCTGGCGCTATCGCAATCCGCGCATCGATACCCTGAGCGAGCTCGGACGCACGGTGGCCGACCGCGAGCGCCGTCTCGACATCTATCGCGAAGTGCAGGAGATATTAGCTCGAGAAGTGCCCGTGGTGCCGCTGTGGCACGAGGACAACGTGGTCGTCGCCAATGTGGACGTGGACGACTACGAGGTGTTGCCCAACGCCGGTTTGGGCGGCCTTCTGCGGGTGCTCAAGTGACGGGCTCGTACCTGGCCCCTCTATGCACCTATGCACGTGTGCACCTATGCATCTATGCACGTGTGCAACTATGCACCTATGGTTTCATCTCTCGGTAGTGATCCAGACTCGGTAAATATGACAAAATCCGCAGTGATTGCGGTATGAGGGACGCGATCGAGCTTGAGAAGGAATTGACCATGCGCGAAGACTTTGAGCAGAAGGCCCGGCAAATTGCCGTAGAGATCCACGCTCGCGCCCCATCCGCGCGTTCGGCGTTTCTTGAAGCCCAATGCCAGGGGGATGCGCGCTTGCGCGCCCGGGTGGAAGAATTGCTCGCCCACACCACCCACGCCGATAGCTTTCATACCACCCAATCCCTGACCTTTGGCGCGAGCTCGACGGAACCGAGCGAGCGCGACGAACACACCGCCTCCCTGGAGCCGAACTCGGTCATCGCCAACCGATACAGGGTTGTCTCCAGGTTGGGCAGCGGAGGCGAGGGCCAGGTGTACCGCGCCGTCGATACCATGCTCGAGGTCGATGTCGCCATCAAGTTCCTGCACCGCAACCGCACCCGCAATACCGCGCTATTGGCCAATGAAGTGCGCCTTGCCCGGCAGATTGTCCATCCCGCCGTCTGCCGGGTATACGATATTGCCAGTAGTAAATACGGGGATTTCTCCACCATGGAGTATATCGAAGGCGACGACCTGCGCACGGTGCTGCGGCGATTTGGGCGCCTGTCTGTGGAACGCGTCATCAGGATCGGCTGCGAAATCTGCGACGGCTTGGACGCCGCGCACAGCAAGGGGGTGCTGCATCGCGATCTCAAGCCGTCGAATATTATGATCGACCTCCAGGGCCAAGTGCGAATCATGGATTTCGGCCTGGCGATCGGCGACGGGCCACAGGCCCAGCCGCGCACGCGCGCAGGGATGGGCACGCCGCCATATATGGCGCCAGAACAGTGGCAAATGCAGGCCGTCACTGCCAAGACCGATTTATACGCCCTCGGGCTGACCCTCTACGAGCTGCTCACCAACCGACGCGTGTTTCGCGCCGATTCTCTGCCCGCGCTGAAGTACGAGGTGCTCAATAACACGCCGCCACCGCCATCGCGCATCTTGCCCAACGTGGGCACGGGCTTGGATCAAGTCATCATGCGCCTCATCGAAAAGGACCCCGACAAACGTCCCGATTCGGCACAAGAAGTCGTAGAATCGCTGCGAAAACGCTCGCAAGCGCATATCGAGCGGCTCGACAGTGATCACTTTGTGTCCGGCCAGCGCGCCGAGCGGCGCCAGATCTCCGTCATGGTGTGCCACCTGCTCAATGCCATGGAGATTGGCCAACAGCTGGAGCCGGAAGACCTCTTCGAGGTGATCCGCGGCTTTGAGGAGCTGCAAGACCATACCGTGCACGAGTTCAGTGGCAGCGGCGTCCGCCGCACGACCGATATGCACCTCGGCTATTTCGGCCTGCCCCACGCCCATGAAAACGACCCCGAGCGGGCAGTGCGGACGGCCATGAGTCTGCTCGGCAAGTGCGCCCATTACAATGGCCAACTGTCGCGTCGATTCGGGGTCAAACTCGCGGTCGCCATCAGCGTTCATACCGGCCCGGTCGTCGTCGGCGATACGGGCGGCATAGATTCGGGATATTGGAAGATTGTGGGCGACACCATCGATGTGGCGACCCAATTGGCCAAGAGCGCTGACCCGGAATCCGTCGTCATCAGCAGCGTCACGCATCAGCGCATCGCCGGTCTATTTTTGACCAAAGATCTCGGTGAGCAAATCCTGTGGGCCGGCGCGCGACCGGTGCACGCCTTTAGCGTCATCCAGCCCAGCGGCATGCGCAGTCGCTTGGCTCTGCTCAGGACCGGCAGGCTCACCCAATTCGTCGGTCGCGAACAGGAGGTCGAGCTGATCGCGGCCCGTTGGGAGAAAATCGAAGAGGGCATGGGCCACGGCATCCTGCTCTGTGGCGAGGCCGGTTTTGGCAAGTCGCGCCTCATCCAGCGCGTGGCCGAGCGATTCGCCGATGTCGCCCACGGCTGGTATGAGATCGAGTGCAATCCATTTACGCAAAATAGCTCGTTTTATCCGATTATCCGATTCTT
>JAAUYH010126391.1_pt1 | contig 10859 bp, 7 predicted proteins | sample 7278061 | NCBI WGS metagenome assembly JAAUYH01 (sample SAMN14350203, study PRJNA611818) | marine sediment metagenome | isolation source: surface marine sediment (0.6m) | place: French Polynesia: Moorea | collected 2018-08 | reverse complement strand
TGCTTTTCTTTAAATATAAATACTAAAGTTTATTACCGCATTCGGAACAGAAATTATGGTTAGTTGGGTTTTCTGTGCCACAGTTACTACAGATAGTGGATTGAGCTATGGACTCTGAATGACTGGATTTTTTAGGCAGCCCCAACATCTGAGCGTTACTCTTACCAGGGGCAATCATCGGATAGCAATTTTCATTTCTAGTGACTCGCACGTCCATTAATACAGGTCCATCGTGTGCCAACATTTCGGCGATCGCATCTTTTAAGTCTGCGCGATCGCTTACCTTAATTCCTTTGATACCGTAAGCTTTAGCCAGCAGTTCAAAGTCTGGCATCCCTACCTCCATATTAGAAGAGGAGTAGCGTTCGCCAAAAAAGGCTTGTTGCCACTGACGTACCATTCCCTGCCAACCATTGTTAATAATGACGGTTTTTACATTAATACCAAACTGTGCCACAGTTCCCAATTCTTGGGGATTCATTTGGAAGCTGGCATCACCGCTAATACAAATAACTTCTTCATCGGGTAAAGCTACCTTTGCCCCCATTGCCGCAGGTAAACCATAGCCCATTGTTCCCAAACCCGCACTAGAAATCCAGCGACGGGGACTATTTTTGAGGAATTGAGCCGCCCACATTTGGTGTTGACCGACATCGGTGGTGTAATATGCCTGGGGTGCTTGGTTGCCAATTTCTACAATTACTTCTTGGGGGGATAAAGCTCCTTCTGGGTGTGGTACGACTAGGGGATATTCTGCACGCCAACGGTTAATTTTCTCTAACCAGGATTTAGTTCTTTCTGTATTGGATAAATACTTAACGTTTTTGGCACGCGCTAGCATCTGTTCTAATACCTTGCGGACATCTCCTACAATTGGAACTTCAGGAGCGCGGTTTTTGCCTACTTCGGCAGGATCGATATCGATGTGAATGACTTTAGCGCGGGAAGCAAATTCGTCTAGTTTACCCGTAACGCGATCGTCGAATCTCGCGCCTACAGCAATCAATAAATCGCACTGGCTAACGGCAAAGTTAGCATATGCCGTACCGTGCATTCCCAACATTCCCACCGATAAAGGATGGTGTTCGTCAACAGCACCCAAGCCCATTAAAGTTGTAGTTACGGGAATTTGAAAGCGATCGGCAAGCTCGGCAATCTCAGCGTGAGCATTAGAGGCTACTGCACCACCACCAACATAGAGCAAGGGTTTTTCGGCAGCCGCAATTAACTGTAATGCAGCGTTAATTTGGCGGGGATTACCTTTAACTGTAGGGCGATATCCCGTGAGTTTAACCTCTCCTGGGGAAACTGGTACATAATTAAATTCTTCCAGACCCACATCTTTAGGAACATCGATTAAAACAGGTCCTGGACGACCCGTACTGGCGATATGGAAAGCTTCAGCGACAATTCTCGCCATATCTTCCGCACGGCGGACTACATAGGAATTTTTAACTACTGGCAGGGTAATACCAAAGATATCGGTTTCTTGAAACGCATCCGTACCGATCGCAGCGCGAGTCACCTGACCTGTAACTACTACCATCGGAATTGAATCCATATGAGCCGTAGCAATACCCGTCACCAGATTAGTTGCACCTGGTCCTGAAGTTGCGAAACAAACTCCTACTTTCCCCGTAGCGCGAGCATAACCATCAGCAGCATGGGATGCACCTTGCTCGTGTCTGACTAAGATATGCTGGATTTCTCCCCTTGCTTCGGCACGATATAACTCGTCATAGATAGGCAGTATTGCTCCACCTGGATAACCAAAAATATGTTTCACCCCATGACGACACAGACTGTCGATCAAGGCAAATGCACCTGTGCGACGTTGAGGAGTATTGGTCGATTGTGAGCCTTTCGGAATGCTTGTAGAAACCACGCTTGCTAACCGTCTAAATTTGCTTATTATTGCTTACTATTAATTTTAGAATTTGTTGTCTGTGATGCAACTTAAAATAAAATTAATTGCTACTGTAAAGTCCTTTATTTTATATTAAATTTAAATTTATGTCGAGAGGTTGAATTATAAAGTTTCAATTGCTACTAATTTAGCGACAGTAAATGTCTTAAATATTGAGCAGCCGAACAGCGAGTTTTTAAACCAGAGCTAGTTACCTGCCATCCCCAACATTGTTCTGGCGATCGCCATAATTGTAGATGTTCTACGGGGGGATCGCAATAGAAACTTTCATTTCCTCCGCCTAAAATAGCCGAACTCCAATGGGTAAAAAAATCGTGACTGAGTCGATAAAGAGGAAAGTTAGCAACTAATGGGACTCCCCAACCGTCTAAAGCCATAAAAGCTTTAATTTTACCCCCTTGTAGTTGCCAAGCGAGCGCCGCACCGATGCCCCCCACAACTCCTGCACTAAAGGCGATGAAAGTCAAGGCAGGAGCATTTTTAGGAGATGGATGAGATTGTTTTAACCAACGATAAATATCTATGGCTGAATATGGGGGATATTTTTCCGTTGGCAAGATTAATAAGCACTCCGACATCAGGCGATCGCTTTGTAAGTCTAGAACAAAACTCCGAGTTAATTGCGGAGAATGTATTCCAGGACAAATAATCAAATTCATCAATTCGATTGTCTTAAGAAATATAAATGATAGTTAAATCAAGTAAGGTGGGCAAATATTAAAAATTTAATCTCACACCTTAAAATAATGATTTCGCCCACCTTGCCAATTGAACGTATCTGCGGTCAAAAAAGTAGATTATTGAGCCGCTTTGACATAGCATTGCTGCGCTTCGTTTTCTCGACCCTGCTGTTTTAAAATATCGCCAATTCGACGGTAGATATAACCAGAATTAGGCTTTAATGCCAGCACTCTTTTGTAGCAGCTAAAGGCTTTTTCTGCTTGTTGTTGGTGTTGAAATACTTCCCCTAAGTTTTTAAACGCTGGGACACAATCTGGCTTTAATTGGATCGCTTTTTGATAACAATTAATAGCCTCATCAAAACGTTTATTTTTAGTCAAAGCACTACCAAGGGACAAGTAAAACTTAACCACGTCTGGATTAAGTTCAATTGCCTTTTGATAGTATTGAATCGCCTCGTCATAACGTTCTTTCTCGATCAAGGCATCGGCAAAGCGATTATAAAAACTAGCGGAAAAATCGGGATTTAATGATACTGCTTTTTGGCAACTAGCGATCGCCAAATCCAGATCGTCTTGTTCTCTCAGCAGCAACTCTGCTAGCTGTTTATAAACTACAGCCGAAACAGCGGCATTTAATTCGATAGCTGTTTGATAGGCATATATTGCGCCGTGAATTTTATTTTGCTGCGTAAAAACTCGGGCTAATTTGATATAAAACCTATCATTTTCTGGGTACAGACCAATCAAACGCTGATAACATTTAACCGCTTCTGCCCAGTTTTCCTGAGCTTCAAAAATTTGAGCTAGTTTGATAAGCGGTTGAGCATAATCAGACTTGATTTTAATTGCTTCTTGGTAGCGGTCGATCGAACCATGGATATTTCCTTGCTGATATAATTCATTGCCTTGCTTAAAGTTAGCCTGAGCTTGTTCTTTTTTGTTCATAATCGTCATCCACCTTAAACGCTCGAACGTGATTAGCTGACTAATGGATAAATACCGCTCAATATCTATCAGTTGAATTTACCTAGTGTAATTTAAGCGATAATTGCATCGCCTCAAGATAACACGGCATTCTTAATGGTTACATGAGTAGAATTACTTATTAGTCGTATTAGCTTCGGTAGAAATAACCATAAGCTGTCAGGTATTTAATTAATAATTGTTAATTATTAATTTGTTTTTTTTTTGATGAGTAAACCAGCACTACTAAAACAAATTCCCGCTCAAGCGATCGCCGTTGAGAATTTTAAACTCTATGGTCAGTTGATTACCCCTTCTGAAGATGGCAAGGTTTACGATGAAACCGATGCAGTTTTAAATCTCAGTAACGGTATTCCCCGCTTTTATATCATGCGTCTGGAACAAAAAGGGCGCAAATTTCATCAAATCACTCGTCACAATAAATGTACTCAATGTTTGGGTTCGCTAAACGGCAAAGATTGGTTTATGGTTGTATGTCCCCCTTCAGAATCTCCCGAACCAGATATTAGTAAGATGAGTGCTTTTCGCATTCCTGGTGATTGTTTTATTAAATTAGAAGTGGGAACTTGGCACGCAGGTCCTTATTTTGACCACGAAGTAGTAGATTTTTATAATCTAGAACTTAGCGACACTAATCTAGTAGACCACTTTACCCATAACTTTTTAGCCAAAGACAATTTAGAATTTGAAATAGTAGATTAGGTGTTATGTATTGGGATGTTAGTGGTTAGTGGTTAGGTGTTCTTTATGCCTTACGCCATGCGCCTTCCCCCTTACACCTTACCCCTTTCCCCTTTTAAAAACATGGAACAAGAATTTGCGATCGCCACCTATGGACTAACGAAAAGATTCGATCGCTATATTGCAGTTAATGAAATTGACTTGCGGGTTAAAAGCGGTGAAGTTTACGGTTTAATTGGTCCTAATGGTGCGGGAAAGACTACTTTAATTAGAATGTTAGCCGCCGCCGAAGTACCCACCAAAGGGGAAATTTACCTGAACGGCGATCGCTTGCTGAGAGATGATAGCAATCCCCACCTAAAAAAACGTCTGGGTTATCTCCCCGATGATTTTCCTCTCTATGACGATCTGACGGTTTGGGATTATTTAGATTATTTTGCCCGTCTTTATCACATCAAACAACCCCACCGCCGTCGTCGCTTATACGAAGTTTTAGAATTGGTTCAATTAGAAAATAAGCGCAAAAGTATCATCTCTACCCTATCGCGGGGAATGAAACAACGCCTCAGTTTAGCGCGCACTATTATTCACGAACCAATTTTACTGCTGTTAGACGAACCCGTATCGGGTTTAGATCCTTTAGCGCGGATGCAGTTTCGTCAAATTATCAAAGTCTTACAAGAAGCGGGAATGACGATTTTAATTTCTTCCCACGTTCTGAGCGACTTAGCCGAATTGTGTAGTTCCATTGGCATAATGGAGTTAGGCTTTTTAGTAGAAAGTGCCTCTTTAAAAGAACTATACGATCGCTTTAACCGTCAACAAATTATCCTGACTACTTTAGGTAACATGGAGGCATTGCAAGCAGAACTGAGAAAAAATTCTCTAGTTGAAGAGTGGGAGATCGTACCTCAAACTAATAGTCTCAAAATTAATTTTTCAGGAGGAGAAACCGAAAGCGCGGCATTATTGCGATCGCTAGTTCAAGCGGGAATTCCCTTAACCGAGTTCCATTGTATTCAGGAAGATTTAGAAACCATATTCCTCAAATTAGGACACAAACAAGCTTCTTGAAATAGCTTTTAGCCATTAGCTATTGCTACAACAGAAAACTGACTCAAATCTATATTAGTTAAATCAAGCCAGAACTATGAAACAAAGTATCAAAGTGTTTCAAAATTCGAGATCGATATTACAAAACTTCTTAGAATGGAATCCTCAACTATTCCGTGAAGTAAAAGGAAGGCTAAAAGCCAAAAATTTTATCATTGGTGCAGCTATTTCATTTATTAGTCAATTAGTAATTAGCCTATCTTTTTTGGGTCAATTACCAGAACCAATATCTAACCCTTTAGAAGTAGGTTTGCAATACAGTCGTTATTGCCATGGTAATAGATATGGTGGTAATAACCTATGCGAAACCGATCTACTCAATCATTGGGTAATTAATTGGCAATTATTGTGGTTAGATTTATTTATTACTCTGAGTATTATTAGTATCTTTGCCTTGTTGGTAGTCGGTACTTATATGCTCATTGTCGATACGGTTAAAGAAGAAACCAGAGGTACGCTTAATTTTATTCGTCTTACTCCCCAGTCAGCTACTAATATTTTGCTCGGAAAAATCTTGGGCGTGCCAATCTTATTATATGTAGCAATTTTGCTAGCATTACCTTTACATTTAGTGGCAGGTTTGAATGCTAAAATTCCTCTGAATTTAATTATCAGTTTCGATTTAGTTGTTGTAGCCAGTTGCGCTTTATTTTATAGCGCAGCTTTGTTGTGGAGTTTGATTAATGTAGTAGGATTGGCGGGATTTAAACCTTGGTTAGCTAGTGGTGCGGTTTTCTTCTTTTTGTTAGTTACCAATTTTACTTTTCTGGGAAACACTTGGTATCTGGATAATAATCTGAGTGATGCGATAATTTTCTTTTATCCTGGAACGATTTTGTCTTATTTAGTCCATGCTAGCTATATTCCAACTGAGAAGTTGTCATATTTGAAGGTAGAAGAATTAGACAACTTATTCTTTTACGGACAACAATTATTTTCCACAGCGAGTCTTGGTATCGGCTTTGTGTTATTTAATTATGGCTTGTGGACTTATTGGTTATGGTCGGCACTAAAACGCCGTTTTCACAATCCCCAAAGTACCTTGTTGAGTAAAACTCAGAGTTATGGATTAACAGCTTGTTTTGTAGCAGTTAGTCTTGGTTTTTGCTTGCAAACAGACCACGATCGTACTCTAGTAGATAACTTCATCGGCTTACAATGCCTGTTATTAGTCTTCTTCTTAGGTTTAATTGCCGCTTTGAGTCCCCATCGTCAAGCACTACAAGATTGGGCGCGTTATCGCCATCAAATCAAAAAACAGGGCAATATTTTATGGAAAGAAATGGTTTTTGGCGAAAATAGTCCTTCTAGTGTGGCGATCGCTCTTAACTTGTTATTTACTACTGCTTATATCGTTCCCTCACTATTTTTCTTCCCCGTGAAAGACCAAACTTGGGGCATATTTTGGGGATTACTACTGAGTGCTAACATCATTTTGTTTTATGCTGTGGTAGCCCAACTTATCTTGACCTTAAAAAGCCAAAAAAGAGCTATTTGGGCAACTGCGGGAATTATATCTTTAATAGTTATACCGCCCTTATGTTTGGGTTTTGCCGAAATTATGCCCCGTTATGCGCCAGGAGTGTGGTTATTTACTTTCTTACCAGCTACCGCTACTCAATACGCCACCCTATCCACCATAACTATCTCCGTATTAGGACAATGGCTGGCGATCGCTTTAGTTAGTTTACAAATGACCAACAAGCTGCGCCAAGCAGGTGCATCAGAAACCAAGATGCTATTGTCTAAATAAAATTGAATTAATATCCATCGACTGTCCCATGTGCTTTCTCTAACTGGGACAGTTTTTTTGTAACTAAAATTAATTTTCTAACTGTAACTTACAATACTCAAACTTTTTCCGCTCATGCCCACGAAACTGATGAGATAATCAACAAATCAACTGATGATCTATGCATCAAGCACCACTCGCCCTACAGGTTTGGCAACACAGGTTAAAATATGACCTGCTTCGCAATCAAAATCATCATCATAGGTAACTTCTCCTTCTAATTTTTTGATCTGACACGCGCCACAAACTCCCATGCGGCAACCACAGGGTAAGTCTACACCTTCAGCTTCAGCTAGATCTAAAATAGACTCCTCCCCATTACAATTAATTTCTTGCCCAGATTTAGCTAATATAACCACCATTGGTGCTAAAGATTTAAGGGATGCAGGTGCTGCTGCTGGTGCTGAGTTACTCAAACCTACAAGTGATGTAGGTGTAACTGGTGTAATCACGGTATTGTAACCATTTGTATTTGCTGCGGTAGATTGGGGCTGGTGAGGTGGTGGGGCAGGTTGAATAATTGAAGTATGAGGATCTTTACTGGGTAATGTAGGAGTGGGTGGTTTTTTGGTCTTTTTCTTAACTCCACCAAAGCTTTCTTCGTAGTAGTTTTCCATGGGAAAGCCTATTTGTTGCAGTAAAGATTTAGCTGCTTCCATAAAAGGATTAGGACCACAAACATAGACAGTACGATCTTTATAGTCAGGTGCGATCGCGGGTAAAATTGATTTGTTTAGTCTTCCTGTATAACCATACCAAGGTTGACCTAATTGGGGACGGGTTACGGTTATTGCCAGTTTGAAATTAGGATATCTGGCAGTCATCATTTCTAATTCCGAACGGAAAATAATATCTTGAGGACTACGGGCACTGTGTAAGAACACCACATCTACATCAGATACCGTGTCGCAAATCCAACGAGACATAGACATCATGGGTGTAATACCGCTTCCAGCCGAAATTAACAGTAATTTAGGGGAAGGATGGGCAAAATTAGTAAATTTGCCCATAGGAGGATTGATTTCAATTCTATCTCCGACTTTTAGGTTGTCATGCAGCCAATTACTAACTAATCCTGGCGGTGCAGTAGGTTCGTCGGGAGGGGCTGGTACTCGTTTGACTGTAATCTCTAGGGTATGGGGACGAGATGGAGTAGAAGAAATTGAATAAGAACGTTTGACCTGTTTGCCACCAATATTTAAATTGAGGGTGACAAATTGTCCTGGTTGATAAGTGAAGATTACAGAAGGATCGGCAGTAAAAGTAAACGTCTTGACATCAGCAGTTTCATTGATAATCTGCACGCATCTAACATTTAAAGTGCCGCTAGTCCAACGTTGTAATGAGGCAGGATCGATCGTAGCCAAGGGCATATATTGACTGGGAGTCGGAGATTGAGATGCGATCGTAGGAAAATCCATACCCGCGATCTCTTTTATCCATAAAAGATGATTGCCAATAGCTATGCTATCTGAAGGTTTAAGGGGATATTCTTGATTGACTTTAGCTGTCTCATTATTAATCCGCGTGCCATTACGACTACCCAGATCGGAATAAAAATAATTACCATTACGAAAAGCAATCTTGCCATGAATTCGACTGGTCATGGTGTCGTTGAGTACGATACAACAACGCTCGTCCCTACCCAGCAAACATTCTTGATTGAGTTGTTTTTCTGGTGTTAAATTAACTGTTTTAGTTTCTTGGGGTTTTCTAGTATCGATAATAATAATTTCTGGCATAACAATTAGGTGTTAGGTTTTAAGTAAATTTATCTATAGGTGTTTTCTGCGGTCCTCGCTCTTTCTCATTTACCATTCTCTTGGTGGTGCGATTTCTGTAATGTCTTGGTTGTTACTGGGTTTGTAATCTCGATTGCCGGTCTGAGCTTGTTTGACCATAGATAGTAGTTGTTCGACGGTTAAAGAAGCAAAATAAGGTTGACCTAACATAGATAGCAACTGCTCGATGATGGCAGTTCGATCGGAATGACCGAGTATGCTAACTGCGGTATCTTTAACTAAATCGTCTAGTAAAGGTTGACTAAGAATTTGTTCGGCTTGAGCTAATCCTTTTTGACGGTTCAGTTGAGTCAAAGCGTAGAGACTGGCAGCTTCAGTAATCGGATTGGGTTCTTGTAATAATTCTAATAAAGTATTATCCACTGCTTCTGCCGAAAGAGATTCCATGTATAGCCGAATGTTTGTACTTCCACTACGTGCCAAAGTCCCTTGCAGACTCTCTGGATCTAGTGGTTGTAATTCTCTGAGGATGGCAGGATTTAAACGTTGTTGCCATTGCTGGTTAGGGTCGTTTAAAACTTGGGCGATCGCATCTGGGGCTAAAACTCCCGTCCGTTTGGCTAATCCAATGGCATCTGGATCGTTATTGAGCATTTCTAACACCGCTAGCAAGGGAGTAATAATTAGCTGTTGTTTTGCCAATAATAATTTGCGTAACAAAATAAACACTGCGGTGTCGCTGTGGGGTTTGAGATTACTAACTACGTGGTAGCGAGAATTTTCTACTTGCAACAATGCTAGTAATTTTTCAGCTTTGGGACGTAAAGAGTTAAACAAACCACTTAATACCTGTAGGTGTTCTTGTTTGCTGATATTGTATTCATTTTTTAGATTACTTATCTGTTTAGTTTTCACTTGTACTGCTTCTAGTACAGGCATACCGCTATTAACCAATTCTTCTAACAATCCCATGAGCGCTTCTCGATAACTTTCGATTCTCAATCTTTCTTCTTGGGTATATTCTTGAAGAGATTTAAGTAAGGTGGGGTCTTCAATACCTAATTCAGTTAATAAGGCATAGTGTTCTTCTTCGTTAATTTCTAACTGATGGCGTACTGGTTGCAAGATTTTTAAGCTGTTTGCAGCTTCCACGTTACCAGCCTGTAAAGATTCTTCTAATACTCCTTTGTATACCTGTAAGCGGTCTTGACGGGTAACTTGAGGTAAGACTTTATCTAATAAAGCTAATTCGTTGGCTTGCAAGTCGTCTAAAGATCGTCCCCCTAAAACGCGATCGAAATCGATTTTGAGTTTTTTCAAGTTACGACGTAGTTTATCCGCAATACCTTCTTGCTGGTATTGGTCGGCGGTGCGTCCCCAAGTACGATCTAGCCAAAAGGTACTCACTAAAACCACCAGACCATTAAAAATCATTTGAATGATAAATGGTAGGCGATTAATTTCAGGACGACCACCATATACATAGAAAGCATTAAAAGCGATAAAAGTACAGATAGTAAAAGTGCGGTGTAAGATTATTTCTTTATCTATATTGGGATTTTGCTTTCTCAGATAGTTACCATATACCTCTTCAAGTTTGCTACAGACAAAGTAAAAAACTGCAACAAAAGCAGCCATTGTTAATGGAGTAGCAATTAATTTAGGAATGGGAATTGCCTGTCCGCTAATATAAAATCCTGGTTTAAAGATTGAACCCAGTTGATTGGCTTCATGGGTCCAAGCACCAGAGAAATAATAGTCAAAATTCCCAGAATATAAGAAGTAATAAAAGAAATAGGCAGCTACTAATCCTAAATAACCATAATGCACTAAGCTTCTTCCTGGTTTTGTTAGTTGTTCCCAATAGGCTTTTTCCGAATCAATATCCATACAAGGAGAATTGCAACTAATACAAGTAGCTTTTTCTTTTTGAGTTG
>JAAUYH010063070.1_pt1 | contig 10859 bp, 6 predicted proteins | sample 7278061 | NCBI WGS metagenome assembly JAAUYH01 (sample SAMN14350203, study PRJNA611818) | marine sediment metagenome | isolation source: surface marine sediment (0.6m) | place: French Polynesia: Moorea | collected 2018-08 | reverse complement strand
TTGCGAGTAACAAGCCAAATCAGGTTCGCCAAGCTGCGACGGTTGTCGGGAAACGTATGGAAGATGAAGGAACCTTTTGGGAAACAGTGGGGTCATCGTCTCGCAGAACTGCTTCAGCGACAGTACCTGGCACGTCTAGCGGTTCACGTCCTGGTACGACTCGTACAATTGCGAATCGGACAACTCCACTTCCTCGCGCCACTAGAGCGGTTCAAGCAACAGCTCCTCAAGGAATGCAAGGCGGGAATAAAAAACAGACGGCAGTGGAGCCAACAAACATTCAAGGGCGAATTAGTTCGGAAATGGCAAAGTGGTGCAGTCAGCAACTTCGCGGAATCACGGGTGAATCCAGCGATGATAATACATTTGCTGAATATCTTGCCTCGTTGAAGTCGGAAGACGAGATTCGCGACACAGTGTTGCAGAATCTAGGTGCGAACGACATGACTCGTGCCTTCGCGGAAGAGTTTATCCGTCGTTTAGCATTTGAAAAATTGGGTGATGCGAGCGAGCAGACTGTTGCTGCTGGTGGCGTCGGTGGTGGCCGTAAGAGAGGACGAAGGAGACAAGCCAAGGTGGATCCCTCTCTGTTTCTGAACTTTTCGTCCGCTTCTTCTCAACGAATTTTTGAGAAGCCTATGGATTAATTCGTCTAGTGATGCCCGGTTCTTATTTGCTTGATGTCCTAAAACATAGATACGGGATGTGTCGCACACTAGCTCGCTCGGAGTAAACCCGACGGTATACAGCTGCAGCTTTACTTGATCTCATTTCTTTTACACCTTATTTGTGCTGTACTAAAATTAAAACTGTTCTAATTCCAACCAAAACATGATAATTCAAGATTCGCAATGTCACAAGTTTGTCACGCTATGTTGACAAATGGAATTTTCTGTTTCCCCTGTTGTCGTCTGGAACCTTAACTGAACGTTCAGACTCGTCCACACACAATCGCACTTGCTCAAGTAGTTTGGTTCCCGCCAACTTGATTCTTTACGAAACTGCAACTTCGACTTTACGCTCGAACGAAGTCAAGTTGGCCACCAAACACGCAATGGTAGCTCAAGCTGAAGAGCAGTACGCTACGCTTGATTCAATGATTCTGAAAGAAGAAAGAGTGGTTTCGTTTCGCACTTTGTCATCCGAACTGAAAATTCCTGTGAAACAGGCGCAAAACATTCTATCAGAATATTTGTCTAACAGGAGCGACAAGGTTGTTGCATCGTGGGCTGTCACGTCGGAGGAGGATTATGTTCGAAAAGTGAAGTTGGTGCATGGTGAGCGTCCGAGTGTGAAAGGTAACGTATTATACGTTGCTGTGTGGGGCGTTGTCTCATCAAAAGCCGATGTATCTGCCGACGACTGGATGCGTTGCGACAGGTTGCGTGAAATTCGAATGGTTGACACACTATCATGTGAAGTGAATGAACTGCAAGATAATCGATGGAACCCAATACACTCGGATTCCGCTGGTTGGACACTGGGCGGTTCTGCTGCGCAGGCAAGAGACCGTATGGAAGCGATTACGAAGGAGAAGGCTCGTGCTTTGAAATTGAAACAAGATACTGGGACAGTTGCAAAAGTGAAGGCAGAGGCTGCAGAAAAACTGAAAATGTCTCAAGGTCCCAAGAAGTCATCGTTTCAGTTTAACCGCTCGAACTCGAAGAATGGAGTGACACAGAAATCTATTGCCTCTCGAAGTATTGCGAGCGCCACCAAGAAGAAGAAGCAAGATCCCGCACCTCCTCCAGTTATGAAGAAGACGAGACGCGTCGTTGAAATTAGCGACGATGAAGATGACTCTGATGAAAGTGACGATGACGCAGAAAGGCTGGCGATGGAAGCCGAAGCCGATGAAGCAGACCGTGCTGCACTTGAACGAAAGGAAAATGCAGTGTGTGTTGAACAAAATGAAGTAACAGAGGTACCTGTCAAGAAGTCAAAGTCGAACAGCACCAAACAAACCCGCAGTACTGCAAATAAGGAGAAAAAGTTGAGTGAACAAGAAAAGGAAGATCGCGACACATCAAGTCTGAACGGAAAACGCGATTTCCGGACTTATGTGGGAGGGAAAACTGAAAATCAGTCAAAGTATCGAATGATTGAAGTTGAAGAAACAGTTCAATTAGCGGACGGTTATATAGGAACTCGACGTGTGAAGAAATATGTAGACAAGGACGGAAACGAGAAGCCCGCGCAAGATGGTGGCACAGTCGAAAATGAGAAATCAGAGAATCCAAGTGGCACGAATGGCACCAGAACTCTCGCACCTAACAATCCCACCAAACGGAACCCCACCGCACTAGAGAAAAAGAAAGAAGCAACACCGAGTACCAAGGCTAAAGCAGCAACAGGTGGTGGGAAATCTTCAAAGAGAGGAAATGGTAGTATTCTATCCTTTTTCAGCAAGAAAAATTAAGCTGTCTTTTTCCAGTCCCTAAGTTTCTTGGCAACTAGCTGGCCTTCAATGCACTACGTGATTTCCCACCCAACAAGAACAATGAATGATCAATCCTACTGTAATGCATAAATTATATTCGCCGTTTTTCTCTGACACTACATTTCGGTGTACACATTTCCAGCACCATTCACAGGCTCGACCGCCGCTCTACTTTGGAATAGGCCGACCTACTCGCCCGTTTGGGCGAGGTCACGCTCACTATGTTTTCCAAGCGTTTTCTTCATCGCCGTCGTCGAATTATTTTTCGCTTCGTTCGACGCTGGGGCATTTACGTTGTTGTTACCTACTTCGTGCTTGGCCTCCTGATACTGATTCGCCTTTTTTCTGGTTATGGCGATATTCCCCCTCCTTCGTTGCGCGCCCGAAGTAATCCACCACCGACAAACGGCAATTCTAACGACGATGGTCACGCTCCTGAACTAGACCCTCCCCCGCCCGCTCTGTACGGCACTTCTTCCGAACGCTGCTTCATTCTTGGTCGCAATGATGCTGATGGACATGCGTGGCATATGAATAGTCGAGGTCTTTGTTCGGTAAATGGTCCAATATGTCTGAACGGTCCACACTTGGAACACATAACCACTTTCTCCCCTCGCGGCTCTGGGACTTGTGAAATCGTTAGTGTGGGCAACAAAAGCGCCCCATTGGTTCGTGCAGACACGAATGGGTTAAATGAATCTTGCGCTTCATATCGACGACGACATGTCATCAATATTTATGGTGATGAAAAGTTTAGAGAATGGAATGAATTCATCCGCGATTTGTCGACAAGAAGGTACTCAAGGCGAGGCCATCACGCTGCTTCATGGCATTCCGATTTCGCAATTATCGTCCCTAAATATCCATGGTCTTGGAACATCTGCCACTATAATCGAATATGGAATTTCGTTCTGCACGTCGTACGAAACCTCGACTTGTATGCACCACCTTCTGCGAAACCCGTGCAAACTGTGGATGTTTTATTTCGATCCGGGTTCACCTATTCTGGGAATTGGCCGCGTGGACTTCGGGAAGCGACATTACCTTCGCTGGAAGCCGAAACTGGGATAAAAGTTCGAGTTGGAAAGCTGCGTTTTGACTATCGACGTGATTTTCAATGTGTTAAAAAAGGAATCTTACTGGGAGATGAAGGACGAGTGGATGCGTTCCCTTACTTGAATGACACCGATATTTGGCCGATGCAAGCTGCTAAGGAAGATAACCACTGGCCTCTAATACCCGAAGAATCGCTATGGGTTCGTCACGCTGTGTACACAAAATTCGAATTAGGCGACGATGCTACATTCGATGGACCAGGTGTAACGAACTTTCGCAGTATTCCGGTGCCCCCGAAACGACTTGTATTTCTTGAGCGAAATCCGCGGTCACCCCGTCGACTTACAATGTCAGGTAACGCATGGTTTCGAAGAACACTAGTCGAGCTGACGGAAGAGTATGGGTTTGAATTGAAAAACGTTCGGTTTAACAAAGAAATGACATTAGCAGAGCAAGTGCAAGAAATGCGAAACGTAGGGATTGCGGTTGGTTTGCATGGTGCGAATATGGTGAACACAATGTTCATGCCGGCAGGTGCAGCCATGTTTGAAATATTTCCATGGAGATACGTGCGATTCTACTACGCAGGAGGATTGAATTCAGGCTTGCGGTACAGTTTCCACGAACCAGAAAGTGGTGTGGACAAGCATTGCAATTTCGACAAGTATTGTTTCATGCGATATCGTGAAACGGTGATTTACTTGACGCACAATGATCGGGTTATTGTTCGGAATCGATTGGAGAACGCTATTAAGTACATCAACGAGTTGCATGAGAGTCATCCACAAGGCACAATTATGTTGAAGAAACACGGGACCGTTTACGAAATTCCACGGTCACCTCTATATTAACTAATTTACTCTACTAACTCACTACGAACGGGACTCACTAGAGAGGAATGGAGAGAGCACGCGTGCGAGCGGGCGCGTTAGCAGGCTGCTGCTCCCTTCTTCACACTGCTATCGACAGCATTAGGAGGCGCAATATTGTCTAGGATTTTAAACCGGTTTGCATGGTTGTAAACCGATAGAAGTTCCGTTGCTTCCATTTGCATTTGTTGTATGTACTTCTAGATGCATCCCTTGTTAGAGAACTCTGAGCCATTCACACCATTCACTCGTTTTCATGCAGGAAGAATTCAATTCAATATTTCAAGCCAAGTTCGATATTTTGTTCTGTGGCGCTAGAAAATGAAAATCGAATGCGGTACCGTAAAACAGATCAGAACCAGTACAAGGCGGCGCGTAGATGCCAGTAACAATATGGCTCCTCTCAAATATAGAGCGGATCCAAGTTTTATAAGTAGAGAAGTAGGGAAGTCGAGGTAATGATAGGTAGTGTGTTGGGGTGATGCCCAGCACAAGATGCGCGTAAACAAATCAGTAAGTCAGAGAGCATTCAAACACTAAAGCGTGCGCTCGTATTGTGCGCTTCTTCCTTGAAACTTAAATTGAGTAGATCACGTCCCGACCGAGATTTCCGTCCAGTCGTGCGCTTCTTTGTATAATACATATCCATCGAGTTCTTTGCCGGTACTGTTAGTTGCGGCTTGTTCAGTGGCACCACATTGTCACCATTGAAACTCCATCCTGCCAGCATTCGTGTTTCGACTGGTGTTCGGTCACGCTCTGTGAAATCTGGTACAAAGAATGACGACGTTGACTGACCATCTGAGATATCACTGAACGTCATATCTGACCACTCGTCGGGATCGAAGTTTCGCAGAAGGTACGCTCCGTGTCGATTTCCTGGCGAACCACCGTTATTTGAATTAAATTGCCGTGCCGCTGCTCGTGCTGCCGTTTTCCGCATTGTATCCTCTAGCGAATCGGGATGAGCTTCTTTTCGAGCAAGTGCCTCCCAATCGATATCCGAAAACATCCGGTGTGCTCGCACATTGTTACATGTTGGTCGTCTAGCCGGATCTGGATTCAGTAGTTCGCGTACAAGTGAATAGGTTTCTGGTGACAAACCATTCACTGGGATCTGGCCGAGCTGCTGATCTCTCAAGATTTCTTGTCGAGACCTATCTTCCGTGTCGAACGGCATATCGCCCGTCAGGACTTGATACACAAATACACCAAGGGTCCACATATCAAACGCGAGTCCGTATTCGCGCTCGCTCAACATTTCCGGTGCTGCGTACGACAGTGATCCGCATATTGTAGTGGTGAGGTAGCTGTTGTCTCTTGATAGGACCTTAGCGAGACCAAGATCAACTAATCGCACGTGACCATCTTTGTCGAGCAATACATTCTCGGGTTTCAGATCTCTGTATACAATCCCCTTTTCATGCATACTTTCCAGCGCGAGTACAACTTCAGCAATAATACGAATCGCTTGCGCCTCTGTGACTTCCGAATGGTGATTGCGCAAGAACGAAAATAGATCACCGCCTTCGTAGAAATCTGTAACAAGATAAAGACATGCTTGAGTTTGGAAAGAGTAGCGCAGTCGACACATAAATGCATGACCATTCACCATTTCCAACGTGATGCGTTCATTGACCGCACTTTCAAAGTGTAATCTGTCACGGAACACAAGATTCTTGTCGACAACTTTGAGAGCTAGATACTCTCCAGTAGAAATGTCACGAACCAGATAGACACGACCAAACGCGCCAGCTCCAAGAGCATCAATAATTTGAAAATCACCTTGCGACTTGGCTTGGTACGCAGCGGTCGCGTTCCGAAGTGCCCAAACCCACTTGGACGCCTCCGGAGCAGAAGGAATTCTCAACATAATTTCTGCTCCGGTATGAGCGGAGGAAACATCTTCGCCGTTGAGGCCAAACGCTTGGCTGAACGGAATAGCACCAGTTGATGCAGTTCGTTGAATTCCATTCATATTACCTTGACTCCTCGATTGGTTTCGATTGTCGCCATTTGAGACATCATTGCGAACAAAGGGTGCATATTGATCGTTGCCTGATGAAAAAATAGCAGAGCGATCTTCATTATTCTTGTTTCTAGCATTGCGCGGACCTCGACGTCCAAACGAAGACATACGAATGAGTGGAGAGAAAATCGAGGGCGAGGAATCCGTTCGTTGCGGAGCGGACGCGGGGCGCTCATCGTCATAAGGGTCGGCAGAGCGTGGCCGGCGCGAAGTGCGGCGAATACGCAATTTGACAGTGCCGTTGCGCAATTCAGACGCAGACACAATACAATTCGAGGCACCAAATACATAATCAATACGGTGGCCGTCGGCAGGGACAGTACGAGAGCCATCGTCTTCTCTTGATAACAAAAGATAACCACCTCGCAATTCAGCCCAAAATAGACACCAGGGTCGCCATGGTACTAGGGCTTTACGCGACGGTGCGCGAATGTGAACCCAGCCAGCGTAGACGCAAGGGAGTTTGCGAAGCAAGCGAAGGGCATCAAAAGCAGGAGGGGGATTCGAGCGCCGTAGCGAGTCTAATGGAGGCTCAGCCCTCGATATAACATAGGGCGATGCGGGAGCAACACGAGTGGACTTTGGTCTCGCGGATTGTGAACGTCTCGAAGAAAGACGACTTGCTACGGAGGAGAAGGAATCGGCGGAACGTGCAGCAGCACCGAAGATAGCGTCGCGAAAAGGACGACGGTTCAGAGAACCCGAGGCGCGCCTAGGATTCCAATCGGAGCGGCGCGCCATCGGTCCAGTATAAGACGTCGCAATCGGGAAATACTAAGAACGACTTGTGAGCGGATAGGTTGGAGCGAAAGCGAAAAGGATTGGCGGCGGTAATGGATGTAGAGCGAGTAGCTTGTGATAGTAGTAATAGTTGAAGTTGGTGTGAAATGATGTCGTTGTGGTTGTGGTAGTGGCAGTGGTGGATTGGGAAGCTGTGCAGCGCGCGCGCTCCTGCAGGCGTGACGGAGTGTCGAAACAAGAGCAAGAAAACTAATCGAAAACTCATACACGGTGGTGTCTGCAGTTAGTGATGGATCACACGTGGTGGTGGCTGACTTGGCGAACGAATCAAATCGGTCGTTGCCCCATTGTATATTCAGTCTATTTTTTTGAAGAAATTAGGAATTATTTCACATCTATTAATACGTGGACCACGCACGTTGATCGTACGGTTTTTTGGTTTTTCGTAGTAAGTACCGTACTCTCTCATTTCCCCATGTTGTTTGCAGTGCACAGCATGTCGCTAATCCCAGCACGACCCTCTTCTCACCTGCTCCCCTTCATTCATGTTACAGTACAGCATCACATCACATCACATCACATCCCTACCGTATTGTACGGTACAGTACAGTACAGTGCACAACTACGCTCCATTTTCCATTCCATCACTCCACTCGGCTCTCTCAACTCTCTAACCCAAGTAGGGCGAGGATCATCCCTGAAACGAACGTTCGAAACTGCGATTTCAAGGGAAAAGAGAGAGAATTGATTTTGCTGACAAAAGTTGGCAAAACCTAAAGCAAAGCAACCTTTTATTTCGACGGGTAGGATTCATGTCATGAAAAGAGGCAGCGGAGCGTCGTTAAGATTCTGTATTGGGGAAGTGCGCGCACGCATAGGGAGCAGTTTGTAGTAGGACTATTTCATTCATTCCAAAGTCGGTTAAAAGACGTTTGATACACGTTCATCTCGTTGTTTGAAACGGTGAGAGGAAACAACAACACCCTCGTTCAGTACGGTAGTATGGACAGTACAGTACAGTACAGTACAGTAGTGTACTGTACAAGAAATAATTTTAGGAAATTGTAAAAGGAAAAGAGCAGTACTACTGTACTAGTGCTAATAGATTATTCGATCAATAATTATCATACAACTCTACTGTAGCAGAACAACAACAACAACAGTACTAATACTGTACCAAGTAATAGTAGAACAATAGACTGTTCTGGAAGTTTGTTTGAATCAAAACAAGTGAGAAATACTTTTATTGCACAGTACTGGAATAGTACAGTACAGTACGGTACGAGCCAGTATCGGTCCAGTATAGCTCAGAACAATATTATTTTTTAACTCGATCATCTATTAAACTAAATAATTCCAATCAGTACAGTTGCTATGCACTGTACTGTACGTACAGTACCGGTACAGAACAGGACTGGATACAATACACAATGAAATCGAGTCAAAATTGATTCAAGTAGCCCCTTATAGCAGCTGTCTAATACACGTCATCAGTGCTCTTTACTTCTATTCTCTGCCTTGCTTACATCACTGTCATACCCAATTTGCACTGCATTGTCCGTGCGTGCATGTGTGTGTGCGTGCGTGCGTACGTGCGCGCTCCCGCCTGCGCACCTGCCTGCCCTTCCGCCCACCCTCTCATTCATCACTTTTTGGTGTTGGTCTTGCGTGGACTAGGTTATTCTACAGTATTTTGATGTCACTTTCTTTCAAGGTTAATCCAAGAATGCTTTAATCAAATTTCGTATCTTTTTCGCCATAAATCATCCCAACTACGCCAACTACCCTACTGTACGACTGCTGTACTGCTACTGTAGGCATTTTCTTCTGCTTTTTGAATTAGCGCTCGTACAACTCACTGCCCACTGTGCCTCTTACGTGAAACTTTTTTTATTTTCGACAGGTTCTTATTTGCGTTACTGCTCACCCACTTCTCCTCACTTTGCCAATCACTGCGTTCCGTTCGAGGCTGTGCGCTTCTAATCTACTTCTCGAGTTTCACTTTTACCTTGTTTGCACCACTGTACTTTCAGAATCACACACACTCCCACTCACACGAGTTAATTATCTTGTTCGAGCTAATTTACGGTAGATGTTGTACGATGCTTACGGCAAGGCTCGTCATTCTCCTTTCAGTTTTCAGCTTACTGCACTATCGAAAAAATACAGTACTGATATCTGTGCAGTATAAGTCCTCTTCTTCGATATGTGTTCTATATTTGTTTTTTACAGTTTCTCCCAAATTCCACTGCCTCCCGAGTATTTTTCTGAATATATCTCTGTTTTCTTTAATTCTGTTTCGTATAAACCGAGCGCGATCAAGAACCGAGATCACACTCGGACAGTACTGCACATAACCAGCGATTCTTTTGCTACGCGGTTTGTTGCGCAAGTTTGTTTTGTGTCATTGAAGAAAAACGAGTGTACTCGCTGTACTATTCTATTGGTATTTCGTGATCTGAGCAGTTCATCGAAACTAGATATTCTGTGACAGCCCTACGTTGATTAGTGGGCCATGGGTGTATGGAAAATTCTAACCCAATAATTATTTTACCACGTATAGCTCACTATACACGATGTACAAATAAAAGCTGTTCATCTTCGAAAGTTGTGATATTCAATCATGTACATGAAACATGTTGCACTGGCAGGTGTTCGTAAGAATGGATGTAAGATTCTGGGAATAGTGACCAATTTACTGACTTTTCAGATTTTGCTTAGACTAATGCTACCATTTTCGAAAACCATAATTTCAAAAAACTGTTAAGTCTTTCTTGAGTCGAAACATTTCATATCTTATTGTGAAAGAATCCTAAACCTTCGAAATTTGTCTACCATCGATAACAGAAATATGAAAATTGTTTCGCAGAATAGACCTAAGGTTTGCTTTAGTGTTCACGAAAAAGAACTATCACTTCCCGATTAATACTTCAAAAATTGTAATTCAGAGAGGGGATAATGCCTAATTTTCTATACCGAGCAATATAAGTGAATAAATTCTAATTTCAACACTTCGCATTGTGCAGAGAAAACTGCTTCAAGTGCACATGAGTATGAACTCGAAATTTGTTTAGCGCGCATCCGAATGCTAAGTTTTTTGAAAGATTCCTAGCGATCAAAAATGATCTGAAGATTAGGCAATGAACCTGTGAACACGAAAAATTGAGCACCGCGAATCCGCAGGTTTTTTTATTAATCTACTCTGCATTGTACAAAATTCTTTAGTTAAAACACTTGTTCCGTTAGAAGATCGGAAAATCCCTAGATATAATCAGCTAATTTGGAAACAATTTTGTTCCGTTGGAAAAGGATGTCACTCAGAAGAGAAATAAATCAAACAATAATAAGAATGGGCTGTTCCTATTAAAGTGCAATGAGACCATCGAAGTCGTTTGAAACTCAAAAGCAAATTGCTTTTCAAGCTCGATTATTATGAAGCACTTTTGTGCTTTCCAAACAAATTAGAGAATGAAGCATCATCAAACATATATTATTTAAAAATTTTAAAGATGACGCAGAAACATCATAATTCTACTATTGACTTATTTGAAGACTGAAGACTAACAAGGAAAAGTAGCTGTCTTATAATTGAAAATGTTTCTGAAATTGAAACATACCTGCTATGAGATTTTTTTAGATTGTAATAGCACTACATCTTTTATTTATCAATTTGTGATTCCAACGTTGAATTTGGGTTGGAATTTCTTTTCTGGGGAAATGAGTT
>JAAUYH010238305.1_pt1 | contig 10861 bp, 12 predicted proteins | sample 7278061 | NCBI WGS metagenome assembly JAAUYH01 (sample SAMN14350203, study PRJNA611818) | marine sediment metagenome | isolation source: surface marine sediment (0.6m) | place: French Polynesia: Moorea | collected 2018-08 | reverse complement strand
TAATACCAAAAACTACTTTTTTGGATATTCAGACAACGAAATTTCGGCTTTTGAGAACTCCCGTAATCTCAGATCTGGACTGGATTCTGAATACTGAATCGGTGTTCTAGAGCGTCGGTTCAGGGCAGAGCCTGAATTGTTCAGTCAAATTTTAGACCAGGTTTCAGCAATTTGAGAACTCGATTAAGATGCGATTACCCTTGGGTTTTAAGTGCTTTACTCTGTATTCTAAGACTCAGGCTTGGCTTTAGGTTTGGGAACGGGTTTGGGTTTTGGCGGTGGGTTACGAGGGACTGCTTGCAATTTCGGTAAACTCGAAATTGCGTAATATAGTTGTTCGGCTACTACTTTGTTAGCTTCATCAGTAAGATGAATTGCATCGATAAAACTCGGAGTAGGATATTTATCGCTAAGATTGTATAAACTAATTGCCTTGACATTGTGGGGAAAAATTTTGCTCAGTTGTCGATCCGCAGCAATAAATTGAGGATAACTATCTTTTACTTTTTGCAAATAGTCTCTACCCAATTGTGTAGCGATCGCGCCTTCTGCTTCTGATAATTTACTAGCATCGCGACCAGTAAATTCGGGTTGGTTGGCAATAATTAAAGGGATACGCGCCCCTGCCGATAAACTAACTATTTGTTTATGATGTTGCAAATAACGCTCTACACGACGTTCTAATTCTGTCTCATCTTCTGGTAAATATCGATCGAGATTATCTAGTTGTTCCTCCAACAAAAAAGTTTCCCTATCTTCCTCAGATTGGGATGTAAGCACATTATCTTGAATTATTCTGACTACATGACTATAGTTTCGCAACGGTTGAATTAATTGACTTACATATCCTTTAAACCCTGGAGTATTATTGCCGATCGACCCATCTAACTGAGGAATTTCTGTAGCTTTTGACTCACTATCGAGCATTAAATCGGGATAGCCATCAAGAACGATGATTAAATCGGGTTTGTAGGGTAAAACCGACAGGGCTACTTGTGCCAATTCATTACCAGAAGCATAGCCTGGAACACCAGCATTAATAACTCGATATTTCCCCGATTTTAACTTGGGGTATTTAGCCAAAGCTTTTTTAACATTGTCCTCGTTATAGGGGAGAACATTGGGACGATAAAGATTAGGAGAGCTTTTTTGTTTTGCTAAACGTTGTGCCAATCTTGCTTCTAATAGTTCGCTAATGGTAGCCTCGTTACTACTGTTGCCATAACCAAAAGCAGTAGAGTTCCCTAAGAGAAAAATTCTAATCTCATCAGCAGGTTTAGCCAAAGGAAGAGGCTCGCTATCGCGAAAACCCTGTTCGTTAATTTGCCAATATTCATTTTTTTGTCCGCCCACTAATTGATAACCTACAGATAAGCTACGTCGAGCAAGAAGGTTTTCTCTCTGGTCTAAATTTTCGTAGGGTTGTTCGTCTTCATTGACAAAGTTAAGTTGATATGCGGAAATTAGATCGGGTTCAGCTAAAGTTTGCTTCAATTCTCCTTTTGAATCCGAAAGATCGAGAAAAATGCGAGTTAATAGCTCAATAACAAGTAAAAATAAGGAAAAAGATACAATTAGCGACAATGGGGAAAATTGCCGATAGCGTCTGGGCTTGCGCTTAGAAAAAATAAGACGTTCACGAGGACGAGATTTAAACATAGATTGCTTTGGGCTACATATTATAAATAGTAATTGATATATATTAAGAGAAAAAGATTTGATGCTTCTCAACTCTGTGATACATTGACTCTGACTACTTAAAGTTGAGTGTAACTAAAAAATTTAAGAATTTTTAATTTTTTATGGCTTACAAATTATTATTCGTTTGTCTGGGTAATATCTGTCGTTCTCCATCAGCAGAGAATATCATGAATCATTTAATTAAAGAAGCTGGTTTAGAAGACAAAATTATTTGTGATTCAGCAGGAACATCTAGTTATCATATCGGTGCCCCTCCAGACCGTCGTATGAGTGCAGCAGCAGCTAAAAGGGGCATACAACTTAAAGGTAATGCTCGCAAATTACAAGTATCCGATCTAGTTAATTTCGATCTTATTTTAGCTATGGATCGAGAAAATTATCGTGATATTCTTTATCTCGATCGCGAAGGTAAATATGAAGATAAAGTTACTTTAATTTGTAATTTTGCTAACAATCACTCGGAAAAAGAAGTACCCGATCCCTATTATGGCGGTCAAGAAGGTTTCGATAAAGTTATCGATTTACTATTAGATAGTTGTGAGGGTTTACTAGAACATATAGTCACTTCTGAAGTCGATCGAGCTCGACAATAACAGAACTAATGACAATTCAAGAATTTTGCCAATTATTGTAGAAAAGCGATCGCGCCTTGCCAATTCTGACAAGCTACACTAAATCATAGTAGTTAAAATAAATATGGGAATGCCCACTGTCGAACAACTACAAAGTTTATATCGTGTTAGCTATCAACTTACATTTACGATGCTTCAACCCATCCACTTAATCTGTATAGATCGAAGAACAAAAAACTTATATATTTTAGCTGGATATGAAGAAGAACTTGAATTTCAAATTAAGCTAAATGGGGAGGTAATTTAGTGAGTCAAATAAATTATGAAAATATGACTGATGCTGAATTAAAACAGTATTTTCTTAAGCATCGTAATAATAAGTCTGCGCTTCAAGCATATTTAGACCGTCTTAATCAAAATCCTAGAGAAGTTATTGCTAATCCTAACGATTCTAATTTTGATGAGAAAATCCAAGCAGCAATTCTTAAAAAGCTACAAAATAAAGAAATATCTAATTGATTTTGTTTAGACTAGCGCGATCGCGCCTTGCTAATACTTCCAGGTTACAATTACAAAAAAAGCTTAAAAAGAAGAATTTATTAATAGCTTATAAAAATACAAGTATATTAGTGTTTTAATCGCCGAAGCGGAGAGCCATTTTTTCGGAACGCTCGCGCCTCTCTAATCTTTTCAAGCTACAGTTATTAAATGTCATTTCTCTTATAAATAAAATTCATAAAACTAATGATTATTCGAGCAGTTATTGAAGACAATTGCATTAATTAATTTAATTTATCCAAACAAAATTTCTATCAATTTATTACGGCTTAATTTATGATGTTCACTAATTCCTCTAAGAATGGCATTAAGAGTAGGTTAGTAGTTACTATATATTTAGATAAATGTAAATTATCGACAAGTAATAAATATGGCTAATGTTTCAAACAAACAGTCAGAAATTATTCGTACAGAGAGGGGATTAACCATTTCAGGAACTCGAATTACCCTTTATGATGTGATGGATTTTCTCAAAGTTGAATATCCACCAAGGCTGATTCGCGATAAATTTAACCTCACAGATCGACAAATTAATGCTGCTTTATTTTATATTGAAGCCAATCGCTCTGAGGTAGAAATTGAATATCAAGAAGTTCTAAAAACTAGAGAAGAAATCCGTCAGTATTGGGAAGAACGTAACCAAGAACATTTTGCTCGCATTACCAAAACACCTCGCCAACCCGAACAAGAAGAACTCTGGAAAAAACTCGAAGAACAAAAAGCCAGACATATAAGTACCATTTTATGAACTTCTTGGTTGATTACAATCTTGACGGATATGCTCCTGTATTTCTCGGTATCATAGCTAAAAATGGTTGGTTTGAGCTTCTGACTATTCATTTTGTTACTTTTAAAGAAGCTGGGTTATCTATGGATATCAGCGATCGCATTTTATGGTGTTTTGCCGAATCAAACCAGATGATAATCTTGACAGCTAACCGCAACATGAAAGGAAAAGACTCATTAGAGCAAATAATAAGAGAAGAAAACACAGTATCTTCATTACCTGTTGTGACTATTAGTGATATCAAACGTCTTGATGAGTTTAATTATCGAGAAAGATGTGTAGATTGTATGATTGAGATAGTCCTCGATATTGAGAACTACAAAGGAGTAGGTCGATTATTTATTCCTTGATGCTGTCAATATGTGCTTAGTTTCGGTTATCCCAACATCACCTTGACTGTCTCATCCCTTAAGATCGCGTTACGGTAAAGAGATATAACTATTTATCTGCAATATCTCATTTATGACGAACGCAACCATTACAGAAAATCCCTTATTAATCGGAAAAGGCTTACCTCCCTTTGATAAAATCGAACCATCTCATGTAGTTCCCGCCATGACAGAACTACTGAAGCAATTAGAAACAGATTTAACTAATCTCGAAAAGGATGTAACCCCGACTTGGGAAGGTTTAGTCGAACCCCTGACAACAATGGAAGAGAAATTAGGCTGGAGTTGGGGTATGGTCGGACATTTGATGGGTGTAAAAAATAGTCCCGAACTTCGGGAAGCCTACGAAAAAATCCAACCAGAGGTGGTGAAATTTTACAACAAAGTTTCTCAAAGCAAGCCTCTTTACGAAGCTTTTAAAGAGTTGCGTCATAGTGCAGACTGGGATACATTTGAACCAGCACAACAGCGCATTATCGAATCTTCCCTTAGAGATTTTGAACTGTCTGGAGTTGGTTTAGAAGGAGAAACTAAAGAGAGATTTAACCAGATACAGTTAGAGTTAGCAGAACTTTCCACTAAGTTTTCTAATAATGTTCTCGATGCCACTAAAGCTTTTAAATTAAAATTAACTGATAAACAAGCTGTAGATGGTTTACCCGACAGTGCTTTAAGTTTAATGGCGCAAACTGCTAAGGCTGAGGGAGAAGAAGATGCTACCCCTGAAAATGGTCCTTGGGTGGTTACTTTGGATTATCCTAGCTATATCCCTTTTATGAAATATGCAACCAGTAGCGAGTTACGGGAAAAACTCTACAAGGCTTTCATCTCTCGCGCTTCTGATGGTGAATTAAATAATAAAGCTAATATCGATCGCATTTTAGAGTTAAGAAGGGAAAAAGCGAATATCCTTGGTTTTGATACTTTTGCCGAACTCAGTTTAGCTCGTAAAATGGCTCCTAGTGTAGAAGCAGTAGAAAAACTGTCGAAAGAATTGCGAGTTGCTGCTTATGATGCTGCGATCGAAGAATTTGAAGAATTAAAAGCTTTTGCTGGTAAAGACGATCTCAAACATTGGGATACTACTTACTGGGCAGAAAAACAAAAAGAAGCTAAATTCGAGTTTAACGAAGAAGAATTACGCCCCTATTTTCCTTTACCTCAAGTTTTAGACGGTTTATTCGGTTTAGCCAAGCGTCTCTTCGGGGTGACTATTACTCCTGCTGATGGACAAGCACCAGTATGGCATGAAGATGTACGCTACTTCCAGATTAACAACGAACAAGGAGATGCGATCGCCCACTTCTATTTAGATCCTTATTCTCGTCCTGCGGAAAAACGCGGTGGTGCTTGGATGAATGACTGCATTGGTAGGGCAAAAATGACTGTTGAGGATAAAACTACTATTCGTTTGCCTGTCGCTTATTTAATTTGCAATCAAACCCCACCTGTAGGCGATAAGCCCAGTTTAATGACTTTTATGGAAGTAAATACTCTCTTCCACGAATTCGGTCATGGTTTACAGCATATGCTCACTAATGTAGATTACGTAGGTGCAGCCGGTATAAATAATGTCGAATGGGATGCGGTTGAATTACCAAGTCAATTTATGGAAAACTGGTGTTACGATCGCCCTACCCTTTTCGGTATGGCAAAACACTACGAAACTGGCGAGACTTTACCCGAAGAATATTATCAAAAACTTCTGGCTGCCAAGAACTATATGAGTGGTTCGGCAATGCTGCGTCAGTTACACTTCGGCTTAGTAGATATCGAACTACATCATCGCTATCAACCGGGCGGAGAAGAAACTCCCAATGATGTGCGCGATCGAATTGCGGAAAATACTACTGTTTTAAAACCCTTACCTGAAGACAATTTCTTGTGTTCTTTTGGACATATTTTTGCTGGGGGTTATGCAGCAGGTTACTACAGTTATAAATGGGCGGAAGTCTTAAGTGCAGATGCGTTTGCAGCGTTTGAAGAGGTAGGCTTAGAAAATGAATCTGCCATTGCTACTGTAGGTAAAAAATATCGCAACACTATCCTATCTTTAGGTGGTAGTTTACATCCTATGGAAGTATTCAAACAATTCCGAGGACGGGAACCTCAAACCGAGCCATTATTAAGACATAGTGGGTTATTAGCAACTGCATCGTAAACCCTTAGGGGCGCAAGGCTTGCGCCCAAATTAAATTTAATTTTTAAAATTACTGGAGTTTAGACTAAATTCCAGTTTAGATCGGCAACGCCGATTTAGGTAAAGCTTTTTTTCATTTCTCTTTCATACTTAGGAATGCAAGGACTACCCCAAGCTACTTGTTGATTGGGAATATCCCGAAAAACACTACTTCTAGCCCCAATTACTGCATTATCTCCAATCATAATTCCTGGAGCAATAAAACAATCTGTTGCTACCCAAGCCCCATTCCCAATTTTAATAGGAGCGGTAATTAAGCTGAAGGCTTCATCTTGAAAGTCATGGCTGGCAGTACAAAGATAAGATTTTTGGGAAATCACACAGTGAGAACCGATTTGAATACGATCGATACTATAAAAAACAACATTATCCCCAATCCAACTATAATCGCCAATTTCTACTTTCCAAGGGTAGGTAAAACGAGCAGTAGGACGAATTACTACCTTTTTACCTATTTTTGCGCCAAATAAACGGAGTAGCCAGCAACGAAAAAAATTAAAATTATGTAGGCTCAAAGGAAAAGCGATCGCTTGTACCAGCCACCAGACTAGAATAAACCAATTTGGTCTTCCTCGATCGAAATTAGACTGAGTGTATTTACTTAAATCTACTAATGGTTTATGAGCAAAAATCGAGGTAGATTCAACAACTTTATCAATTTCCGTTGTCATTTAATATTTGCAGTATTTGTTGCTTGTGATTTTTTTTCTATGCTGTTACTTATTAACTAATGAAGAGAATATTCTTCAAATTCAATAGAGAATATTCTTCAAATTCAATAGTTCTCAGCTATTAGCTATCAGCTTAAGTTAACTGTTAGCTGCAAAAGTAAACAATAGATATTTTTGAGCGGGCTTCTGCCTGACTCGGTGAATTCTGCCGAATTCTGTAATCCCTTACAATTTCACCGTTTCCGATACGGGATTTGGAGTTTTAACTGGCTGTTTACTCTGATTTAATTGACCTCCAAATTCACGTAGTTCGTATAGTTTGACTCCAATTTGATATTCATACTGACTTAATAGACGAGCATAAATATATCCTGGAATACCGTCCAAAAAACCGAGACGAATAAAATAAAACAGAATAAATCTTAGTATTGGTTTAAAAGGTAATCTGACCCAGATTTTTTTAAGGAAACGTTTTCTTTGAACTGCGTCACCAAATAAATTAGCTTTAATAGTGGTGCTATTGTCTTCTCCTGAAAGCAGATTGTAATAAACACGAGCTTCCCAATTAGAATAGCGATTGTGTCTGGCTAACCACTGATAAATATCTCTAAAGTCAATATGGAGCATATCTTCCTTCAGATAGCCTACTTGTCCTTGCAAGATAACGTGTTCGTGAACTTCATTATCTCCTGTATTGGGAATATCTTCCGTCTGGAGGTTTTCATAACGACCTAATTGGTGTTTAAACAAGCGCAAATTCCAATCGGGATATTTACCTCCATAACGAATCCATTTGCCTAGAAAAAATACCTTGCGATTGAGATAATAACCATCATATTCAGGATTGGCGATCGCCATAGCAATTTCATCCCACAATTGGGGGGTAATTCTTTCATCACAATCCACAATTAAGACCCAGTCGTTACGAAAAGGTAAATTTTCTAAAGACCAATTCTTTTTCTTAGGCCAGCGACCATTAAAATGAAACTGAACAACTTTTGCTCCATAGCTTTCGGCAATTTCTATCGAGCGGTCTTCACTTTGAGAATCGACCATAATAATTTCATCAGCCCTAGCAACACTTTCGAGACAGGCTGGCAGATTTAATTCTTCGTTTTTAGCAGGAATTAGTACTGAGACTGGAATTCTGTTCTGTGTAGACATTATGCTCATGTAGCCATAATTGATATATGTATGATTTAAGTCAAAAACCTAAAAGATTAATTGAGATACATCATCCTAAATAACGTTAACATCGACTCTAAAAAAGAACAAAATCGAGATATTATTTATTTTATGATTTTTATGGATCGAATCGAGTCTGAGTCTAAACAAATTATCCTAGTCACGGGGGCAGCGCGGTCGGGAAAAAGTGAGTGGGCAGAAAATTTAGCTACAAAAACGAATAAATCAGTTATTTATATAGCTACTGCCATAGCAGATTCTACAGACCGAGAATGGCTCAATAGAATTGCACTCCATCAACAGAGAAGACCTTCCCATTGGCAAACTTTATGTGTACCAAAACAATTGGCTCAAACTATTAGTAACACTATAGCTTCTAATTGTCTACTTGTAGATTCTTTAGGGTCATGGGTAGCTAATTTACTCGATCGAGAGGCAGATTCTTGGCAAGAAATTCAAAATGGCTTACTTGCTAGTTTGCAAACAACTAGTGCAGATGTAATTTTAGTTGCGGAAGAAACGGGTTGGGGAGTAATTCCTGCTTATAAATCGGGACGAATATTTCGCGACCGCCTGGGTAATTTAATCAGACAAATTGGTAGTGTCGCATCATCAGTATATTTAGTTACTGGGGGTCATGCCCTTAATCTGAGTCAATTGGGTCAGTGTTTGGACAACAAATCTAATTGATAATTTATCTTATTTAATTGAGATATTTCCCGATTATTAGGCTAAAAACTAGTAATTTTCTCAAACTAGTTTATTCAACATAGTTTCTAAGTTCGCCAAAATACTGAAAATACAGCAAATAAATTCTAAAAATTATTTAAAATATTTCGCAATAGCTTGAAATTGCGATCGAGATAAGAAATAATAGCTAAGTGCAAATTTTAGTAGTTAGTGCTGGAGATAAACCCCATAACACATATACCTTTGCTCAAGAACTACATAGCTACTTTATCTAAACAAGAAACAAATAAAACATGACAATTCGGACACAAATACACGAACTAGAAGTGGGTTCTGTTGGTATCGTAGTTGGCTATGATCGAGCTTATGGAGGCTTTATTGGCAAGTTAATAAAAATGGGCTTAAAGCCTGAAACAAAGTTTATAGTTCTTTGCACTACTTGCGAGGAGGGTGCTGTAGAAATTTTGTTAGCAGAAAGAATTATTAAACTCTCAAAATCGGAAGCTAATGCTCTTTGTGTCGAGGAAATTGAGGAAAGTTAACTAGACGATGATTCTAAATAACACGAGGTTAAAGTAATCCCACGTCATTTATTTATGCGTGGGACTTTATCTTAATCAGTATTTAAGGTTTAGCAGCAAGTAAAACTAAACTAATTACAACTACAGCCAGTACCAAAAATCCAGTCATAATTGCCGAAAACTTATCTTTTTCTTCTAAAGTCTTGCCGTCAGACTTAGCTTTAATAGCGTGCCAGATATGACCACCCAAAAAAGTAGCACACAAACCAAACTGAACTACTGCAAACTCAGTTAAATCCGCACCATAGAATACATCAGGATAAACTAAATCGTTAAAAGCGACAAAATAACCAGAGGTAAAAGCCATTAACGCTACACCAGCCAAACTATAGGAAAGAATAGCGTGCCCATTATAAGTAAAAGCTTTTTTTGCCCAGCTTAAAGGTTCGGTAGTAATATGCCACGCACCGCCAACAACGCACATTAAACCAATCCAGATATGACCGCCAATTACATCTTCTAGATTGTTTACCGCTGCCATTCCCAAAGGATTCCAACTGCCGTGGTCAAAACCAAAGACATAGCCAAAGATAGTAAAAGGACTGATAGTAGGATTGGCAATGATCCGAACATCTTCAATGGCAGGGTCATAAATACCACCCCATAAAGTAGCTTTACCGACAAACAGTAATGCTGCTACCCCAAGGAAGATTAAATGATGACCTAAAATAAAACCCAGCTTTTTAGGATCGTCCCATTCATAATGGAATTTAGGAGCGCGTCCTTCTCCGTCTTTTAATACGGCAGGGCCTCGAAAAACATGAAATAGTCCCCCCGCGCCCAATACAGCCGAGGCTACTAAATGCAAAATGCCAATTACAAAATAGGGATAAGTACTAACTACTTCTCCTCCTGCACCGATACCCCAACCCATACGGGCGAGATTGGGAATCAAAAGTAGATTCTGGTCGTACATCGGTACGCCAGGAGTAAAGCGAGTCACTTCTAAGAGTGTAATTGAACCCGCCCAAAACATAATCAAACCGGCATGGGCTATGTGTGCCCCCAAAAGTTGACCGGATAAATCGATTAACCGAGCATTACCAGATAACCAACTCCAGTCTTGTTGTGTCGTATTTGTTGGTGTTGTTGCTGTCATAAGAATTTTCCTGAATATTTGCGAGCTCGCGGAGCGAGGCAGCGAAGCTGACCGAAATAAAAAGTAAGCTTAATGCAATGTCCACTTTGCACTAAGCTAAAAGAGAGAGAGAACACGATTAAACAATGTAGGTTCCCTATTCAGCAGCAGCTTGTGGCTTGCCGACCACTGGCTGACCTGCTTGGGGAGTTCCTGCATTGTCCAAAGCTTGAGTAACTCGACGGAAGTCGAAACCAATGGCTCTGAGGGCGTGCCATAAATGACCTTGTAAAAAGAAAAAGCCTAAAAAGAAGTGAGCATTGGCTAACCAACAACGGGCTGTGTGATTGCCTACGCCTAAATCTACCGTATCGGTGAAATAGGGTACTACTCCCAACTTAACTTCTAGTACCTGTCCGTAGAATTCTACTGGATAAGCCAAAGTGTTA
>JAAUYH010030881.1_pt1 | contig 10861 bp, 12 predicted proteins | sample 7278061 | NCBI WGS metagenome assembly JAAUYH01 (sample SAMN14350203, study PRJNA611818) | marine sediment metagenome | isolation source: surface marine sediment (0.6m) | place: French Polynesia: Moorea | collected 2018-08 | reverse complement strand
GTCAGCGAGCCACCCTTGCCGCGCCGCGGCATGTCCCGCGGGTGGAGCAATTCGGGCTTGGCGGGCCGCGCCGGCACATCGGGCATCGGCCTGGCGAAATGGTGCGCCAACCGTCCCTTGCGCCATTCGCGTGCCGCATGGCGCGCTGCCATCACCTTGGCCACGGGATCGGGCGTCTGCAAAACCGCCAAAATGGCAGCATCAGCCGGCGGAAAGCGGGAAACCTGCTGGTTCAAGTTCGGATCAGGCGGCCTGTACCGCGGCGAGCACTTCCTCGGCGTGTCCCTTGACCTTCACCTTGGGCCAGGCCTGCAGCACCTTCCCCTGCTCGTCGAGCAGGAAAGTCGAGCGGACAATCCCCATGAAGGTTTTGCCGTACATCTTCTTTTCAGCCCAAACGCCAATTTTTTCCAGAAACTCGGTGCTTTCATCCGAGGCAATGTCGACCGTGAGCTCCTGCTTGTTGATGAAATTCTGCTGCCGTTTCGGCGAATCGGCCGACATGCCCAGCACCGCGGCGCCGGCTTTCTCAAATTCTGGGAGCAGCGCCGAAAAATCCTTTGATTCGGTCGTGCAACCCGGCGTACTTGCTTTCGGGTAGAAGAACAACACCAGCTTCTTTCCGCGGTAATCCGACAATTTCACCGTCGAGCCATCCGGTGCAGTCAGGTCCATGTCAGGCAGCGTATCGCCTGCTTCGATCATATTATGTCTCCTAGAATTTCGTTCGGGTCCGGCCGCAAGTGCCGATTCCACTCCTCGATAACGCATTGCCGCGCCGCGGCATAGCCGTCCAAAAGGGCATTCCAGCTGTCCTGCCCGGCCGCTTTCGCTATCAGCTCCCGGCTCGATTCCGGCGGATAGTCGCAATCGGGTGACATCAGCCGCAGGGCCACCAGCAGGCGCGCCATCAATTCATGCGCGCCGACCAGCCGTTCATCCAGGTGCCCGGCCGCTGCCAGCGCCCTGGCCGCCTTGCCGAGCTGCGGATGCAGTGCCTCGCCAGTCTTCAATTGCAGGAAGTGGATGATGAATTCCCAGTCGACCAGGCCGCCCTCCATCAGCTTGGTGTCGAGCGGTCCCTGCGGCGGCTTGTGCTCGACGATATCGAGCCGCATCTTGCGCACCTCCTTGCGCAGCCTCTCGGGTTCGCGCTCCTTCCGGAGCACGGCGCAGATGTCCTGCTGCAGCGTTTCGCGCGCCGCCGCGCTGCCATAGACGGGCCGGGCGCGCGTCAACGCCATATGCTCCCAGGTCCAGGCAGAATCCTGCTGATATCTGCGGAAGCTTTCGAAACTGACCGCCAGCGGCCCCTGGGTTCCCGATGGCCGGAGCCGCGTATCCACTTCATACAACGCCCCGGCTGCCGTCGGTACCGACAGCGCGGTCACGATACGGGCGGTCAGCCGGTTATAATATTCGGTCGCGCCAATCGGGCGCCTGCCGTCAGATTCCGCGCCATGATCACCGGTAAACAGGAATATCAGGTCCAGGTCCGATGCATGGGTCAACACTTCGCCCCCGAGACGGCCCAGTGCGAGGATGACCAGTTCGCTCTCCGGCACCGAGCCATGCACTTCCGAAAATTCCCGTACCGTGGCGTCAGTGAGCACCTCGATCGCGGCTTCTGCGACGCGCGCATATCCGGCGGCGATATCGAGTGCGTCATGGCGAGATTCGATCAGCTGTGTACCTAGGGCGAATCGCTTTTCCCCGACCCGGGCACGCACGCGATCGAGCAGTATCTGGTAATCATCGCCGCGTTCAACCTGGCCGAATTGCTCGGCGAGGACCGGCACATCAGGCGGCAAGTCCAACGCCGTCGTGTCAATCAGCCCTTCAAAATATTCCGCCCGGCGTGCCAGCGCCTCGGCCAGCACGGGCGCGTGACTCAATATGCGTCCGAGCATGTCCCGCAATCCCGGACGCGCCTCCAGCAGGCGGAAGAAGTTGATCGCCGTGGGCAACTTGTCGATCAGGCTGTCGAGCCGGGTAATTGCCTGCTGCGGATCGGGCGAGGCCGCGATCGACTGCATCAGGTCCGGCAGCACCGCCTCGAACGACTCGATTGCCGCCGCGCTGCGCAGAGCGGTGATCTTTCCACTGCGCCAGCGCTTGATCTTGTCGGCAAAGAAACCCGGGTCGGGCACATCCAGACCGGCACAGGCATCTTCCAGCTGATCCTTTCCCTTTGGCAAATGCTGGCTGTCTGACGGCCCGATCAGCTCGTCATAAATGGCACCAACTGCCTCGACATGGGGTCGAAGCAATGACAGCAATTCATCGCCATCGGACATACCGTGAAGCCGCGCCACCTGGTCGAGGGCCTCTTGTTTCTCGGGCAGGCTGTGCGTCTGCTGGTCGTTGACCATCTGAAGCCGATGCTCGATCACACGGTACAGCTCATAGGCGCTGCTCAGCGCCTTCGCCTTGTCGCCATCGATGCGGCCCGCCTGCGCCAGCGCCGCAAGTGCCTCCCTGGTCGCCGGGACGCGCAGTTCCGGTTCCCGGCCGCCAAAGATGAGCTGGTGCATCTGGGCGTAGAACTCGGCTTCCCTGATCCCGCCGCGCCCTTTTTTCAGGTCATAGCCCGGGCCGAACAGCTGCCCCGCCTTGAAATGATCACGAATCTGTTCCGAGACCGCACCGATGTTTCGGATTGCGCCATAGTCGAGCGAGCGGCGCCAGATGAACGGGTTGATCGTTTCCAGGAAGTGTCGGCCAAGCTGCCGATCGCCGGCAGCAACGCGCGAGCGGATGAAGGCAGCCTGCTCCCACGCCAGCGCGCTCGATTCATAGTAGCTAATTGCCGCGTCGACCGGCAGCGCAACGGGGCTGACTTCCGGTGACGGCCTGAGGCGCATGTCGACGCGGAAAACATAACCGTCGGGATCGCGATTGCCGAGCGCTTCGACGAGCTTCTGGCCGATCCGCCTTGCGGCGTCACCGGCGTCCTCCCGGCCACGGGTCGGGATCTTCTCCGGGTCATAGATGAAGATCGGGTCGATATCGGACGAATAGTTGAGCTCGCGGCTGCCATGTTTACCCAGGGCGATGATCGCGAATCCCTCGAGCGGTGCATCGGGGTAGCGATCGGCATAGATATCAGCCAGCGCTTCATCGAGCGCTCGATCGGCAAAATCGGAAAGGTGATGTACGACCTCGGTCAGGCTGAGTTGTCCCGCCAGGTCACCGATCCCGAGCGCCAGCGCCAGCGCCCGCTTTTCCCATCGCAGCTTCTGGCGGACGTTTTCGGCCCTTTGGCCTGCCTCGCCGAAATGATGCAGCGCTGCTTCGAGATCCTCGGATTCCAGCAGCGCAGCCAGATCGGGCTGGATCTCCATCGCCAGCGCAAGAAATGGTGCATCTTTCCTCGCCCGCGCCATCGCGTCCTTCAGGCTGGTCTTTTCGGGCAGGCCTTGCATCATCCCCCCAGATAATCACGCCGGAAATCGCTGGCAAAATCGGCGAAATCACCAGCCGCAATCGCCGCCCGCATGCCTGCCATCAGCGCCTGGTAAAAGGCGATGTTGTGCTCGGTCATCAGCATCGCGCCGAGGATTTCCTTCGCCCGGATCAGGTGATGAAGATAGGCCCGGTTGTAGGTCTGGCAGACCGGGCATTCGCAACTGGCATCAAGTGGTTCGAGGTCCTCGGCAAATCTCGCATTGCGAATATTTATTGCGCCATGGCGGGTAAAGGCCTGTCCGTTGCGCCCCGATCGGCTGGGCAGCACGCAATCGAACATGTCGACGCCCCGTTCGACCGCGCCAACGAGGTCATCGGGCTTTCCCACTCCCATCAGGTAACGCGGTTTGGCTTCCGGCAGTTGATCGGGCGCATAGTCGAGCACGCCGAACATCGCGTCCTGTCCCTCGCCCACCGCGAGGCCGCCAATGGCATAGCCGTCAAATCCGATGTCGATGAGCGAAGCCGCCGAGTGGGCGCGCAGTTCCTGGTCCAGCGCGCCTTGCTGGATACCGAACAGTGCCGACGTCGCGGCATGTTCCTCGCCGCTGTCGAAACGCTCCCGCGACCGCTTTGCCCAGCGCATTGATCGCTCCATCGAAAACAGCGCCTCGTCCCGCGTTGCGCCGTTCTTCGTGCATTCATCAAATGCCATGACGATATCGCTGCCCAGCAATCGCTGGATCTCCATGGAGCGTTCCGGGGTCAGCATATGCCGGGAGCCGTCGAGGTGGCTCTGGAACTCGACACCGTCCTCGCTCATCCTGGTCAGGTCCGAAAGGCTCATGACCTGGTATCCGCCGCTATCGGTCAGGATCGGGCGATGCCAGTTCATGAACTTGTGCAGTCCGCCCAGCCTGGCAATCCGCTCTGCGCCGGGACGCAGCATCAGGTGGTAGGTATTGCCCAGGATGATGTCGGCGCCGGTTGCGCGCACGGTTTCTGGCTTCATCGCCTTCACCGTCGCGGCAGTACCCACCGGCATGAACGCCGGCGTACGGATTTCACCGCGCATCATGCTGATGACGCCGGAACGCGCCTTGCCGTCCTGCGCATGCACGGCGAAAGAAAACCGGTCAGTCATGGCCATGATTTGATGTGTGCAATTCCAGTGATACCGGGTTCCGGCGTTCTGATTTGTAATTTGTTGGCGATGGTGTAACCATTGAGGCGTCCTGCGCGAATCCCCAACGACTGTGCAGGAAGGAAGCAGTTTTTCAAAGACCTAAATCGGGAGTAAACTATGACCAAGACCAAATCACTCGGTGCCGCCGCGACCGCACTGATCGCCGCAGCAGCTCTCTCCGCATGTTCCGGTGCCGACAGCGGCGAAGCCGGCGCGGAAAGCGCTGAAGCTGGCGAAGCCGCCGCGACCGAAACCGCCGCTGCTGCAAAGGAAAAATGCTATGGCATCTCGCTCGCTGGCGAAAATGACTGCGCCGCGGGGCCGGGTACCAGCTGTGCCGGAACCTCTGTGGTCGACTATCAGGGCAACGCGTGGACATATACCGATGCCGGCGAATGCGAAGCCATTGGCGGATCGCTCACCGAAGTGGCGGACAATGATCCTCCGGTTCCACCTGCTGCAGCTGAAAGCTGATCAGACAATTTGAATATTGAACAAGGGCGGCTGAGTTGGGCCGCCCTTTTCCTTTGTGGACTGGTCGGAGGACCCGATAAATGCGATATCTGCTTGTCGATGGACATCCCGACGATGGCCGGCTGACGACCGCGATCCTTGATCATTATGCTGACAGCTGCCCGCCGGATTGCGAAATAGACCGGCTCGTTCTTCGCGACCTGGACTTCGATCCTGTCCTGCACAAGGGCTATGCCGACGCACAGCCGTGGGAACCGGATCTTGAACGGGCGGCCGAGTTGCTGGATGCCTGCGACCACCTGGTCTTTGCCTTTCCAATGTGGTGGGGCGCCGAACCGGGACTGGTGAAGGGTTTCCTCGACCGGTTGCTGCTACCGCATTTTGCCTTCCGCTATCATGATGATGATCCCTGGTGGGACCAGTTGCTGGTCGGGCGCTCGGCCGATGCGCTGGTGACGATGGACACACCGTCCATCTTTCTGCGATTCTCCTATCACAACGCAATTGTCCACCGCTGGCGCAAGCAGGTTTTGGACTTTTGTGGCTTCCGGCCTGCCCGTTTCCATGTGCTGGCGACCGTCCGCGATGGCGCTGCCGACAAGAATTGGGAAAAATGGAAAGGTCGCATCGCCAAGGCGGCGCAATCGGCCCCGGCATTGAACCGCGCCGACAAGCAAAGCCACCTGCGGGCTTTTCTCGATTATCGAAAGTCGCGGTCCGGGAATTGATGTCGGAAACAGGCCGGTTCAACCGGCATTGACGACGAGGTAGAGCCCGGCGCCGGAAACCAGAAGCGCCACAGCCAACGGAACAACCCGGACATGTATCTCGCGTACAGTTGCATCGGGCAAGTCGGCTTCGGCGCGGTGCCCGCTGATCATCGGTCCGATCAGCCTGTCTTTCAACACGAACTGGTAGGCGAGGATGGCGGCCACGTGCAACGTGATGAAAACGCTTAATATGTCGAAATTCAGTTCGTGAAACTCCGCCAGGTCCCGACCGGTTCCGAAGGAAACAAATGTTGAAAGCGGACCCGATTCCAGGCCATCGACATCGACTGCGAACAGTCCGGTACCGACCTGGACACATAATGCAATTAACAGTACGAACACGCTGAGCACGCCCAGCGGGTTATGCCCGAAGCTTGGCCGATGCTGTCCTCGCACCAATTTCCGCATGTAGCCGCCGATCGAACCCAGCCGTCGGATCATCGGCCAGAAGCGGGCCGTCCATGAACCACAGATGCCCCAGGTCAGGCGGAACAGCAGCAGGCCGAACATCGCCAGGCCCAGGCGCTTGTGCCAGTCCATCATCCCCTGCTCGGCGGTCCACCAGAGCAGCAACACGATCACGACGAACAGCCAGTGCACCAGTCGCACCGGCCAGTCCCAAATCACCGGCCGTCTGGTACCGGCAGGCATTGGAGACTAGTCGTCCAGCCGGAATTTGTCGTGGCAGGCCTTGCAGGTTCCGCCGGTATTCTTGAACGCTTCTCCGATCGCGGCGACATCACCGCCCTCGGCAGTCGTTGCCAACGCGGCTGCCGCCTCCTGCATGGCGGATACCTTGGTCAGGAAGTCTTCCTTTTCCTCCCAGATGATTGCCAGCGCCTCGGTCTCGACACCAGATTCGGGACCCGTTCCTTCGGGGAACCAGTCCGCCATGCCTTCGGCTTCGGTTGGCACCGACGCGGCCGCGGTCTGGATCGCCGCAATGTCCGGGCTGTCGGCTTTCAATTGGTCGCTGATCGTCTTGAATGCACCACCGATATTCTCAAGCGCCTTCTGCCGCGCTTCGATCTGGTCCTTCACCGACATGCCGTTGGGAAGCATCGCGCTTGCCGCTTCTTCGGCCGCCTCTGGCGCGGCATCGCCGCCACTTTGTCCGCAAGCGCTGAGCAACATCATCCCGGCCAGCGCCGCGCCCAAATAATGTGTATTTCGAATTCCCATGGCGATCTCCAAGTTGCAGGTGAAGGTGAACACGAAGGATATCCAAACCAAACAAGATTACAAGGACGTCAGGCGCAGCCCGGCCATAAGTGATAGGGGCGTTGCCGGGACCTGGTCCTGGCTTCAGGGCAGGAGCAGGCTCGAATCGCCATAGCTGTAGAAGCGGTATTTTCCGGCAATGGCATGGGCATAGGCCGCTTGCATCACGTCCAGCCCCATCAAGGCGCTGACCAGCATGAACAGGGTCGACTTGGGCAGGTGGAAATTGGTCATCAGGCCATCAATCGCACGGAAGCGGTATCCGGGCGTGATGAAGATATCGGTATCGCCTTCAAAGGGCTGGATGATGCCATTGTCATCTGCCGCGCTCTCGAGCAGGCGCAGGCTGGTGGTGCCGACCGAGATCACCCGCCCGCCGCTGGCACGTGCCTGGTTGAGCCGATCGGCCACGGCTGGTTCGATGCGGCCCCATTCGCTGTGCATCTTGTGGTCTTCGGTATCATCCGCCTTGACCGGCAGGAATGTACCCGCACCGACATGCAGAGTGAGGATTTCCCTGCCAATCCCGGCTGCATCCAGGGCCGAGAGCAAATCGTCGGTGAAGTGCAGGGACGCCGTCGGCGCAGCGACCGCGCCCTCCTTTTCCGCGAAGATCGTCTGGTAGTCTTCGGCATCGCGTTCATCGATGTCACGCTTGCTCGCAATATAGGGCGGCAGCGGCATGGTCCCCGCGCGAGCCAGCAACAGCTCCACCGGTTCGTCGCCGAGGAAATGCAAAATGAAACTGCCGTCTGCGAGCCGGTCCTCTGCCCGTGCCTGGACATTGGCACCAAAGTCGACCACTTCGCCGACACGCAGGCGCCTGGCGTTGCGGACGAACGCCTGCCAGCGTCGAAGATCGACACGCTTGTGCAGCGTCGCGCCGATCGACGCCTCTCCCCGGCGGCCTTCCAGCTGTGCCGGGATTACCTTGGTGTCGTTGAATACCAATATGTCGCGCGGATCGAGCAGGTCCGGCAAGTCGGTGACCTTGTGATCGGAGATTCGGTCCCCCTCGACCTTCAGCATCCTGGCGCTGTCGCGCGGCACGGCCGGACGAAGGGCAATCAGTTCCTGCGGCAGGGTGAAATCGAAAAGGTCAACCCGCATGGCGGCGGATCATTGGCTGATCGGCGCGTTCAGGTCGTCGATCGTGATCGTCCGTTCGGTTGGCGTCGCGGTGGCGCCCGGCAAAACCGGGGGCTTGTTGTCGAGCGCGATCGAAGCCTGCAGGATGCGGCTCGGATTTTGCGGCGGTTCCCCACGCGCGATCGCGTCGACATATTGCATGCCGGCGGTCACCCGGCCAAAGGCGGTGTAACGCTTGTCGAGTGAGAAGCGCGGATAGAAGACGATGAAGAACTGGCTGTTGGCGCTGTCTTCCTCCTGCGCCCGCGCCATGGAAACGACACCGCGCAGGTGCGGGTAATCGTTGAACTCGGCTTTCAGGTCAGGGAGGTCCGAACTGCCGGTGCCGGTCGCGGTCGGATCACCGGTCTGTGCCATGAACCCGTCGATCACGCGGTGGAACAGCAGGCCATCGTAAAATCCCTGCCGGGTGAGCGTCTTGATCCGCTCGACATGGTTCGGGGCGATCTGCGGAAACAACTGAATCGTTACCCGGCCGCCGGTGGACAGGTCCAAATGCCAGATATTCTCCTCTGGCGGATAGGATGCCGGGGCCGCTTCCTGGCCCTCGGTTTCCTGTGCCTGCAGCGGAAATGCAGCGAAAATCGCTACGGCGCATATCATGATCAACTGACGCAACATGGGAAAAATCACTCGTAACTTGTTTGTGCTTCTTGCGACCCCGTCCGCCTTTGGACGATTCTGCCTTTCACTGCAATGAATTGCTGCGCAGCTATTGATCGCCCTTCAATCCGATTTTCGCGACGCGCGCGATTATCTCCTCGGCCACGAGCGGCGTGACAAACTTGTGTATCTCGCCGCCGAACATGGCAATTTCCTTGACCAGTCGCGATGCAATGGGCTGCAACGACACGTCCGCCATAAGGAATACCGTCTCGATCTGGTCATTGAGCTGCTGGTTCATCCCGGCCATCTGATACTCATATTCGAAATCGGCCACGGCGCGCAGGCCGCGAACGATCACGGAGGCGTTCTGCTGTTCGGCGAACTTCATCAGCAGCGAGTTGAAACCCACCACCTCGACGGCATCGCCAAGGTCAGCGGTTTCGCGGCGGACCATTTCCATACGCTCTTCATCGCTGAACATGGGCGACTTTGAAGGATTTGTGGTCACGCCGATGACAAGCTTGTCGACCAGCCGCGTCCCGCGCTTGATAATGTCCATATGCCCCAGGGTTATGGGGTCAAAAGTCCCCGGATAAACGCCGACCCTCATGATTCCCTCCGTTTAGCGATCCCGATCAATCGTGAATTCGGCAATGGCGCGAAGCAGGTCGGCTTCCTCGCCATAGCCGTGCAGATGCGTCTTGGCCTGGTCGACCAGCATGCTGGCCTGTTCTCGCGCCTGCTCCAGTCCCATCAGGCTGAGAAATGTCTCCTTGCCGGCATCGGCGTCCTTCTGCAGCGCCTTGCCGGCCTTTTCCTCGTCGCCCTCGACGTCCAGTATGTCATCGGCAATCTGGAAAGCCAGGCCAAGGTCATTGGCGTAACCGCGCAATCCCTTGCGGCCTTCCTCGGCCAGCCGTCCCATGATCGCCCCGATCTCGACGCACGCCGCAATCAGCGCGCCGGTCTTGAGCTGCTGCAGGCGAGTCACTGTCTGCAGGTCAAAAGTCGTGTCTTCCGCCGCCAGGTCCATCATCTGGCCGCCCGCCATGCCCGATGGTCCGGCGGCCCGCGCAAGGCAGAATGCCATCTGCGCGCGCACAAAAGGGTCCGGATGAGTGGCCTCGTCGGACAACAGTTCAAAGGCGAGCGCGTGCAGGGCATCGCCTGCCAGCACCGCTGTCGCTTCGCCAAAGGCAATATGGGTAGTCGGTTTCCCGCGGCGTAACGCGTCGTCATCCATGCACGGCAGGTCGTCGTGGATCAGCGAATAGACATGCAGCGCCTCCACCGCCGTCGCGGCGCGCAATGCGCAGCTTTCATCGACATTGAACAGGCGCGCCGTGGCCATGACCAACAGCGGCCGCAACCGCTTGCCTCCGCCGATCGCGGCGTGGCGCATCGCTCCGTAGAGTTCGGCCCGCGCATCATCGGGCACTTGCAGCAGCAGGTCGAACTGGCGGTCGACATCTGCGGCGACGCGCTCCATCTCGGCCATCAGGTCCAGGTTGCTGTTCGCCGCCACTCTGCCTAGTCCGCGTCGAACGCTGTCGTGCCCTGCGGCTGGCCATCGCGGTCGATCGTGATCTTCTCGATCTTCGCCTGCGCATCCTCGAGCCGTTTCTGGCACAGGTTCCGCAATTGCTCACCCTGGCTGTACAGGTCGATAGACTGGTCGAGCGGCACATCCCCGCTTTCCAGCTTGCGAACAATGTCCTCCAGCCGTTTCAGCGCATCCTCGAAGTTCAGGCCTGAAATATCGTCATTGGTTTCGCTCATGGCCGTTTTCAATGACCGTGGATTTGCCGCCGGTCAAGGGCGCAGCTTCACTTATTCCATGGCGGGGTGTAGCATCGGCTGCAATCAGGGAGGTCCTCATGTTCATCGGCCATTTTGCGCCCGCCATCATTGCTGCAACCCACCCCAGGGCGCCGGGCCTCGGCACGCTGTTCGTTGCCGGGCAGCTCGTCGATTTCGGCTTTTTCGGCTTTGCGCTGCTGGGCATCGAGAATTTTCGGATTACTCCCGGCATGACGGCGATGAATCC
>JAAUYH010060034.1_pt1 | contig 10862 bp, 11 predicted proteins | sample 7278061 | NCBI WGS metagenome assembly JAAUYH01 (sample SAMN14350203, study PRJNA611818) | marine sediment metagenome | isolation source: surface marine sediment (0.6m) | place: French Polynesia: Moorea | collected 2018-08 | reverse complement strand
TGGTAACTTTAGTTCTAAGGCACGAACTTCAATCCAATTTGGCTCGACAAAATAAGCATAAAAAAATATGCAAGCACTAATAATGATTAAGATTTTCATCCTTTTAAATAGCAAAAATCTATTTTTTTTGCGTCTCTTGCGATTTCTCAAGTCAGAGCCCCCATCAATTTGCATTTTCTTCAATAATAGCTTGACATTTTTATTGATTTGTAGGTTAAAATACCGATTTATTAATACCACAAACAAGATTGAATTTATTGATAATCAGAGAAATTAATAATTAGCAAATGTTATAAAAATACATCTCAGAATCATTAAAAAGAATAAAATTGGATTCTATATATCAATTTCTACAAGTTTATTCCGAGATGATAAGCCAGATTTAATTTGAATCAATGATTTAGGTACATCAAATTTTTTTGCTAATAGTGTGATTAATTCCTTATTAGCTTTGCCATCCACGGGAGGAGATTTTAAACGTATAGTCAGACTACCATCAGCTTCTTCAGTAATTTCTTGGTGTTTAGAATTGGGTTTTACCTTAACTCTTTGTTGCATAATTTCAAGTTGTATCTACTTAGATTTTATCCATTAATTTAATTATTGCAACTCCCAAAATTAACATTTGGGGTTGCAATAAAATTGATGTTTACACCCAAATAAAAATACAGTCAATTCACTAACAAATATCAGTGACAAAAATATTTATAAGCTGTATATGCAAGAGTTACAACCCCGGTAATAATTGCTGATTCATCCACATCAAATAAGGGATGGTGTAATGGATAATTAATCATTCTATCTGTAAAACCCACCCCCAAACGAAACATAGAACCAGGTGCGTGTTCTAAATACATAGAAAAATCTTCCGCCCCTAAAGATGGTTCGGGTAAAACCAGCACCGAATCATTTCCCCAAGCCTCTTCTGCTGCTGATTTGATTATTTGAGTCATAGCATAATCATTTTGGACAGAAGGTACACCTTGACCATAATTTACTTGATACTTAGCACCATAGGAATTACAAACATTAGCAACAATTTGTTCGATCCAATTTGGTAATTGAGTCCGGGTTTCAGGATGTAGCGATCGCACAGTTCCTAATAATTGGACGCGATCGGCAATTACATTAGGAACTCTCCCTCCCTCAATTTTACCAATACTCAACACCACAGGACGCAAAGGATTCTGGGTACGGCTAATGGCTTGCTGTAGGTTAGTAATGACTTGGGAAGCAATCCAGATAGCATCAATGGCTTCATGGGGACGAGCGCCATGTCCAGATTCACCGACGATGATAATTTCTAAATCATCCGCCGCCGCAGTTAATGCTCCAAACCGGACTCCAATAGAACCTGCGGGGATAGAAGGAAAAACATGAACACCCAATACACCATCCACATTGTCCATCACCCCATCTTCTACCATCCAATTAGCTCCTTGGGCAATTTCTTCGGCTGGCTGAAATAAAAACCGGACTTTACCAGCTAACTCCTCTGAAAGTTGTGAGAGAATCATTGCCGTTCCCAAACCCACTGTAGTATGTACATCATGACCACAGGCGTGCATAATACCTGTTTGACGGGAAGCAAATTCCAACTTCGTGCATTCTGTAATAGGTAAAGCATCCATATCAGTACGAATAGCTAAAGTTCGGCTATCCTTTCCATTACCTGTGAGTTCCCCAATGACTCCTGTTTTACCCACTCCCTCTTCTGCATGAATTCCATAAGAAGACAACACACCAGCTACAAAGGCAGATGTTTGGTATTCCTGTCCACTTAGCTCCGGATGGGAGTGAATATGACGGCGAATTTCAATTAGTCGAGGTGCTAGTTGTGTTGCGATATCTTTTATACGGGTGAGCATTGATAAATTACTTTACACTCTTTTACTCCATGATAAAGAAGTGTTACACCAAGTTAACCACGCCGGGGTAGCCCCTAAATTCTATTTATGGGGGCAATGTATCTATATGATAGGATGCGGCTGGACGGTTGGCAAAATGGGTCAAAACAACCTGCGAGAACTGCGACTAGTTCAAAGTCACCTATTAGTGATAATGGGTCAGAGTGGGTGTTCAGTAATCTAATAGCGCGTGAGGAGTCGGAACCTGTAAGGGTAAACGAAACTCCCGTAGTCAGTTAGAACCCCCTGCATTTATGCATGGGGTATCTCAGATTTAAGATGCAATATATCCGCAAACTCCACCATGACGCTTTTAGCCACATCGATAAAAATATCATCAATAGAGGATAAATATCATGACCGAAGAATAAAAAGATACAGCCCCTGACTTGAGACATGGGGTCATTTCAGTTATCAGTTAGCCTCCTGCTCCCTCCGGGAGAGCTGCGCTAACGGAGGAGCTGCGCTAACAGTTACCAGTTATCAGTTACCCCATCGATAAATCAAGGGGCTTGTATCCAGTCTATTTTTTGGTCAATCCAAAATCCAAAATCCAAAATTATTATGACAGAAAAAAAATCAAAATTTTTAATTCCTGCCCTTGGTTTAGGGGCGATAGTGGTAGGAAGTATAGCAGCCTATATCTACTTAAAAGGGCCATCAGGAGATGCTTCTGGCGTTTGGGAAAGTGCCAAAATAGTACCCGATGAAGCATTGATGGCAACTTACATCACCACAGACCCTCGAGCCTGGGCAAAGTTAGATAAATTTGGTACTACTGAAGCCAGACAGCTCCTAGGTAAGGGCTTAGAAGACTTGAATCAAAATATGTTAAAAGAAGGTGATATTTCCTATGAAAAGGATTTAAAACCTTGGGTAGGTGGGGTGATGCTGGCTATTTTACCTCCTTCTCCAGGACAGGAAGCTCAATCCCGTATACCTTCTTCACCTAGGGGCTTGAGAGGCAGAGCCACAGCACCTAATTTATTAATGGTAATAGGGATTAAAGATAAGCTTGCGGCTTTGAATTTTGCGAACAAATTAAAATCAAAAAAAGAGTTGGCAAGCCAGGAAATAGAATATAAAGGGGAAAAGATCCTCCAAACAAATAATAAGGGTAGTTCTACATATACTGCGATTCTGAACAATAATTATCTGGTTTTTGCCCCTAATCAAAAACCTGTAGAATATGCAATTGATACTTTCAAAGGGGAACCTTCCTTTGCGAATAAAAAAGGTGCTAAAGAGGTATTAGGCAAAGGAGTCAAGTTGCAAAATACTGTTGCCCAAATTTATGTTCCTGATTATCCGGCTACTATCGAACAATTCATTGCAAGTAATTCTAGAACTAGCCAATTACCACCCCAAACCCTGGCACAGTTGAAGCAAATAAAATCTATAGTCGCCAGTGTGGGTATAGATGATGCTGGAGTCCGGATGGCAGCTACCTCCACATTAGATCCCCAGTTGAGTAAATTTCAATATAAAAACACTCCTGGAAAGATTGTCTCTCGATTTCCTGAAGATACTATTGCCATGATTAGCGGTGAAGGGATTAATCGTTGGTGGTTGGCAATGTTGGAACAATCCAAAGATTATCCCGAATTTAATCAAGCAGTTAATCTTGCCCGCACTCAACTACAACAATTTAATATTAATTTGGATCAAGATGTTTTTAGCTGGATGAATGGGGAGTTTGGGGTGGGAGCCATTCCCGCTAATCAAGGGTTGTTAGCACAAGTGGGATTTGGAGGAGCCTTTGTATTTAATACCAGCGATCGTCAAACTGCTCAAAAGACTCTATCTAAACTGGATAAAATTGTCCAACAACAACAAATAGTTAATGTTGCTCAAACTGATATAGGTGGTAAAAAGATTACTCAGTGGCAGATTCCAGGAGAAGGAGCTTTACTATCTCATGGTTGGCTGGATAAAGATACGGTATTTTTAGCTGTTGGTGATTCTATTGCCAAAGTGGTTGCATCTCCTCAAGGTAAATCCCTAGATCAAAGTGAGAATTTCAAAACTACTACTGGCTCTTTAGCAAAGCCAAATGGAGGCTATTTCTACTTGAATATGGAAAAAACTGTATCTTTGCTCGAGCGTTTTGCTAGTCTCAGGGGTTCACCAGTTCCACCGGAATTAAATTCCATTCTTAATTCTATTGATGGCATTGGTATGGCTGCTAATAGTCCAGATAAATCTACCTCTGAACTGGAACTTTTGTTCGCTCTCAAAACTAAGGAATAATCCGTTAAAAAACAGATAGTTCCTATTAGAGGGAGAATCCCAAACAAATCTTGTAGTGTAGGCATCTTGCCTGGATTAAGATATAGGGAGCTGTCCGGCTCCCACTACGAAAATTAATTGGAACAACTATAATAACCTGTGACAACTCTCACCGCTAACCCTAACGGGTCTAGCGGGAGCATCTCAAATTCACAAATGAGACTTGCTGCTTCACAGGCTGACCAACGTCTAAGCCTCCACAGCCAGGAATCGGTAGTCCAACCGACCCAAGCTTTAAAAGATTAAGCGCACTGTTCCAGTCTCGGTCAATGATTAACCCACAAGAACAACTATGAACACGAACCGCCAAAGTTTTTTCAACCCTCGCTCCACAGCCAGAGCAATTAATACTTGTGCCTCTGGGGTCAACTCCTTTGGTATGGTTGCCGCGTCTTACCGCTACTGCTTGCATAGTTTGGAGGAATGCACCCCAGGCGACATCTAGTATCGACTTAGCTAATCGCGTTCTAGCCAATCCTTTAATGTTCAAATTTTCAAAAACAATTAAGTCATAAGATTTAACCAACCAATGAGCAACTTGATAATGAAATTCTTTTCTCTGTCGAGCAATATGCAAGTGGAGCCTTGCAACTTTATTAGCTTGTTTCTGGTAGTTTTTAGACCCCTTGATTTTACGTGCAAGCTTGCGTTGTTGACGTGCTAAAACTGATTGCGCTTTGCGGTAATACTGAGGCACTTCAACACTTCGCCCATCAGCAGTAGTTAAAAACTTTTCCAGGCCAAGGTCTATGCCAGTAGCAGTTTTAATTTCATTAACAGGTAACGGCTCGGGTACAGTTTTATCTTCCAAAGAAAAACTGACATACCAACCATCTGCTTTTTTGAGAATAGTAGCTTGCTTAATGTCAAATCCGTCTGGAATTGGTCGATGCAGTATAACCTCAATTTCCCCAATTTTGGACAGCTTGAGAATATTATCTGTTAAGTGGGCTCCTGCCTTAGCAGAGTTGACACGCGGGAAAGTAAATGAGCAAATATCACCAGGTTTTTTAAACCGTGGTCGTCCCCCTCGTTTACCATTTTTGTCCGGAGTGAACCAACGGTTCCAAGCCCTATCTAGTCGTCGCAGGTTTTGTTGTTGACAATCAGCATAAATATTTTTGTACTCAGGAAATAACTCTTTTGTTTGTTTGAGGTCACCAGCTTGTGTATAGTAATCAACCTTCTCAGCTATTTCGCCAATCGGCTCACGAACTAAACTGCAACGGTCAATTTGCGACCTTGTTCTATTTAGCCAGTCCAATCTTTGCCCTAATGCGTAGTTGTAATGACGGCGCAGTAGTTCTCCCCAGGTTTCAAGTGTGACAACCTGCTCTGAATTGGGGTTGAGTTTGTACTGGTAAGTTAGTAACATATAGCCATGATACCATTTAGTGGCATGAGTTACAATATAGGGCATAGAGCAGTTTATAGCTTAAATATTCATTTAGTGCTTGTAACTAAATATCGCAGAAAAGTAATTACTAAGCCCATGCTTAATCGGTTACAAGAAATTATGATAAGCACTTGCGCCAAGTGGAAGAGCAAGGTTACTGAATTTAACGGAGAATCAGACCATGTTCACTTAGTTATCAGTTACCCAACAGATGTTGCAGTCAGCAAGCTAGTCAACAACTTGAAAACTGTTTCTAGTCGATTAATCCGTAAACAGTTCCATGAACAAATTAATCAGTTTTACAACAAGCCCGTTTTTTGGACTGGTGCATACTTTGTCGCATCTTGTGGAGGAGTTACACTTGAACAACTCAAATCTTACGTTGAGAATCAAAACAGTCCTGGCAATCAAAGGGACATCGAGTCCCCTTGATTGCCCCGCAATTCCCCTCACCACCAACCTGCGGTGTGGTGGGAGTACCCTTGCGGAGGTCTAGATGGATATTGAACAATCCCCAACTTCAGCACAACAACCTGTAAGCCCTTGGCAATTCAAACCTTGGTGGTGTCAACCTTGGTCGATTATACTTACTGGCATCACTTTAATTGGTGGTAGTTGGTTAATATTTACAACAATTTGGTTAACCATTCTGGTTGCCATGCCAGTGTTAACTTGGATGGGTTTTTTCTTATTAATTTGGCCTCAATTGATGATTCGCAGTGGCATGTTAACTGAAAGTCTCAATTCAGAGAAAGATTAGGAATATCTCACAAAGTAATAAGTAAAAAATAATAAGTACAGCACTGCGAAATTAGAGTGCGGATATTGTTGAAGCTCCAAACCTATGAATAGTGAACTTATTACTTATTACTTATTACTTGTGATTTTTTTCGGTGATCTACACATCCTATGGCTTCTTCTGTATTGGCAATGGATGGATTTACAGTACACTTGAGACGGTAATCATTAGTAAAAAAGACACAATTGGAACAAGGGATTTGGTGCATCTGCTTGGCTGTAGTTATGGTGTCCTTTGCCGCAGACCATAAACTCCAAACTACAAGTATAATTAGCCCCCAGGCAAAGATAAATGCCATAGGAGCAAGTAAAGGTCTAATGGCATCAAATAGGTAATACAGTAATTGAAACACGGTACATCCTGGATAAAATTAGATACATTGTTATTGTTAGGTGTATCAGGTTCAAGCCGCAATACACCCTATTGTGAAAACTGAAAACTGATATTAAATCCCCGCATGGCCGATCGCTAACCCTGCAACCAGCATTCCTAAGACAAGAAATGGTTGGGCACTGGCTTGATATTTAACATCATTCTCCAGGGGATTACGCAGGAAATACATATCCTGGAAGGTAATTTGCGGGATGACCAACAATAGTAAAATTGCCCCGTACAGGTTCTCATGGATGTAGAACAAATAACAAGCGATCGCAGCTTGAAATGTATCTATCATCACTACACAAATCCAAGCAGCAGTTTGTACGCCAAACATCACGGGTAAGGATTTTAACCCTAGTTTTCTGTCCCCTTCCACACTCTTAAAGTCATTGACAACGGCAATTCCCAAGCCAGCCATACTATAAATTAGGGTGAGGACAACCACCTTCCAATTCAGTTCTCCAAACAAAGCGTGACCCGCACACCAAGGTAAGGCGATATAACTAGCACCGAGGGCATAATTACCCAACCAACCGTTCTGCTTCAATTTTAGTGGTGGTGCAGAATAAATGTATGCCAAGAATGCTCCTAATAAAGCGATCGCAGTGACATTGGGGAAATCATGACCAGCCCACACATCTAAACCATATGCTAGACCCAAACCAGCAAAAAGTAAGACAAAAACCTGGGTAATTACCCGTGGTATGGAAATAGCTCCGGAAGGAATGGGACGGTAAGGTTCGTTAATTGCATCAATTTCGCGATCGTAGTAATCATTAATGGTTTGGGTATAACCAGTCAACAAAGGGCCAGATAGCAACATGCAAGCCAATACCTTGAGTACATTATCCCATGACCAGGTATAGTGACCGGAAGAAGCTGCACCACAAATCACCCCCCACATTAAGGGTATCCAGGTAATTGGCTTCATGAGTTGCAGGTGGATTTTCCACACGGAGGTTTCCCCTGGTGCTGCACCTTTCATGCCCAGGAGTTGCCTAGCTTTAGAACTACCACTTTCATCAGAAATTACTTTTTCCCTAGTTGTGGCTGATTCTAAGGGCTGATTAGTCTCGGTTTCAGACATAAGTTAAGAGTTAAGAGTTTTGAGTTGAGAGTTAAGAGTGAAAGAGGGAAGGAATAGGGGCGGGGTTTCCGCGCCCGGAGTTAGAGAGGGAAGGAGTGAGAGAGTGAATATTAACTGTCAACTGTCAACTGTCAACTAACAACTATCAACTGTTCACTCTTAACTCCTTAAAACGAGATTATCAAATAATGATGCTGAAACTTCGCGCCAGTCACAGATTTACCACTCAGAGCAGGGGGTAAAAAGATATTGCGTCGCTGGTCTCCTGCTTCTATGGTCACTTCTGGACCATACTGGGTAAGCTTGATTTGTTTTTTGTCAAATCCGGGCAAAAATAAACTTACCTTACGTTCATGGACATCAATTTCTATGGGTTTGGGAGCTTGTAATGCTTGTGCTGTAAAGTTAGGTAGGGAATCAATTAGAGCTGAATCATCACTTAAAGATGTATCTGGAACCACACTTACGGGTAAAGGGGCAAATTCTTCAGAAATACTATCTGTTGTGCCAGAAGATACCAGCATTAAACCACCTACTGTCAAACCCACTTGTTGGGAACTACCCCAAAGATAACGACAAGTAGCAAGTTCCACAGGATCGGTAGTGGATACTAAAAAAGCCGCTACACGTTTGGGATCGGCAACTGCTTCTTTACCCTTTTCCAAAAAGCCGCTAGCTTTATTGGCAGGTTGGGCAAAGTTATCTGCTGTCCAGTTGACATTAAATAAAGTGTTAATTAGGGGTTGAATTACGGGGGATTCAGTCAGTGTTTTCCCAATATCAGAATTCGCAAATAATTGGCGGAACCGCCGCATATACCAACTCAGGGAATCTGGCATCCCCAACATCCGCAGGGTAACAGAATCACCAGTTCCATTGTAAATAATGGCATCATACTTGCCACTTTCATCGTATTGGCGGATAGCATTGAGTGCCAAAGCACTATCCATACCTGGTAATATAGCTAATTCTTGACCATAAACATCTTTGAGGACAGGCGTTTTCAAATATTCCGCCTCTAGTTGTTTAACATCCTCCCAGCTACGCTCCAGCAAAACAGATGATTGTAACTGAACAACTTGTAAATTAGCAGCAATTTCCTGAGGATCGGGACCAACAGGAATACCCAATATAATTGGCATTGCTGGTTCAGCATTACCAGCCAAGAGTACGCGTTTTCCTTGACTAGCTAATAGTTTGGCCGCAGCGATCGCAATTTTTGTCCGATGGGTGCAACCAGTACCCAAAAATGTCAATATCAGGGACATTACGTGACTCCTATTGTGCCGCCTATATTTTTCAATTCCAACTTAGCACTCGGCTGATAATGGTAGCTTAAGGTAGTTGCCTTGACAACAGTCCTCACCCTTATTGCTGGAGATATTCTACTGTACTAACTTGATTTCATCCTCAAAAAACCAAGTAGAAAAATTATCTTCTTCAAACACTACCAGCACGCCAACCCCACTACCATCAGTCATTTTGTAGTCTTTAATGACACCAACCTTACCCAATCTTTTGGCAACTTCGCTAGATACGCGATCGCGCAGACGATAAACCTTAACCTTTTGTCCGATTTCCATTTTTTCTTAACAATGCAGTCAACCAAGACTAAGTGTAGCCGAATCGGGGACTCTCTGGTAATTATTACATCTATATTTAGTAGATATAAATCAGGATTAGAGTTTTGCTCTCTCTTGAGAGAAACAATCTTCTTGTCTCAAGATTTTTGATATTCTATAGTCTTGGTGCAATAGGCTGGCAATTCTGTTTGCTCTTGACTTGTAACCAGGAATATGGATAATTATCAGGTAATTGTGCTTAGTCAAAGGGAACTAATTGATTAGTTCATTGGTCAGGTTGCTTGAAAATTTGTAAAACAATTAAGCTTTGCCATTTCATGGATGGCACGTACAAACCATAATAAATATGCGATGATAGCACCCCTGCTAGGTCTGATTTTAGGAACGCTGATACTTTTATATACCCTTGTAACTTATACCGGTACTAAATTACTAAAAAACATACCTAGATCCTCCAAACAAGAAGGTAATTTATCTTTAGCAATAGGAAGTATTCTGGTAGCATTAGCTCTAATGCTTGGTATTTTAGGCTACTTCAACTATATTAATGCCACTCTATTACACAATATAAGAGTACTATTTTTTACATCTGGGTTGTTTCTAGTTGGATATCAAATTATTAAATCTGTAAGGTTGAATAATTTTTCTTTTGCCGCTTTCAGATATAAAACTAACTTATCCCGGCGACAAATGCGACGCTACCGGGAATTGTTGTATGTACTGGTATCACGTAATTTAAAAACTCGTTATCGAGGGTCATTTTTAGGGGTTTATTGGTCACTGTTGAATCCTTTGATTATGACAGTTTTATATACAGCGATTTTTGGCGTGACCTTTGCATCATATTATGGGAATTCTATCCCAAATTATGTATTGGCAGCCTTTACTGGACTAGTGGTGATCAACTTCTTCTCAGCGTCTACATCCCAAGCTTTGAGTAGTGTAGTGAGTAATGGGGCACTATTGAATAAAATCAGCCTGCCAGTAAGCATTTTCCCGGTATCAATGGTAGCAGCAAATATATTCCAATTTTCAGTAGGGGCATTGCCATTGTTAGCAGTAATAACTTGGATATATTCAAAAAATATAGTCAATGTTATGGCATTGCTGTTTCCATTTTTAGCTCTAGTTCTAGTGTGTACAGGGATTGGTTTTTTAGTAAGTGCCTTATATGTGTTTTTTAGAGACTTACCTTATTTTTATGAGCTAGTTGTCTTCGTTCTGTGGATTAGTAGTCCCGTATTTTATCCAGCAGCAATTGTTCCCAACCAGGTAAAAAGATTTTTGGGTTTAAATCCCTTATCATCAATTATTGAAAGCTTACGTCAAATCGCTTTATCAGCAGCTTTACCCGATTGGGGATTAATTGGCAATGCATTACTCAGTGGCATAATTATTTTGTCATTAGGATGGTTCTGTTTTC
>JAAUYH010021361.1_pt1 | contig 10866 bp, 5 predicted proteins | sample 7278061 | NCBI WGS metagenome assembly JAAUYH01 (sample SAMN14350203, study PRJNA611818) | marine sediment metagenome | isolation source: surface marine sediment (0.6m) | place: French Polynesia: Moorea | collected 2018-08 | reverse complement strand
CTCAGTTGCGCGCGCATAGTATAGTCCTGTGTTGATGGCCTGCGTTAGAACTGCGGCACGCTGCACCACCAGATGCGTGTTTTCAGATTGTAGCGCGATTTCCGCCGCCGTCCTATCGCACCATACCACATCCGCATCGGTGAACAAAACGTGGTGACCTGTTCGAAGCACTGCACGAGTGGCAGCCAGCTTCTGCCTCGACAACGAATCGAATGCGGGGGTGTGGAAATATCGAAATGGTTGTGGTTTCGTTGCGTTGAAAAGTACAACACGCACATTACTTGGCATCCAAGCATGGTACATTCGAGCGTCTAATGCGACTAGCAATAGCCTGTATCGACCGGCCCGCCATAGTGCGCATGCCAAGTTCCGCACGAATTGCCGATATGCCCATATAGCAGCTGTCAAGATCATGAAACATCCCCCATGTGGAGCAGGAAGTGAGAATTCGCCACTCGAGCTAGCTCCTCGTGGCTCGTCGCTGAGTACGTTATGCTCTGGTGTTGAACTTCCTGTGAAACTGTTGTGCTGAGGTAAGTAACAATACCAAGCGATGAAAGGAGATAGCCAATGCCAAGCCATAAGCGCACACTAACCTTCGCCATCGTGATCCGTGTGTCTGGGTCTGGCTTGAGTGAATCATTGTAATTACTCGGCACATGTGGCTCCGAGGAATCCCCATTACTTTAATGACTACTGCGTAGTCTCTCTGAGCCACTGAATCTGAGTCAACCTGAGTCAAGATCCTTCAATGAAGTTAGGGACTAATAGGTATCCGATCAGGTAACTTGACCGGGCTTCGTCGACCACTTCTATTGCTTGAGACAAGATAAAAGATCGTACTTAACCTGAATCAAGTAGAGATTTTGCTTCTCTAGTGCTGCAAATACTTGGTCTACCCATTTCTGAGCTGTGCGAACTACTACGAACCCATTTGGTAATCGTCAAATCCTGGGAAGCGTGGAAGCCTTAATCCCCATTCCCCAAAAAGCGGACTCTCGGTGAAGATGGCAAGATGGCAAGAAGGCACAAAACGTGATCTTATTGGGTGAACCCTGGTTACAGTAAACGGAATTGGCCCAATACAGATGTACGTTCGAATAAATGACGTGTATCTGATGAATTACAGAGCTCAAATACCTCGTGCATCTGCACGTTGATCCGTCGACCTCGACCAGCAACCCAGCAAGAGATGGGGCGTGAGAGACGACCGCGAATCGCGGTGCTGGGCGCGGGCGCGGCGGGGCTCAGCGCGGCGTACGAGGCGCACAGGAAAGGCGCCGAGGTGGACGTGTTCGAGGCGAACGATGATGTCGGCGGTGTGCTGCGCAGCGCGCGAATCAGCCCGGCAGACGAGACGAGCTGGGCGTACGACGTGGGCGCCGCGTCGATGACGCTCAAGCACGCGGAGGTGGCGAAGGTCGTGGACCTGCTCGACTTGGCACCCATCGCGCGCAGCAAGGACCGCCGCACCACGTACGTGGTGCACAACGGCACGACCGTGCCGCTGCCGCGCTCCCCGACGTCGCTCCTCACTACACCGCTGCTCGACATGCGCACAAAGCTGCGCGTCCTGTGCGAGCCGTTCGTGAAGCCGCTCGAGGATAAGCGCAAGGCGAGCTACGAGTCGGTGGCGGCGTTCTTCGAGCGCCGCTTCTCCAAGCAGTTTGCGGCGCGTGTCGTCGACCCCGCAGTGGCCGGCATATACGGCGCTGCGCCCGACACTCTGCTCATGCGCTACGCGTTGCCCAGCGTGTGGAAGGTGGAGCGCGAGAAAGGCTCGGTCATATGGCCGATGCTGCAGCGCATTCGCAAGTCCACCCCCGAGAGCAAGCGCCTCACCGAGTCGAGCACGTTCGCGGATGGCATGCAGAGCTTGCCGCGTGCGTTGGCGCGTACGCTCAATGAACGCTCGCGTGTGTTCACTAGCACGCCGGTGCGCCGCTTGAGGAGAAGACGTGACGGCACATGGCGCGTCAACCGCCGTTGGGATCGCTACGACGCGGTCATCTGCACGGTTCCAGCGTATGTGTTGCCGTCGATTCAGACGAACATTCACCCAATGGAGAAAGCCTTCGCGAACCTAGCGTCACTCGTGAATTACGCGCCGATGGCGGTGACAGTGCTGGGGTACACGAGGAAGGCGATTTCTCACGCGCTCGACGGTGTGGGCGTGCTGGTGCCAGGTGCGGAGTCGCGTCATGGACTGCTCGGCGTGCAGTTTTCGAGCGAGGGGTTTCCGTCGAAGAGTCGGGCCGATGGCGAGAACGACATGGTGTTCCTCACAGCGTACGTGGGTGGCGCGCGAACGCCGGAATTCGCCAAGCAAGCGGTCGCGGACATTCAGAGCGGAACAGTGGCTGAAGTGAACCGTTTGCTGGGTGCGAAGGAAGTGCCGACGTTCTCGAAGGTTCACGTGTGGGAAAATGGCATCCCGCAGCCGGGCTCGAAGCAAGACGGAGTACGTGCGGCGGTTCGGCGGCTGGAGCGTGCGGTGCCCGGCCTGATCGTTGCGGGAAATTACGTGAATGGTGTTGGCGTGCCGGATGCCGTGCTCTCCGGGTTGAATGCAGCGAAACGTGCGCAACGGTACATGGAGAAAATGAAGAGCATCATAGTGCAATCGGCCAAGGAACCGGCTGCTCAGAGATAGCGTGATATGCAACTGGCTTAATATTATTGTCGCACGGAGGTATGGAACCACATGGACGACGTCTTAGAGATAGTAGACCATAAGTTACTGATAAATGTCTGCCTCACTAACCATACCAATTCTTGTTACTCGGTCACTTTGTGTTGACTCTACTTTCATTATCTCGTTTCGTTGAGGAATAGACAATAAGGTTTCTACTAACGCGGTAGGTATGTTCCTACGATACTTTTGAAATCCATCGGTGGCGCGTAAACCAAATTTAAAATCAACCGAGACGAACGACATTGAATCGATGCCAATTCGTCCAAATACACTCTGCATCGCTCCATAGTCATCCACCTCTCGCTCGATGCACTTCGCCAAAGTCGGCGCGCACCTCCTACGCTCGAACGCGAAATGCGAGTGCGAATTTACACACAACTATGGCACCCATCGAAATTCAAGTCAACGGAAAAAATGGCTCCATTTGTGCTTCACAGCCTCAGCCATGCCACGAATTTGCCGCCTTCTTCCGACGCGGTTGTAAGGACCACTGAATGACCGCCCACTATTTCTCGCACCTCGCCCTTGTGCATCTCCGACCACCTTCTAGTTACAGTAGTTTCCATCCCAAACGGAATTCACTACCTCTCAATGAAGCAGCGATAGGTAAGGAACGACGACAAAGTTTACTGCTATCGAGCCGGTGGTACAACAAAAGAATTAGAGGTAATCAGTGTGGGTACAAACTATCAAACTGGTGTTAAGTCCATGTATGGCTCAGCCGAGTACGTCAACGAAGAAGTCTTCCCCAGTGCTCATCGCAAGTCCGTTCGATTTCGCCAGCCGCTTCGCCACCAGTCCGACGATAGGTTTGTTCGCTTCGCTCGTAACATGCACAACGTTCTGCGCAATGAAGCTGGAGACCGTGCCCGCAATCTCGAGCTCCGTCTTCGACAGCTTTGCAAACAGTCCGTCCACCACCTCGCTCACCGTTTTGTTCTCGCTCACCGCCGCGTGTCTCACACATCGCGCCAAACGCGCGAACGTCTGCGTCGCCATGGCACGGTCGATTTCCGTCTGCTGGTTGCCATCGCTCAGCGCTCGCCGGAACACCGCTACGGTAAGCGCCCGTTTCGACAACAGCTCCGCTACAAACTGCGCATAGTTTCCAACACGACGCCTGCTTACTTTGCGCCCACCGCCGTCGACTACGCACAACAGGTCTGCGACTGCGTGTTCGAACGCGAAGCGCACTGTGCGCGAGTGCTCGCACATTCGTACTGCCAACAGTGCATAAAACGGGTTGTACCCCTTCTCCGCCGCACAACAGTGCAGCACGACACGCGCCGAGTCGCCATCCTTCCCTTTCGTCAGACCGCCCAATCGTTCCACACGTGCAAATGCATCTGTGACTGACGCCGAGCTCATTATGGCACCGAACAAAGCTCGTCGATAATCCGTGTTCAGCCGCAACGATATCGCCAACGCGCTCAAATCCACTTCGCCATCTTCGACCTTCAGTGTAGCAACATTCGCAGTAGATTCGTTTTCCGCCTTCATCTCAGCTCCCTGTTCCCACCACCGTCTCCCCGTAAATTCGTCATCGCACAATTCTGCCACGCCAGCACTCAGCGGCGTATCGACTTTGGCGGCCCAGGCGAACCGAGATTGTAACTCAGCAGTATCGCGTGCTTTCAGCTTATTGTTCTTCACGTCAGTGATGAGGTCCAACATGACGCCAATCTTGGTGCCATTCACCGGATGATAGCGGGATTCCTCAAAGCGGTTGCGCAGAAATTCAATCATATCTTTCAGAGAAGTCGGGTCTTCCTTGCGAATCTGCGATCCAATTTGACGGAACAGTAGCAGTAGCAGTTCGACGCGCTCCTTTTCCTCCCCGTCGGCTACGGTTCGCACTACGTCGTGCACGACTGCACCTGATATCGCGCGTACTTGATACAGCGCGCCAATTAACGCGACATACCCGAACAGCGGGCGGCGCGGCGTGGCAGACTCGACCAAAATTGTGTCCTCGTCATCGATCTCCGAAGCGCCCAAATTGCTCAATCCCGAGCACATTCGGCGTACCGCATTCGATAAGAGCGAGGCGAGCACTCGCATGTCGACTGACGCGCCAAGGTGGGCGGCGACAGCTGCGTGCGGCATCACGAAGGGCGAAAGTACGAGCGTGGCCGAGCCATCTCGCACAGCGTCGAGGGCGCCGTCGACATACAGGCGTAGGACGTCCGCACGCGAGGCGCCGCCGTCCGGCTTCCGCAGAATAGGTTCGAGAGACGAGGCAATGCCTCCCGCGTTCGCGTCCGCTAGTCTGTTCAGCAAGCCGCGAATCCGGCGTCCGGTGCGCCCCAGGTCCGCGCCGTTGCCACGCTTGCTCGGGGGGACATATGCACCGGCCAGATTTCCACTGCTTTCTGCGGCGCCCACGGCTTCCACGCCACGCTTGCTCGGTGGAATATACGAGGTTTGCATGGCCCGCCGTTTCTTCGGTGGGGAAATCGCATCGCTCTGTGAAGTATCTTCATCGTCTTCTTTCTTCTCAATCAGCTCGGCGATAGATTCCGTTTGCCGCGAGCTCACGTCCTCGTCGGTGGTCTCGTCCGGGTCACACGCGCTTTCGTCGGTCGGTACGGTTTCTTCGGGGAGGTCGTTTGCGGGGTCGTCCGCAATGGACAACTCTAGCTTACTCTCCAATTGACTGGGTTCGTCGGAATCGCTTTCTTCAGTTGGCCCTGTTCGGTTGTCGCAGAAGTCCGCCAGTTCAGCCAGCTCCTTATCGGCCTCGCCGAACAGGGACGAATAGGAAAAGCGCTTGCCTTTCGTGGTAAAACTTCGTCGCTTCTTCGCTATGCCGAGGAGCTTCTCCAACCGTTTCGTCTCCTTCTTGTCCGGGTCCTCATCGCTCGCGTCGTCGGCTACAGCTGCGGATGCGTTCGAGACAGCCGATTGCTTCCGTTTCGATAGCTTCGAAAGGCGGGCCAGCGCGGATGGGGAGCGACTGTTGTCGTCCTCGCTCGAACTGTTCGGATCCTGCACAATCGAGGTGGGCGTGCCCCATCGTTTTCGGCGCGGTAAACGAGACACAGGTCGATCCTGCTGCGGAGAAGCGGCGTCCTGCTCGGCGCTCATCTCGACGGGAATGGCGACCGGGGTCTCCAGTTCGGCCGGCGGCTGTCGTTTCGAGCGTGGCGAAACGCCCGTGGGCGATTCGGTGGCGCGTGCGCGCTTACGCGAGCGTTTGCTGCGCGGGGAATTCCCACGCGAGGGGAACTTGCGTGGCGCGCCGCCGCCGCTGAGCGGCAGCCCCAGCGTGGCCCGCAGCGACGCCGGCAGCCGCGTGTCCGGCGAGCGCGACTCGCGCCGCCCGCCCGTGGCGGCCGGCGCCGCCCCGCTGCGGCGCGCCCGTCTCCGTCGCAACATCCCAGCCCTGCCTGCTCAACGGCGCTCGCTCCCTGGTCGCGCGACTTGGCGGCGGCAGAGTTCGCGTTGATTCGAAGTGAAATGACGACTTGCAGTATGAGAGGCATATTGTGTGGGAATGGGGTGCAATCTTCAGATCGGTCACTGTCAGCAACTAAATCGTCCGCCTTCCCTTCCCAACACGTGGTTCGATGCCGTACCTATGATTCATCTATTTCTCATGAAGGCCGTGCAATTCAAGCACGTCCACGTGCGATCGACGTGGCACCGGATCAACTGCGCTTTTGGCGAATTACTCATAAGAAATCATGCTGTAATTCCGTGTTATATAACAAATTCTAGGGAAACATCACCACATATGTGGCACAGCTACAGCATCTCGGCCCAACGGTCTTCAAGTAGGAAATTACTACAGGACGCAAAAATAAAAAACGATAATTGCGCAAGCAACAATCTCGACAACTGAATCCAATTTTGCCAATGTTTGCGTGATGAGCAAAATGTGTATGGAGCGGTTTTATGCAACTACACTCGGTACAGTACTGGTCGATGACGATTTCTTGTGTTCAGCAAGAATAGCTCGCAGTCAGACGAGCTAGCAATGCATGAAGCACTTTACAGTTGTGGGTGCGAATCCGTGAGTGTAGCTCTGGGTACGAACAAACATGCTTTATTTTACCATGCTGACAATTGTACCGACAAAGATTGGCTTTACCACAGAATATTGTCCGAGTCCAGCTTTGAAATTGCAATAACCGCCATCCACAAAGCTCGCATTGGTGAAGGTTTAAAACTCATGTCTCCGTTGAGCCTGCTGGTGGGCGATCCAGCTGGCACTTTATCGAGCGCGACTTCTATCGGTTCAGCGATAAGCGATGTGGCTCGTTTATCTAGCAATGGGTTTGTATTTGTCAATAAACTGCTTGAAAGGGTCAAGCCACTCATTCGTAAAAAACGTGATGAACTTGAAAGCCATTGGACCGGCTACAAGAACCTCAATCCTTTGTCATTCGTAGTGCGCGAGAAAGACTGGTTCGACGTTTCTATGGCTGCGGCGTTGACCCCAATAGATCGTTTGGTTAACAACCTCGCCGGAATTGAGACTGGAGTTCGAGTATTGAAGACTAGGAATGGTGAGCTTACTATCAAATTTGAGGAGGGTAAGCTTCATGGCAGGAACAGGTACCAACCGCTAACAGAAAACGAGATGCAAAGATTATTTAGTGAGGAGCGCAAAACATTACTTCAAAATATTTTCTAGAGTTTCTAGCAGATATTCTGTATTTTATTTTATATGTACTTCAACTAACATGCAACGGACCACTATCTTTCTTTACACAACCAAATCGAAATCCATTTTTCATCAGCAGTTGCCAACATTCAGCCTACTTCATTCGCGTGTACTGCAATTAGCATTCAAACCACTGATTAGAGCCTCTTTCAATCAAGCACTCACTAAAAAATAAATGTTTTGATTCACAATTTCGTCATCGGTCACCTGCAGAAGCAGAGAATTTATTCTAGGACCGCTAGTATCACGTAAATTTGAGAGATTCAATACGAATAATTAACGGGATACGTAACCTATTTTTATTCCTTTTCTGTCCAACAAGAAATATTTGATTTCCAGGTGAGTAGAAACGAGTTCTCTTGGAAAAAGATCAAGCGCAACAATTCGAAATTATATTTCATAAAAAGGGCGATGCGTGCACCTTGAGTTGTTCTCATGTATTCGGTTCTAGAACAACTACCTGCAAGATTGAAATGCAAAGGGGTTTAGAAAATTGTTTCAACCCATGTTCCCAGAGCGAGAGTACGAAAATATTTACACTGTGCCAAGAAATAGCTCAATTATTTTATTTTTCACTCGTTCGCTATTTGAGAATGTCAGCATTCACATCTATGCCCATTGGACCTCCTTAATTCATGCTAATTGCATTAGCCCGTTGTCTTCATTTTCAAACATCATCCGAGGATCAGTTGGACCATATCCTTCCAAGATAAAAAATGCGCACTGAACTTGCTTAAGATTGAAACTTCCACTTTGTCATCTTTTTGAAAGTTTCAATATAAAAGACGCATGCCTGTTTATTTGGATGTTTAAAGTTCTTGGCTAGTTTCCCAAATAAAAATATATTTAGTCAAAAGGTCATAAAATCAATAAATAATTTGATTATTTGTATCTTTTTAACGTAATGAATAAGTTCAAAACCACAAAATCCGCATGATAAAAGCACGAAGCTCAACAAACCACTATCTTTTACATGTATTACGTCAGTACTTAGAGAATCTACAGATCATCAGATCGAACTTCAGGATTTTAGAATGTTCTTGAAATGCCGTTTTCTGAAAATTCTATACCATATGATTCTTTCCTCTTCTTAAGCTAGCTCGGTTTTCAAAAGGCAATCCGTTTAGCCAAGCAACTAGATTTCTTCAATCCTATAAACCCAGCTTTCTCATTCAAAATCCAAGCTACAACATCCTATGGTGGTTGTAGCACTGTCATATGTCTGGTATGATTGCTCTTGCAGATCGCGTTTCGTTCTAATATGAAGGCATTTATTACATAAAGTATAACTAGGCGCACTAGCGAACTCATAGATTCAAGGTAATCCACAAATTTTACTTTTTATTTAGGAGTGGATCTTACTTAATTAGACTTTTATAGCGTTATGCGTTCGAAGATCTGTCGAATTCAATACAATCAGAGTTCATAATTATCTGATAAGCTATTGTGATCCCTTCTTACTCTATTCTTTTGTGCAAAGTCATCTTCTCTATATAGTTCACTAAGGATATTTCTTTGAACGCCTTTTTCATAAATTCTTCTGCTTGACCGGTGGTATGTGTAATGCTATATATTATTAGAGTGAAATTCGCAAATGAAAAGTAGAATACATGTTAGTATGCTCAGCCTCTCTTTAACCTTAAATGTGTGGCTATGCAATCATTTAAGCGTCTGGTATTTACAGGTTGCACCAATTTCACATCAAAGCAGATGTTTTCCAGAATACTACTAGAAGAAGCATTGTTTTATTAAATAGTTCATAACTTGGATTTTATACCGAATGAATAAAACAGTTAAGCTCTAGATAGCTGAAATCCTTCAGAGTACCTATTTCTACAACTGACTGAGCAGCATACCTGCAATTCCATCTCTGCCATCGCTCAAGAAGCTATGAGTTTCTCATATTGACAGCGAAATCCGTCAAGCATTTGAAAATAAGGCAAGTTATTAGTTTCGACAGTACAGCATAGGCGAGAAGCATTTATCAACGTTGACTGATTCTTAGATCTGTTATTGGTATACATCAATGTAATCACAAATTTATAACAACCAATGAAGCTGATAAACTAGGCATTGGCATCGATTATTAGATAGTATCTACGATTACAATTTAAAATTCAAAAATTGTTCTATTTTTTCAAAGAAAGAGATTAGCCAATAATGTTTTGCTGTCCAGTATTATGCTTCTATATTATGAGTCAAAGTCTACAGAAAAGTGCTTCATGTCTTATCTATTTTTTTCACACTTCAAATGTTCTGTGGTGTTCATGAAAGAGTACGAATGCTGTTCCTGATTTTCTTTTCAGATCTCCAGCGAAGTAGAAACTATTCTCCTTTTCCAGCCCCTCTTCAAAAAATTCGAGACTGATAAGCATATTCTTATGGAAATATATTGATCGATCTAATCTGAAGGGAACTATACCTGCACATCTGTATGTTGACCAAGTGCACTATTTATCAGGGAGTTGGGGTGAAGTGCACAAAATGTTGTAAGCAGTTGAAAGTAACGTTAGAAACAATCAGTGTATTCTGTATTTACGTGGGTATCAGTTTAGATTCGTGGGTTCCAAACAGTAGCAAAGGCGAGACAGAGATCAGTCGAGAAACTTTCGCCTAGATTGCCTGGAAATTGACACACCGAGCAGCTGGATTGCATTCAGTCCAACGGGAACATTGATTGAAAGTTCTGCTAGGATTTTGTTCTCGCCTTTGTTCCGTTTCATATTATGAAACGGGAATCCATCGACCAAAGGCAAAGACACTGTGCATCTATTTTCGGATACTGCTGTTCCTCTAGTCGTACGGTACGGAAGATGCCTTATCGGAGATTGCCGGCGTCAACAGCAAGCAATTCAGAAAGTGGATCTGGCTGCATCTTGCAGCCAAATCAACTTTACTTTGGTTCGATGATCAACTCTCTCACTTCAGCCTAAAAATAACCTTTGCTGGATACAATAGAACAACAAAGTTTTGTTTGGCAACCAACTAGACGACGGTCAGAGTGTTATGTGTGTATCTGTTGATGGCACTGACGACTGAATTCGCGGGCCAATATATTTTGATCGCAAGTGGTTTTAAATGAATACCGAGTAGGCACATTAAGATACGAGTTTAAGTCAGTGTGATATCAAAGGAAATTATGTGAGCGATTGGACCATTTCTAGCTGGTCAATTCAACGATCGAAGTATATCCAAGGGAGAATGCGGTATTGCCTAGTAGGTAATAGGAAGAATCTAGTGGGTAATGGATGTGACAAACACGTCAGATATAGAGGCTGCGCTGTACTTTGTTTTACCAGCACAGCCTAGATACCACTAGAAGGACATAATATGTAACTGTTAAATTATGTTATGTACTCTAGTAATTATGTCTAAGTCACAACAAAAAACTCTAGAATTTAATTGGTGCATTATTGTTCTAGTGCATTCGGGATACTACTACAATTTAGTTTAGTGCGTTGTACCTCGCTGTAATTGTTCTAGTCTAATTAGTATAAAAAGT
>JAAUYH010255075.1_pt1 | contig 10868 bp, 9 predicted proteins | sample 7278061 | NCBI WGS metagenome assembly JAAUYH01 (sample SAMN14350203, study PRJNA611818) | marine sediment metagenome | isolation source: surface marine sediment (0.6m) | place: French Polynesia: Moorea | collected 2018-08 | reverse complement strand
CTAGACTTTAAAGATTTCCGAGATAGAGAATGTTGCGCAATTTGGTAACACCCATTATTAGAGACAGAGTTAGGTTCCCCCTCCTCCTTAACTACTGGTGTTCTTGGTATAATCATTGGATGTTGATTATCAGATAAAGAATCATCGCGATCGTTTGGTTTCTCAGCGAATATTCCCGGATCTGGAATCGGACAAAGACTAGCCAAGTTTGGTTTTAAATTAGTAATACTGTAGTTCGATTCAGACTTTTCTTCAATCTCGATCGTCATAATTGTCATAATTACTAAAACTACGGAGTTCAGTAATAAAGATGACAATTTAATTCCACTTCTTGACATAGGAGATAACAATTGTTTCTTTATAGAACAATTATTATTTTCTGACGAATTTTCAACGACTTGGTTTCAGTTTTCGCAACGATTTTATTGTTAAATAAGTCACCCTGTATGAATAATTATTCGATAGAAGTAGTCATAATTTAGTAGTTATAAAGATAAAAATATTGCTATATAACTACTAGCTTTAGAAGATTAATTATTAATCGTTTGCTTCTCCTTTTAATTTCCAGATTCGATCTTCCTCTTTCCACCGATCTTCAATTAATTCCCAGCTACCCCAAGCCAAGGTTTTTTGACTATCTACGTGATGAATAAACTGAAGAATTGCGTGGTCTACTTTAAGAGGAGTTTTTAAATCAAACTTAATTGTTTTAAAAATTTTGGTGTCACCTTTAGCAAAATAATTACCTACCATCTTTGTTAGCCATAGTACGATTGGATTCAATAACCAACCAAGAATACCCCGACGTTTTTTCGTTATTAAGATTGTTTGACCTTCTGTTTTTCCATTTTCAGTCATGCGCAGGGCAAACATAATGTGAAAATGGAGAAAATCTGGTCCCACTGTCACCGTACCAGTACTTCCATACCAGTAACACATACTGTAGGTGACTGCATTTTTGTAAAAAGGACGAATCAATCTGATAAAGAAAGAATTTTCTCCACCACGGGTAATATTGCTAAAAGTAATAGCATTTTTATTGAGTTGTTCTTTGGTGAAGATAATTTCTAATGGTAGATTATGAACCGTATTGAAGTGATGGGCATCAATTGCATTTATCATCACCACATTTGGGTGACAGTTTTTCTCGAAGTGGGAACCAAGAAGACTATCACATCGATGGTTCTCTAATTCAGGAACAAAGGGTAAGGGTTGTTTGGGAATATCTCCAGTCCAGACCCAAATCAAACCATATTTTTCTTGAACATGCCAAGTTTTTAATTGGATGGGAATGTTTTTTCCTAAACAAGGAATATCAATACAGGTTCCGCTTGCATTGAACTTCCAGTTGTGAAATAAGCAGCGCAGTCCATTACCTTCAACGGTTCCCTCTGCTAAATGAGCCCCCATATGGGGACAATAGGCATCAAAGCATGCTAATTTACCATCTTTACCACGGTAAATTACTAGCTCCTTTCCTAATAGGTTAACAGGTTTGACTTGAGATCTACGGACTTTACGAGAAGGAATAGCCCAGTACCATCCTTCTATGAAACGTTTCGGATGATTAAAGGTCGTTGTTTGACGATTTAGACTAATGGTTTGCGATTTGACACTCATGTCATTTAAAATACCGGAGTTCCCGGATATGCATCGTTGACAATGGCGTTTTCTTAGTTGGGTTGGAGATGAAATACTTGTGTTGGGATTTATAGCAGATATCTGAGCAAAATAGAAATCTATTAGTACATAGAGGATTAGTACATAGAGTGCGAAGTGCATCTTGCGTTGCACATAGCATCGCAAATCATATTCTAACTCCTGAATTCTGCTATAAAATTTAAGTTTTTTCTCCTTGAACGACTCAACGCCACATACTTCAACATTTCCTATAATTTATTTTTAAGCGGGAATTCTTAAGGTTGAATTTTTAATTGCTGGGGATGAACTTACAGATGCGAACCACATTCGTTTTCCTGCTGGGGTTAAATTGGTTTCGCTAATTTCTGTCAAACATACCAATTCATCACCATTTAGGTGTCCCGGATTCATTCTATCGAAAAATTCAATATGGGGATCGGTCAAACGTTCTTGGGGGATACCTCTGAGTCCTTCCCGGAGAATATGAGGATGGGAAAAGCTGACATTTACACTTTCTAAATTTTAATTTGTCGTTCAAAATGATACAAATCATACATTTAAATATTTTTTGTTTTGTGACAGCTAATTTATTTGTCTTTTAATGCTTAGTGTTTATTAATGTTTTGATTATTGGGGACTAGGGACTAGGGATTAGGGATTTTTAGAGCGATGATAAGTAAAGATTTGGATATGAATTAACTATGATGTCTGTGGGATATTGACGTAATATAAATGAAAGAAGAAACATTATTTTTAATTGGTCAAGTCCAACAAATTACTGGAATTCCCATTCGTACCATTCGCTATTATGAAAGTCTTGGTTTAATCCGACCTTTGAAGCGAACTGAAGGGGGTTTCCGTCTATTTTCTGCTGAGGTATTTAAACGACTATCATTTATCAAACGCGCTCAAAGTTTAGGACTCAGCTTGCAAGAAATTAGTGAAATTCTTCAAGTTTATGATGGTGGAAAACCACCTTGTGATGATATTCAACAAAAACTGAAACACAAAATAGAAGACATTAACAAACAGATTGATGATTTGCTAGAGTTACGAGGCGAATTACAAGGATTAATATCAGATTGGCATAGTGTAACAACTAAGCCAAAAGAAATAATCTGTCCCAATATCCAGAAGTAATATTCAGAAGTAGTACTTAGAAGGTATTTATAAATAGAATATAAAATTATTGTACTGTGTATTACGTGTACAATATGATGTCTTTTTTCGGTTATGCAAAATCCTTCATTACCACAAAAGCAAGTTCGCACCCATGTATTAATTTCTGGAAAGGTACAAGGTGTTGGTTATCGATATTTCACAACAAAGAAAGCTTCTCAGTTGAAAATAAATGGTTGGGTGCAAAATCTCCCTGACGGTCGGGTAGAAGCTATTTTTGAAGGCGATCACAAAACTGTAGAAAAAATGATTAACTGGTGTCATGAGGGATCACCTTCTGCTGTAGTTTGGGATGTTAGTGTTGAATATGTTGAACCAGAAGGGTTACAGGGTTTTGAGGTAAGAGTAATGAGTAATGAGTAATGTTAGCACCTAGCGGTAGCGTACCGTAGGTATTGCGGGGCGCGATAGCGCACAATAATGGGTAATGAGTAAAGTATTATTATCCCCAATCCCTAATCGCCAATCCCCAATCCCCAATCCCCATCTACAACAAAGCCCCACCACAACTAGAACCACTACCTGCTGTGCAACCATAACAGTAAGCAGCCGTTTGCACTTGGTGAATTAAATCTAAATTATCTGCTTCCAATAATTTCTTAACTGTGAGTATCTCTCCATCAAAGTTTTTTGCAGGTAGATTCATCATTTGATTAAAGTCACAATCATATATATTACCCAGATAATCAACTGAAATTTCATCTCGACACATTAAGTGTTCTACTGTACTGGAATTAAAACTAGATTCTAAAAATTGCAAATATGGAGCGTAGATTTTCTTACGTTCTAAATGAAATTTAGTTCTACCTACTGGCAAATTTGTAATGGTAAATAAATTATTGAAGACAATACCAAATTTTTCTTGTAAAAACTGTTTGTAATCTTGTTCTAATTTAGCCTGGTCTGGAGTAAGGGAAAATTTTTCACTGTTGGGTAATTGAGGATTATATACTAGATCTAAAGTCAAATTAGGTTGTTTTGCGTAACCAAATTTATTTAACCACTGTAGTGCTTTTATAGAAGCATCAAAAACACCATCACCACGCATTTTATCAACATTATCTGCTAAATAACATGGCAGAGATGCAACTATTTTGACTTGATTTTTAGCAAAAAATTCCGGTAAATAATCAAAACCATTTTCAAAATAAATAGTTAAGTTCGAGCGAACAATTACTTGCTTGTTATTTTCTCTTGCTGCTTCAACTAAAGATTTAAACCCGTAGTTCATTTCTGGTGCACCACCAGTTAAATCAACGATTTTAATTTGAGGAAATTTGTAAATTAATTCAACTAATTGTTGACAAATTTCTGGAGAAAGCTCTTCCGTACGTTTTGGACCTGCTTCTACATGACAATGGCTACAAGCAAGATTACAGCGCCGACCAAGGTTGATTTGCAAAACTGTAATTGCTTTTTTTGTTAGTGGAAAATCAAGTTTTTTATCAAAAGGTGTAATTGTTGTCTTAATCATTTTCAGTTATCATTTATCAGTTAACAGTTAACAGTTAACAGTTTATGGCTTACGCCACGCCCTTACGGGCTACAGTTAGCAGTTATTGGTTAGCAATTTATGAAAATTTATTATGCTGAATTAGCAGTAAGGAATTTACTGAACAATTTATATGATGATTTACTGATGGTATCTATAGGGGCGCATAGAGATACGCCCTTATTCATCAATCTATAGTCAATCTATCTATACCTTTGGTTGGGAAGTTCTAGTACCCAACTTTTCTTAGGGTAAGTGTTAATTATTAAACTTCAACACCTGGTTCTAGAATTTCTACAGATTTCAGTAATTTTTATTAACAACAACCACCACCATCGTAATGCCAAGTGGAATTAGTTACCATAATCTGTGGTGCATAAGCTGACAGCTTGGCTGCAGTTTTATCACAAACTCCTCCAGGAACTCCTTTTTGGAGAATATGTCCCGCTCCATCGTCAAAATATTCTTCAGAACCAGCATAAATTGCAGTTTTACCGGTAAAAATACAAGCACCATCTTCTGGAATTGGGACTTTAAAAGCAACAGAATCAAGACTTTCTAACAGCAAATTTTCTGATAAATTATATGTCTCTCGATCTAACAACCGATAGGGACGACGGGCGCGAATTTCTACTTGACCAAAACCTGCTTTAATTATACGTTGAACATATTTTTCATAGGTGAGTGCACCTGAAAGACACATAGCTCTTAAGCGCTCATCTTGCTGTAGATGTTCTGGAATTGGACGAGTCGCGATCGGATCGCTCATTTGCAGACGTCCACCTGGTTTCAATACGCGATAAGCTTCCCCTAAAGCCCGAGCTAAATCCTCTGGTTCAAAAATATTGAAAAGGCAATTTTGAGCTACAATATCAACGGAATTATCCTCAACTGGCAAGTTAAAAGCATCACCAGAACGAATATCTACAAAATTAGTCTCAAACCAAGGGTTTTCAGCCTTTGCTATTTCTAGATTGCGTGCCGCAGCCTGACGCATTTCGGACACTGGGTCGACTGCAATTACACCACCCTGACGCCGAGTAAAGTAGGCAAATTGTAGAGCTTCTAGCCCACCACCAACACCAACATATAGTACAGTCGGTTGGTTAACTAATTCTGCGGGATGAACTGTAGAACCGCAACCATAATTCATCTCCTGTATTGGTAGCGGTATCTTGAGTCCCGGTAGTTGCATCGGTGTACTCTGCACACAACAGAGTCCGACTTCTGGTGTTTGTGCTACTTCGCTGTAGAATTGAGCTGCTGTGTCTAGATAAGTCATCGTTGGTTCTATATTTATCGCGGATTCTTGCAAAATAATGCTCTTGCAATCTCAACTGAAATTTTACTTCTCAACTACTAAACTTAAGATTCACTTTATACTAGTACGGGTCGGCGGAAACAAAGCAACCATTCATAAAGTCTAGAAGTTAGATAATATAATACTTATGTCCTACGGATATGCTAGAGCTATAGCTGCGCTACCTATAGCTGCGCTACCTACGGATCCGGAGCCGCTACCTACGGTACGCTAATGAATTGTGTCCTACGGACACGCAATACCTATAGCTAGAGGCTCCGCCGTCGCCGTAGGCTCTAGCTGCGCTACCTACGGATCCGGTACGCTTACGCTAGCTGCTAATGACTTTTGTTCGTCCGTAAGGACGCGGTCTGTTTTGACTTCCGCACAGCGGTACTAGATCTATCTTAAGTGGTTGCTTGTATGATTTTTTGCTGCTATTGGTGGTTCTTTGGCACATAAAAAAAACTCAAAGCAGATAAACACACTGCTTTAAGATTGATTCGCAAGGACTACGGATATTTAAGTACCTTTTAGAGCTATTTTTATTTAAATACAAATGCTTCTCAGTTTTATGAGTTTTTCCTGAGAATTGACTTTGGTACAGATTAAATTATTTATGTTCTCCTTTCAATTGTTATTTAGTATACTTCTGATTGTTTGAACAAAACTACTAGTAACCTATTTATCAGGGAATTAAAGACATTTATCTCAGTATTGGATTATTGATGGTAATTTTAATTATCGAATTAGTTTCATTCTCTTAGTACGTAACCAACACCTCGGATAGTTTGAATAAGCCGCTTTTCACTATTAGCTTCTAACTTTAATCTTAAATAACGAATGTATACTTCAATGATGTTGGAGTCACCCATGAAGTCATAACCCCAAACCTCTTCAAGAATGCGATCGCGTGTAATAACTTGGCGTGGATGTGACATTAAATGTTCGAGCAGATCGAATTCTTTCGCGGTTAGTTCAATTTGACGGGTTCCTCGATATACTTCCCGGGTAGAACGATTTAACTTCAAGTTCTCGAATAGTAAAACATCTACATCTTCTTCTTGGTTGCGACGCAGATGGGCGCGAATTCTGGCTAATAACTCCTCAATGCTGAAAGGTTTGACAACATAGTCGTCCGCACCTGCATCTAAACCTGTTACCCGATCGCTCACCTCATCTTTTGCTGTCAGCAAAATAATCGGAACTTTTTCCCCAGTTGATCGCAGACGACGACAAATATCGACCCCTGACATTCCTGGTAACATCCAGTCCAAAATCACTATATCTGGATGAGATTCCCGCGCCATCGTTAACCCACTCAGACCATCGTTAGCGACGCTGACTTGATAACCTTCGAAGCTCAACTCCAATTCCACAAATCGAGCTAACTTGACTTCATCTTCGACTAATAATATGTGCGCCGTCATGGGAGTTTAATATTTTTTCCTATTTTCAATTTTTTCAATTAAGTATTGAAATGTGACTTCTCAACTCAAATAAAAAGTATACATTTCTACTACCAGTTCAAAACAATCTCAAACAATATCAAATAATCTTTATCATGTTTATAGTTTTTTATGTGTATTTATGTCTTGGGGTACTTGTACTTTGCAATTTGAATGTTAAAGATAGGTAAAACTATCAGACTCAAGACATAGCTGAGGGTATGCTCTTACTCTCTAATTAACCCAATACTTGTAGGAGTAAATGCAGCAAGGGCGCTAACTAAGAATATTCCAATATTATTTTTGATTGCAATTTAACCGGAGACTGATATAGAAATCCAAAGTTTAGATTGCACTCGTATATTTTGTAAGACATCGAACTGTAAGACATCGAACTGTAAGGCATCGAATTATAAACCATCGAATTGTAAACCATCGAATTACATCGCATTGTAAGAGATGGAAATGTAGGGGATAGAATTTCACACATATCTTAGTGTCAAGTGTGTGGAATACGGATGATTATCAATAATGTTTAACAACAAGTGCAAACAGTTAACACTATTATTTACTCACTACCTCCCTAACTATTTATCGGTACATAGAACAATTGTGTAGTTGTCTTGCTAAACAATAAAATTAAATTTTATTGTATAAAAATCTATCAGTAATTTAAGTTAAGGATTATTCAATGTTTTTTAATTCTCTATTTTTGCAACTAGGGGAACGACAGCGAAAGCAGCAAGCATTGGCAATGCTATCATCTTTAAGTTATAGAGATGGAAAGCTACCAGAATACCTTAAAGAAATAGCCTGTGGTGTAAGTAAATTAATTGGAATAGATCTATCTGTAGTTACAATTTGCCACCGGGGTTCCGGTAAGATACTAGCCAGTAGTATTGATATGGGAAAAGAGCATAATTCCTATTCACTGCATGGTCAATTATCTGGAACAGTTGTTAAAAACAAACAAAATTTAATCGTTGAAGATACTCAAGTTTGTAGCGAATACGGTGTGGGACCGGATGGGTATCGTGCTTATTTGGGGATACCGCTCAAAACTTCGAAGGGTGAAGTTATTGGAACGGTATGTTCTTTTCATAAGCGACCACGTAATTTTTCTGACGAGGAATTAGAAATTACTCAACTCTTTGCTGAACGTGCGGCGACAGCAATTGATAATTATCAACTTTATCAGCAACAGCGGCAATTTAATGAGGCTTTAGAAGCAGAAGTAGCCCGGAGAACAGAACAGTTAAGACAAGCTCAAGCGAAGCTTGTCGAAAAAGAAAGATTAGCTGCGATTGGTGAATTTGCTTCAGGTATTATTCATGAAATTCGTAATCCATTTACAACCATGAAAATGGGTTTGAATTTTTTTAAAAAGTTAGATTTATCAGAACCTGCTCAAGTAAGATTATGTTTAGCTTTAGAAGAAGCAGATAGATTAGAAAGATTATTAAAAGAAATATTACTTTACGCTAAGCCTCAAAACTTAGAACTTATACCAATTGATATTAACCAACTAATTACGAATTTATTAGTAGCGCTACAAATAATGCCAGAAGCGGAAGGGAGAAAACTTGAGTTTTTACCTGCCAATTCAGTCGTAAAGATTATGGGAGATGAAGATAAAATTAAACAAGTATTAATAAATTTAGTGCGTAATGCTTATGAAGCAATTAATGTTGGGGATACTGTTAAATTACAAATAGAGTACCAAACTCAAGATCAACAAGTATATATTAGGATTCATAATGGTGGAGAGGCAATACCTGCAGAGGTTTTGCCCAAACTAACTCAACCTTTCTTCTCGACAAAATCCTCTGGTACTGGATTGGGACTTGCAATAGTTAAACGTATAATAGAAGCACATCATGGAGAATTATTAATTACTTCAACAGCAGGATTAGGAACAATTATAAGTATTAAATTACCCACTTCTTCCTAACAATAAGCTGTAACATCTTCTCCACATTCATCTGCAAGGTAACATAGAGCTTTAAAGCGTAAAGTTACTACTTGTTCGTAAAGAGGATTTAACTTACACATTGGTGGGATATGAAATAGTTTGCGACCAAAAAGTACTACATCTCTTTCAAATGGACATTGTGAAGGAACTATTTTACATAGGAAATGTGCAAGTGTAGGATTATGGATATCGATAGATTCTAACCATTGACGAACGGGATAAAGTAAGTCATGTTTTTGGCAAATTTGTGTAAAAGCAGTCATAATAATTCTTCTCCCCAGTGTGGGAGTTTTAGAGTTAATATTTGTTAGTGATGAATTACTTCGTTCTTAGTTATCAGCCTTCAGAGGGCAATTTATTTAACTCTGACTTTGAGACTGATTTTCAGATTAGATGTTTTTCGCTTTCTAGTTATATATAGGTTTGATTGCCTAAAGTTATGCAGTTGTGATTTGTTGATTAGTGGTTCTAAGTTGGAATCTTTCCTTGATATATAACTACATCTCCTACTGACGTGACTCCGGATATTTTTTCGGAACTAGTAGCAAATTCATCAAACCTTCACGGCGTAGGCTTTTGGATGTTTCGTGCTGTTAAGCCAAGCCTACTATTAACAACCTCAAATATCACCTGAGTACCTGCTTGAATCGTGCGATAACCTTTACCAGGAATTGCAGTGAAGTTAAAAAATATAATTTCACCATCATCTTGAAGAATCGTTCCATTTCCGGTTTGTAAGTTAAATTCCCTCACTACACCATGTCCGACTTGAGATCCATTTGCACCGACTACAGGTAAATCATCTCCCCATTCTTGTTGGGGAATGCGAATTTTTTTGACCTCAGGGGTGTTATAAGCTTCATAACGATAATTACTGAAGGTTTCCATGATTTCCCGCAGATTTAAACGGAGTTCCTCTAAAGTCGGTCTTCCAATAAAGAACCAACCGTTATATATTTTGTGAATTGTTAAGTCCGGTCGCAGTACAAAGGTGTAGGGTTGAGCGCAGTTTGCATATTCCCCTTCCGTTTCATCAATTATGTTGAGTTGTGCGATCGCTTCCCGTTTGCGATCGGATAAAAAAGTCCATTCTGCACCCAATCCAGCGCGAAAAGCTGCTTGGACAATGGGTGGATCTACACTTATGCTGGTTAATCGACAATAATTAACTTTTAGCTCGTCTTGAAACTGCACCAATTGACGCATTTGCTGGAGGTCACGGGGACAGAAGAAACCGCGATAGAAAACAACAATTAATGGATAACCATCAAAAAACCCCAGATGCTTATCCATTATGCTTGATTGAGTTAACTGGGAGAGTTGGATTTCTTCTTCTGTATGACTTGGTAATTGGAAGTCAGGAAATTTATCGCCAATTTTGAGATTTACAGTCACGATTATCAGTAGGGTGCTGTTAGCGTAAGCGTAACGCACCATTCTAAATTTCAGAATTGCTATTACCAGTTTATGGCTAACGTCACGTCCTTATGAGCTAAAGTTGTCGGTTATAAAATTTTATTTTTCGGCAACGCTATTATTTTTGGTCAATATAGACTGAGATAAAATGAAAATGGGCATACAATGGTTGCTTACCATTTCATTGCCTAGGAGGTGAATCGTAATGCCCAAATGGAAACTAGTAACAGAATTTTCCTTTAGTAGTGCCCACTATATTAAAGATTATGATGGGCCTTGCGGTAGGATGCACGGACATAATTACACTGTAAAAATGGAAGCTACTGCATCCGAGCTACACACTTCAGAATACTGTCCTCATCCGGTAATGGTTGCTGATTTTAGGACGCTGCGCTGGGCGAAAAAAGATGTCAGCAAAGG
>JAAUYH010005590.1_pt1 | contig 10869 bp, 8 predicted proteins | sample 7278061 | NCBI WGS metagenome assembly JAAUYH01 (sample SAMN14350203, study PRJNA611818) | marine sediment metagenome | isolation source: surface marine sediment (0.6m) | place: French Polynesia: Moorea | collected 2018-08 | reverse complement strand
CTTGCTATTAGTTAAACTTCATGGCCCGCACTCAATTGGTGTTTCATCTCCGAATTGGATGAAATACTTTGTGAAGATTTATGAAATAATTACTCGCGTTTGTCACTTATTAATTAGTTTTTCAAACACGATGAATAATTACTCATTTATCAATGAGGTGAGTCATCCGTCAAATTGCCAATTCTGTTTTTAAGGAGCTTACAACTCTGAAATGAATGGCAAGTTTTTTTCTTTTTTCAACTTAGTCCTTGATGTGATATCCGAATGCACGGGTTCGTTTGAATTCCTTCAAGGAAATCAAATATCTCGGTCATTGAAGAAGCCTGAGATTCAAATGCCTTTGTTCGGCATAGTTTACTCTAATGTTTATTTTTGTCCGGGATTCGGCAGAAATTTCGATGACTAATGGAGTTAATTCTGTCATGAAAATTCATGGGCACTATCACATGTTTGCCCCAATACGATTTGCTGACCACACTGTAAGACGACTCATTTTTGAATGAAAAATACAATACCTCGTTAGTCCAAAAGCGAGAGGCATTGTGACTTAACACGACCTAAATTTAATTCGGGGTTCAACGAGAACATACGAATTTTACTAATTTTAACGATCGTCCTAAATCGAAGTGTCACGGAAATCGTACGAAATCATGTAACTGCGGCATTCATTTCAATGCAATCGACGTTGCTGCATCTTGACTTATGTACGTCCGCCAGGCTATAAGTCTAAATTAGCGCTCTGAAGAAACTTCTTAGTTCCAAATTTCATTTCAGATACAACGCAGTATAAATTTCTGAGTGGTGCCCGTCAGGGATTACGTGGAGGAGGACGGCGAGAATCGTTCAAATCACTCAGCTACATGGTGCCAATATGCAGCACATGGGACAGTTTCACAATAAATGATGACATTTTCCATTGGTTCTCAACTTCAGCATCACCAAAGAGCTCGACTACTCACTGTTGCAATGCTGTGCAACATTCTCTTCTTCACCCTATTCTGGTCCGCTCGTGCAGATGACCTTCAAACAGACCCATGTCCGAACGACACCACCGGATATTGTATGAACCAGTATGCCATCAAGTACACAAATCAACTACGAGAAGCCAAGTCAGTTCCCCCACTTGTCAGCGGTTCCGTTGCCATGTTTCAAAACGCCATGAGGCACAGCAAGGTACAAGACCAGGCAGTAGATATTTTCCACCAGCCCATCGAGAACGGAATTCAAGTCGGTTCTGGTGACTGTCGGCAAACACTGCACGGCGAGAATGTTGCAACATACATGCATCCCAGAATTAACAATGCTGCGATGTATTGCGTCATGGATTTGTGGAAAAACTCTCCTGGGCACTACGCTAACATGGTCAATGCAAAGTTCAAATCGGTCGTTGTTGCGATTCATCGTCACAATGGCCGAATAACTTGTACTCAGACCTTCTCGATTACGAGTACTAATGGGTCTGGAGAATGTGCTCCTGCACTACCACATGAGTCTGATACGAATTCTGGCCATGAAGCGAGCAAGAAGGAAACTGGCTCTCATACGAGTAATGAAAAACATGCTGAAAACGATAGTTCCCAAGAGAACCACGATAGCTCACCTACGGAGCACCACGCTGATGAGGCAGTACAAGAAAATCATGATACAAGACACGACGAACCAGCAACAGCGCATACCGACGTTGAAGGATCGAAGAACAGCAATTCAGATACAATCACTTCCCCAACGATTCCCGATCTGCAATTCGAATCCATCACAGTTACAACCAGCAGAGGGTCGAAAAAGGAGTTGCACCGGAAATGCTTCCAGGGCCATTGTTACTACTGCGCCATGTCGAATCCTTGGTGCTACAGACGAGCAGATTCGTACAATCTAGACATGTTCTTGATGTCCTACGGTTTCTGAACATAACCTCTAAATTAGCTCGTCTACGACTCGTTCATGCAATTAAAACCCTTGCAAGGTCGATTATTGAACACGTCTACACTTGATTTTTATCTCATTTCAAATTCACTGTCAGTGAACTTGTCTATTTCCGGCCCGGCGGCATTCGTTGTCGGTGCTATGTAGTGTAGCTCCACAGTACAGCGATACTCGTCCAAGTTATTTCTAGCTTTTGGACGTGAAACTGCGTTAGTTCAGCATGGGGTAATGAAACGTCTAGCATAAAAATAACTACTTCTCGAATTCAATTCATCCCCATCAGAATTCAAGAAGTATTTCTACTTCGAGACGAAACTTTTATTCAGCTGAACAACAGAAAAATCTCCAGTGCTCCTTGATATTATCAATCGGTGGCTTGATTGTGTATTTATGAACCCCTTCTCTCGCTCTCTAACTGTCAAAAGTCAAACGATCTTTACAATTTTTTGTGGTGTTAAAATCCAAACATGTACTACAGATTATATTTTCAGGGTGTTTGTTTGCAAATTGAAGACTTATTAAATAGATCAATTGTTGCATCCGATTCCTGCACTACCAGCTCTGCAAAAAGGTTAATCACTAACTGCCTTTAAACAGCTTAAAAGTGAGGAAGATATATCCATATATTTACGAATTATTTGTTACCGAAATGTCCTCAGATTCGATGAGAAACAAAAAATTAGTTGGCGAAGAATTATTTTTTGAAATAAATATACATCAAAGTCGGTCGAAATTTCAAACCGAATAAAATTAACTTTCGTGCTCTTATTGTTCGTTAAAGTGAAATCGCGTAATTCGTCTAACAAGCTCTAATTTTCCTTATTTTAAAACTATGTTTTCATGAAGTCAAATTCTTTTGGAGCCAAACGGTAAGCTAGTGATAATGTTCAACTAACTTTTTGAACTACTCATGTAATTTTGAAGGTTGTCTGTAATGGTGATCCATATTTGTTTTTTTCCTGAACCTTGATTACGACTTTGACCTTTCAAGAATATTCCATATTCTTACATCCTCTGTGTTATTCTACGTCTATCTCGGAAGATTGATCCGCAGATTTGAATAGGCTTGTTGGCTCTCCCGACCAGTTTTGGTGCAGATTCAATTCTACAAGCACAAATTACAATGATCGATGGTTGGAGTCGAGCTGCAGCTTTTGAAGTCAAAAACAGGTATGTAATTCCAAACAGAACCAACAAAAAATAATACTCATGGTTATTTATTTCAGCTGAGGGTGAGAACATTATTACTAATTAAAGCATCAGCGCTGAATGAATTATTCATTCATGAAAGTTTTCTTTCTTGTATCCAGCAAATGCAATGGTGATTTTTTATCGAAATTTAAAGTGTTATTGAAAATATTCTACAGATTATGATCAATTTTTAATTCTAATCCAAAATTACTTAGTCAACAATTATCTTGGGAGCAAATAATTTATTTTTCCCTTTTCTCTATTAGAGTAATTAAGAATATTATATTCGGAGTGCATGTTCTCGAGCCAATCTTTCTACAATACCAATTCGGAATACTCACCCTTACGTTAGTAGTGAAGTCCAGTGAATTCTCATTCGTTTTCTTATTATCGTTCTGGCTTCTTATTCGCGCAGGGCTTCCTTTTCATAAGAACTCCAGAAACTTTTGAGTTCTTCAATCGACGTTGTCTTTAATGGGCCCTCGGTGCGAGAGTTGAATCCTATACGTCTGCCTCTCTGAGTTCATTTTTATTATTTCGATGCTACACTCCACTATTTGACGCTGGCTCTCTCAGTCTGCTGAACTATTTCTTCCAATGTTCATAGCTGGTGCCATCATTTGCTCCTCAGAAGCAAATTCAGGTCAGTACGACGCTCTACTGGTTCACAACGTACGACTAAATTTTTTAGTTCATCTAAGCTATCATGACCCGAAGCAGCCAATTTCCCTACCTACTTGGCGCCGTCGAACTGCGGTCAATATATCGGACAGGCCATCGATGGAATGATGAGACATTGATGCCAGAGGCGGGGAAAGGCACAAAGCGATTTCATGTGCGGCTGACTAGCATGGTCAATGTGACGCCAAACGTGCCGAAGCGCAGTTCACTGGATACCTTGCTAAAAACTTGATAGCTTCCGTGTTTGCCATGTGCTGCCATGGTAGTAAACCTGCGAAGAGGCTGAGATTCCTGTCCGATAGCACTATGTTCACATTTTGTTAACTGAATTGTTCAACTCGCATGAACAGCATTGAAAACTCTTGCGGCTGATTTAAAACTACGAAGAGCTTCATGTTCCACCGCTACTCTGTCTACGTCTATGCTCCTCCTCGTCACCGATAAGAGTCTTGTCAAAAATAAAACGAGTAAGCACACGGCTAAGTGTTTACTACCGCTGGATCACCTCTGCAGCAAAAACATCTCTCAATGCTTCGTCCACCTCTCCGAAGCGAAACGAGAACCCAGCTTTCATTGCTTTTGAGGGCACGACGCGTTGTCCCTGAAGAACAAGCGCCGCCGCTTCGGCGCCAGCTAACGCCTTCACCAAGACTGCGGGTACAGGTAACCAATTTGGGCGTTGTAATACAACTCCAAGTTCCTCGCACAGCTGTCGCATTGTGACGGCTTCCGGCGCACAAACGTTGAACACCCCAGGCGTGTCCTCGGCGATTGCGCGCAGCATGAATCTCACCGCGTCGTCTGTGTGCACCCAGCTGATGTACTGTCCACCATCGCCTGGCGCGCCACCCACGAATGCTCGGAACGCAGCCGCCAATCGTTGTGCTGCGCCACCGTCGGAGGATAACACGACGCCAAACCTGCACACTGTGACAGTGCGTGGCCCTGTCGACGCCGACTCCCACTCTGTCGCGAGTGACGCCAAATAGTCATTGCCGGGCGCCGACACCTCAGTGCAAACTCCAAGTCTACCTGCGCCATAGTACCCAACCGCACTGGCGGTGATGAAACGAGAGTTCGCACCGATGTGGCGCGCCAGAGCGGCAGTTCCAGTGACACGCGAATCTCTCAGTACACGCTTACGCTCTGAGGTCCAGCGACCAGAATCGATGGGTTCGCCAGCGAGGTTTATCACGGCGTCTGCGACACGCAGCGCGGCGAGCGCGGCGGGGGTGAGCACGCCGGTGGCCGCGTCGTACGACATCGCCGCCGCCCGCCGCGGCACGGCGTTCGGCCGTCGCGCGAAAACGGTAACATCGCTGCCGGATGAGAGCAGCGCACGAACCACAGCGCGGCCTAGCAGCCCGGTGCCACCGGTGACCACGACGCGCAACCCCGCGAGTTTTTGTCTGGTTTCGGTGTCGCTATCGGACAGTGCGGCGCGAATGCGTGGGCGCCGTCGGCAACATTTCGAAGAATACGGTAAGCGTTGTTGTTGGATAGGCCTCACTGACACAGCGTTTGTAGACGTGAAGCCGATGCCCGCCATCCACACCACCGGATATTTTGTGAGGCTGCGAATCGATGCATCCACGACGTAGCCCAGCTCGAGGTTGAAAATGGTCCGAGATCGAAAAGTGAGCGGACTATTTTTGGGCGTTCCAAATTTGATCATTTGCTACTGTAAGTCGGGTCGCCGGCCGGATTCCGCCGCTATCATATTCGATGTTACCACGCCCGCTCCTTCGCGTCGTCGATTCTGCAGTTAAGGAAGACCCATCTCGTTCACTACCGTCGTCGACCTACACTTGCACGATGAAGAACGTCCTCTCATCGACATATGTCGACATTCCGGATGATGGTAAGTAGCGCACGCGCAGTCAACGAATCGAACATGCTCTAACGCGGCGAGTAGTGACGGTCGCCATCAAGTCGCGCGAAGTGACGGTGACGGGGCCGCGCGGCACGCTGTCGCGCAACCTGCGCCACACGCAAATCGACATCCAGCCGGAGAAGACGGCGGAGGGCAAGGACCGGCTGAAAGTGGACATGTGGCACGGCACGCGCAAGGACATCGCGAAGATCAACACGGTGTGCTCGGCCATCAAGAACCTGATCACGGGCGTGACCATCGGCTTCCGCTACAAGCTGCGCTTCGTGTACGCTCACTTCCCCATCAACGTCACCTGCGCCGACGACAAGAAGTCGGTCGAGATCCGCAACTTCCTCGGCGAGAAGCGCGTGCGCCGCGTCGAGATGAAGGGCGACGTCGTCTGCTACCGCACCACCGATGTCAAGGACGAGCTCGTCGTCGAGGGCTCCGACATCGACCTCGTCAGCCAATGCGCCGCCATGGTCCACCACGTCTGCCTCGTCAAGAACAAGGACATCCGTCGCTTCCTCGACGGTATCTACGTCTCGCACAAGGGCCACATCGTCAACCCCGAATAAGATACTGTCGAATATTGGTCGCTACAATCTACTGGGTCGCGGAATCGAATCGAAATAAATAGGCGCGCAGTTTTATGCAGCTATGAAACTTTCGGCCTCCACTCGTTCTCTTTTGAGTAGGAAGAGGAACTCGTCCGCCTGTGCTTATTGAATAGTGACCCCACCCATGAATGTTCAATGTTCACTTTAAGCAGCAAAAGGGACTGAAAGCTAACACTACGTAGTGAATGTTTTTGCCGCGGAGGTGATTCAGCGGTAGTAAATACTATCCTCTGCGTTCACTCGCTTCGTTGTTTACGTTGATTCATATTAGTTCCGAAGACGAAAATAGGGATAGGCAGCATCGCGCTGGAACACAAGGCTCTTCGCAGTATTAGCTTTAGCCGTTAGAGCTGTGTATGTCGTTATCGCTAGTTCAAAGACTCAGCTAACAAAAGGTGAACACAGTGCTTTCAGACAGGAAACTCATGCTCTTCGCAGACATGCTACCATGATAGCACATGAAAATACGGAAACTACAGAATTGTTTACAAGGCATCGAGTAAGCTGCGCTTCGGCACGTTTGGCACATCGACCATGCTCGTCAGCCGCACGTAAAATCGCTTTATGTCTTTCCCCGCCCTTGGCATCATTGTTCTATCGTTCCGTCGACGGCCCATCCGATTCAGTGAGCGCACCTCGGCGATATGGAACCCGTACGTCGCCTCGAGGAAGTTTTTCATCTCGATCTTGGTCAGGTTCTTCGTCGTGTCGATGGTAAGCACATCGGTACGGAACGTGCCCTCCTTGCCCGCCGCTGGCATCGCTACTATGGCACGCTGCATCGGCGACGGTGCGAACCGCACTTTCATCACATAATTTGGAAGATAGATTCGTGATGGCATCTTGTTCAGAACTTGGTGCAACTAGTGATTGTTCCGCCCACAGTGGGCGTACCAAGCAGTGATCCTTTCCACGTGTGATTGAAAATGGTCAGTTCACGTCAATGGCGCTTTTCTGTTCAACATGTTAATTTAATTTGGAAATGGTGAATTTCCTAAAACACGACGACTGGCCGTCCTATCCTGCTGGATTCCGAAAATGCAACTTATCACGATCACTTGTGGACTTCGTAAATCCGAACAGGTCGGCGTATTGGCTGCTTCCGGGCATGGTAGCTTGAATGAACTGATAAGCAATGAGTTTAGTTAAAACTTGTTCTTCAATTAAGATGACCTAGTGCATATTAGATTTGTATTAATTTATAATCTGCTACTAATCGCTTCTTCCTAAGTCACCAATCTTTCTCCTTCTCGCATTAAAATGATTTTCTGCTTTATTCCACATATCATTGCTTTCGAACTTCAGAATTTGCAAGAGGGTATTTGGTCCTCTGAACGTGCAAGCAGGATGTTTCGAAAAAAATCAAAACGAAGGAACGAGGGTATTTGGGTAGAAATTAGCACATATTCAAAGCGGCAATAGGTACTTTCAACGTTCAGAATCATTTACCTTGTTGCCGAGTTTGAATGTTCCTTATTTCAGTTAATCAGCTCTCTTCTTTTCAGAAAGAGCAGAACTCTACTTTCCATCAAAATAGCGTTCGTTCAATGCCTAGATGACTAAAGCATGCATAATGGAGTCCCACTCCACAGACTCTATTAGTTTTCGTAGTTAACTATGCCATTTCCTCCTCAAAAGTTGATTCCCCCACAATTTCTTTCTGCCAGGACTTTTTTCATAGGCAATTCTCCATTGCAATTTCACGGCTCCTTAGATTAGTTGCGAGATATCCGGCCCTGCTTACATGTGAAGTACTTCAATGAATTGGATACTTGTGCAGTTTGGAATCACTGGAACACAAAACATCTTTTATGCTACCTATTATTCAACAAGATCTATTATTCTAGAGCGAAAGGGAGATAAATGTATTTCATAATCGATATTCCGAAAACCTTGATCATCTCGACGTGTGGTAAGATAACCTGAGGACGAGAGAGAGAGAGAGAGAATGAAGTAGTCAGGGAAGAGAAAAGGTAGGAAGAATTGGAGATGATAGGAGATGATGTTATTCGTAAAGGTGTGTCTCCAACAAGTGATGGGGTGAATTTATTTGTACTATCACTTACAACAACCATAGGTAGGCTAACAGCATTAATTGGTAGAACTAAATTGAAGACGTCGATCTTGTGATAACTGTAGTCACAGGACGAGTGCTTGAACACGACATCAAAGTTGTTGAACAATTACCGAGTTGAAAATTAGTCGTAGAGTTTCAGGAAAAGCACACACACACACACAGAAATATACCGCCACTTTTGGGTCAGATAGCTGTTTTACTGAAGACACATTTTCAATCGTGAGGAATCCCTCACTCCTCAATGGTTTAGAGAATTCTGGAACAAAGAAGGTAAGGAATGAAATCATGGTCGACAATTTAATCTACCCTTCAGTGAAGGATTTGGCTATTGTTTACCCAACACTTTTTTTTGTTTCTGATCAAATCATTAAGAAACAGTCTTTCATGCATTTACAGTTAATAAACCAGAATTCTCTTCAACTAAATTGAGAAAACTAGACTGGAAACTTGATTTAAATGAATTAAGGTTGGAGCTCCTTCATTTCCAAAATCTAATATTCTCCGAAACCGCAACCAGCGAAACCGATCACGAAAAAACCCTCGGTCGAATGTGGTGCAAATTCGAGTTGTGTCTGTAGACAATTAAGTTGATTATAGTTCTTCTATGCTAGAATAGATCGAGTTTTAATTCCAAATCTCTCGCTGGAACGAATGAAAGCATTTACGCAAACCATATTTCGTTTGTTTTAAGTTGTAATTATGTATTCATTCTCTTTCAAAGGGCTTTGTCAGCACATGATACGACTGAAGCAGATAATCTGATCCAATTCAAAAAAGCTAGTAAACTGTAATTGCTGCGACATTCATGTTTCAAAAGGAATAAATCGCCGGATTCAGTTCCATCTCGTCAAAATTCATACCAGTCATTCATTAGTACATTGCAATAGTATGGTAAAACTCTCTATATCGCCTATTCCATCGATTTGCCCATGCAACAACGTTAATCTCTGACAGCGTGTCTAGTTTGAAAATTAAATCCATGAAATAATAATCGAGTTTGTGTGTAAATGGAGTAACAGTTGGGTGTGAATGTTCTTCATGAATCGAATTGTAAAAAGCTTAATAATACTGAGTCATACCATCATATCTTTTTCGCAGAGAATTATACAGAAATAGTTCATTCAAGTTTAATATCAATCAACAACTATGGGCGATAATGAACAGAAATTCTACTGTCGATTAATTATGATTAAATATGCTGGCGATTATTACGAAAAATCCTGTTCTATACAAGGCAGATGTTAAGCCACAATTTCAACAAATTCAACACAATTGCTTCACTAGAAATAACTGCTTTTGTGATTCTTCTCATCTCTTCATCAAAAAAGGTATTCGGCACTCCATGATTAACTCAAAAATAAGTTATAAAATAATTATTTGAAGTTCCAGGTAGAACAATCTCTCAGAATATTGCTACGGACTCAAAATCCTAAGTAGCACTCAGTTCTACATATAACCAATCCTATCGATGTAGATATTTCCGTTTGTTTGGAATCTATTCGCTAGGAGCTTACTTCCAGGAGTCCATCCTATAACGAAACCTTAGACTGATCCACAGATTGACTACTCTCAACTCTAGAATAAGTTAATTTAAAAAGTTAAATCAAACGTCTTGGCGCCAAACAGAAACGCATCGACGTCAACTTTCACAGAAATTTAGTGGAAATTATGAGTTTCTTGGATGAAGGAGAGTGATTGATAGTGACCTACGTTGAGTTCTAAAGAGTTTTCATAGAAGAACTGTCGCACTCACCTGGGCAATCGGTTTAAAAATGTTTGGTGCTGAAATTAAATATTTCAGGGAAAAAGCTAGGGATTTGCCTAAATTACGATCCACAATTAGCCTACGTTAATTCCGATCTTTTGAGCGTTCATGTTCTTGTAGCTTATAATAATTCTATTTGCATGCCCCTATAAGTGTCTGCAAATGAAAATTTTACAACGGAATAGAAGGACATTGGAAATGCATGCTAATACGAAGATATAGATGTGCCCGTTATTTTCGAAGAGCCCTATAACACAGATAGGACAAAAATTTAAAATGGACCATAGTTGCATTAGATCCGCGTCAATTCATTGCAGATGGACGATATACGCACACCTACCCGTGGAGACGCTGAAGGAAAGTAGAAAACCGTGACTACCCATATTGAAAGAAGAAAGAAACAACTTCTGGCTACAATCAGTGTGTAAGGTCATTGTTTCCTGATTTTTTCCTGTGTTATGTTAGAAATGTCAACAATTGCCGAACAGATAGTACACTAAATCAGACAAATTCTCGAGTTGCTTGAGGCGTAATATTGACGAAACACAATGCATCAGCAGGGATGGAAGCAATCCGATCGCAATCATGATCGAATCATGATTTCGCTCGATTGCAATTGAATTGGAATCTGGTTAGTAATTGCAATCATGATTCTACGTTCCGATGATTGACAGTGATTGCATTGTTTCTAGGTGTGAATGTTTTGAACTACTGCCTAGAATTAGGTACGTAGCAAGAT
>JAAUYH010174003.1_pt1 | contig 10871 bp, 6 predicted proteins | sample 7278061 | NCBI WGS metagenome assembly JAAUYH01 (sample SAMN14350203, study PRJNA611818) | marine sediment metagenome | isolation source: surface marine sediment (0.6m) | place: French Polynesia: Moorea | collected 2018-08 | reverse complement strand
GGATTTCTTTCAAATCCTTTGGTAGTATATGTATCTGAGATGCCCAATAGCAAACCATCGTCAGGATTTCCTGCAATAATTGGTACTATAGAATTAGCATTGTGTTTTGGCTTTTCGTAGTAATAATTATTGGTTTCATAATCATTGCGCAGATGTTTCTTGCCTTTGTTGGTCACGAAGGTATTTGGTTTTGTTCTAAAGTCATAGATGTGTGCCTTCTGACCATTTTCAATTTCATAGGTGTCGTTGTTTGAACCCCCAACTAATCGCAGTTTGATCATCCGATCGCCATTGCCGAATACGTGGATATAGTCATCATCATCCATGGCATATAGCCAGATCTCTTTGGTATGCTCCCTTTCATAGGTGCGGTTATGAATGACATCCGCTTTTTTATCGTCTTTAATCCGATAGCCTGTGACCTTCGTCTTGCCTCCTGGCAAACGTTCAATATCAAATCTGTCATCTTTGTCAGTTCCTTTAATGAGTGCATATTTATTCACTACCTCATAATATGCGTCAGAGATTTTTTTCAGATTGGAACGGCGGCCTTTCAACAATTGCTTGATATTCTCTACGGATTCATCTTTAACTTCATCAGGTAAGCCATCGAATGCTTTATCAATCACATCATCAGTAATTCGCGAAGTTATATAGGCCGCTTGCTGATCCCAAACAGTCTTGTCAGCCCGCTGCATGAGTGCTACATCCAATGGGAAGGCACTTAAACTGGCATATTTAATATCCTTAATATCAACATCATATGCATTCAATATCCTGATACCTTGTATCAAAGATGTGCCCAGGCCTAAGATGAAGCCATCATCCATAATTGAAAAGGGCTGATCCCTGTCTCGGGGAACAGGCCTGTAGATCGTATATCCGTCTTCCTTAAACTCAGCCCATCGCCATTGATCGTCATGCCGGTCCCAGTCTCCAATCAGCATGTCGAATAATCGGGCTCTCACGTATGCAACCTCATCTACACGGTTCTCTTCGTCCTTATGGAGTTTGTCGATCATGTCAAAGGTGCTTATCATTTCATCAGCATAACCAAAGCTCGCTTTGTCTCCATGACCATCGGTGGTGCGCTCTTCAATCATATAGAGGTCATTGCCAAACTCTTTTACATATTTTCCAAGAGCATTTTGTTTAGGTACAAAGTACAGTTTGGGATTTGTGTGGAATACTCCCACGGCATCTGAAAGATCCCCAATGATAAATGGAACATAAGGGTGCGAGCCGGTGAAAACATCCAGAACCAAGGCTTCGGTACCCGTACCTTCAAATTCTTGTCTTACATATTGTTCCTGAAAAGCCTCGGCCTGAATGAACTGGGCCGCACTTTTTCGCATAGCACGCAATGTATATTCTTGTCCTTCCGGATTTTCCATCCGGAGCGATACAGACTGGGTACCACCACCTTTCCTGACAGGTGTAAGTCCCCCGAACAGGGTGTCCAAATCTACCGTTGGAACTTTTACCGGTGAACTATAGAGCTTCCTATATCGTTCACCCCAAAGCCATTTATAGAAATTGGATTTATCTGTTTCTTCTTCACCGTAAATAGAAGCCGTCATTTCTGAAGGGAAGTCTTTTGGTATATCCGGCACTATGACCTCATCTTCTTTTAATACATCGGTCTCAAAAACCACTTTTTCTTCCAAGGCAGAATAAAATCGAACATATGAAGACCCATCTTCGAATACGTCAAGTCTTGCATAACCAGGGGTGCCATAGGAGAATTGACCGCCAAATACATTACGTGTAGGGGTAGTTTTCGATCCAGATCCACTGATAATCTGAACAAGATTGTCCTGAATCAGATATTGAAGACTGTGTTCATGTCCGGAGACAAAAATAATCTTATCGTTCTCTTGAGAAAGAGCTGTTACTCTTCTCTTAAATTCATCGTAACGATTGTGCATAAGGTCTGCCGGTGAGAATCCACCTGTTTTGAGCAGTAGATTTTTTAAAGATCCCAAGACAGGTAGTGGAGTCAGATGAGAGCCAAATGAATACTGTCCTCCATGGGGCCCGTTGGTATACATTGGATGGTGCAGTGCTACAATTGTGGTTTTACCTCTGGCTTTCTTTACTTCGCTCTCATACTCTTCCCAAAAGCGTTCCCGGGTCCTTATTTCACAATTATCGTTGATGTTAGGGTGTTTATCCCACTTTGTAATATACCATTCGGGGTCTACAATGATCAAAACAATTTCATCACTGATGTTAATACGCTCCAGTGGACAACCATTTTCTGGCAAGAAACTATCCTTCCCTAATTTCTCCTCCACGTATCGCTCCTGTCTTTTAAGAGCTTTTAAACCGCTATACCAATCGTGATTACCTGGCATAAAGATGGTCCTGCCTTTATAGTTATCTACCACACTGGTTTGGGCATCCAGCTGATGCTTGGCATAGGCATAATTTGGATGGTCTTCATCTACCAGCCCGCGGCGATAGATATTATCACCAAGAAAGAGGGCGGTACTATTCTCACCTGCATTATTTAACTCTTTCTCGAAAGCTTGAAGCGCCATAGATTTGGTGCCCAGTTCGGATGCCCCGGCATCACCGATAAGATAAAAGCTGTGTTCAATTTCTTTATCCGGGACCCTTGACTGTAAGTTTTCGTATTTGTACTGGGCTTTATAGGTAGCGCAGGCCTGTAACAAAAGTATTGCAGCTATTGCACAAAATAGTCTAGAGTATTTTATTTCCATGTAGTTAGTTGTTATCGAGGGGAATTTTAAAGATAGCAAATAATACGATATGCCTTTGTCAATTTGTTGTCGTAATCACGACTCCATAATTACATTTTTACTGGTGCTATAACCTCAATTTTTAGTACTTTGGTAACACATAAATTAAGCTCATGGCAGGAATCGTAGAAAAAGCCGAAAAATTTGCCACAGATGTGCTCACCAATCAATTGGATCCTAAACATCTCTATCACAATCTGAAACATACGCAAAGGGTTGTGAAGAGCACCAGGCAACTGATCAGTGCCCATGATTTGGACGATAATGAGAGTGAGGTACTTTTGTTAACTGCCTGGTTACACGATACGGGTTATACTAAGGGAACAGATGAACATGAAGAGAGTAGTGGTGTCATTGCAGATGATTTCCTTAAAAATGAAGGCTATCCAGAAGAGGGAATAAAGAAGGTTAAGGATCTTATCCGGGCCACCAGGCGTTTCTACGAACCGGCGAACCTATTAGAGCAGATTATTCGTGATGCGGATGCTTCTCATTTCTCCAAAAAATCCTATATGGAAACCTGCGAAATGCTACGCGAGGAATTAAAGCTGTTGGGTTTAGCGGAATATTCTACTGAGGATTGGCTAGATGCTAATTTGAAGATGTTGAAAAGAGAGCACCAATACTATACTGAATTCGCTAAAGAAAACTGGCAAGCAGGCAAGGAGTTGAATATTGAGGTAATAAAAAAGCAGCAAAAGGCTGCTAAGAAAATCGCCCAGAAGGAAACACTTAAGGCCAAATTAAAGAGTGAAAGTCCAGATCGAGGTATCCAGACTTTATTCAGAGTAACCTTGCGAAATCACCTGACCTTAAGTGATATAGCGGATACAAAATCCAATATTTTGTTGTCAGTAAATGCTATAATTCTCTCTGTAGTAATAGCGAACCTGATTCCGAAACTAGATAATCCTACTAACTACTACCTAATTTGGCCTACCGCAATTTTTCTACTTTTCACAGTAGTCACCATGGTATTGGCTGTGATTGCAACTAGGCCCAATGTTACCCGGGGTAAGTTTTCCAGGGATGACGTTGAGCAAAAGAGAGTTAATCTTCTATTTTTTGGAAACTTTCATCAAATGAAATTGGAAGAATACGAATGGGCCATCCAGGAACTTCTAAAAGACAAGGACTACGTCTATTCCTCACTTACAAAAGACCTTTATTTTCTTGGTCTAGTACTCAATAGAAAATATAAAATATTACGGTGGACCTATACCGCCTTTATTATAGGCATCATAATTTCCGTATTTGCTTTTTGGCTATCCTTTACAATGTATGGATCTGAGCGAGCCTTTAGCGAACTTGCTTACTTAGGATTTTAGTTCGGCCATCAAGTCATCATAGGTATATGTTTTTTTAGACCCTTTGCCTTTTTTATAAAGGATCTCGGCCCGGATGGCTTTGAGACCTGTAACGCCTTGTAATCCCTCCAATTCCAGGATCTCAATATTATTGGTGAAATAACCTTTTGATTTGAGGAATGAGATATAACGGAGATATTCCTGTTCGTCTTTTTTATGTGAATAAACAATTGCCAGCTTGCCTTTTTGAGTTAACCTTTCACGGGTGCCCTTGACATACGACTTGTCTATTCGTTTTTTTACTATCTCATAGCGCGCGTTGTAAGTACCATCTACATCAAATTGTTTTTCATCCATTCGGAATCGGATAGATAATCCCGTGCTATACACCAATATCAAAGAGGCTACATCGAGTTGAACTGGTAGTTGCGGTTTCAGGTTATAGTACTTATTTTCCATCTCCCACATAACCTGTAGTTGCCACAAGCGCAGATTACTGAGGTAAAGCGGGTTGTAATTCAGATCGCCTGCAATAGTTTCCCCGATGTACATGTCGTGTTCAATACCATCGGTTTTAAAGCGCTCAAAATAATGTGGGAACATCTGTTGTGCTTCTTCCTGTCTTTTATCAAGAACCGTTACCAGTTCCTGGTTAATCTCCATCACTGTTTCATCATAATTTTTGCGATGGTCGTAATATGATTGAGTCTCCTCATCAATAGAATTCTCATATTCGGTGATGAGCTTGGCCAGTTTCTTATCCATTTTCTTGAGGTGCTCAAGAACAGGATTAACTTCTGCCTGAATGAAATCGAAAATATTCTGTTCACTGCTTGAATAAAGTGTCTCCTTTATACTATCCATCCAGTTATTTACACGGAACATGAGCTCCTCATAAATGGGAAGTTTTTCCTTTTCAAATGCCACTCTTAACAGATCATTGATATTGGTAAGCTGGATCATAAGATCTCGCTGTATAGCAAGATTACGAGCATTAGCTGACTGCTTTATATCAATTTGTCCGTACAATGGATAAACGTCTTTAAAAACAATTTCCTGGAATGAAGGTTGATTACCCTGAAGATCATCAATAATGAATTTCTTAGCTTCTTCCTGGAACCTCCAATAAACTGAGGGATGTATGGAGGTGCATTCATTCTGAATAATGGCGTCTATAAGATTTTCCTCCTCAATCTTGGATCTTACAACAGCCGATACAATGTATGGCATTACATCATCCAACTTTGTCGCATTGATTCCATTAAGAGTATTTCTTTTTGTCGATACAATTTCTAAGATCCCCAATAACTCTCCTTCGTGTGCAATAGGTGCAAAAATGGCACTCTCTATTCCCTGCTCATGAAGTCCTTTATAAGGTTGTTGCTTTTCGGAAATCCTATAGTATTTATCGACATCGGAAATAGTAAAATATGTTTTACTGTTTAAAAGCTTGTCGTACGATCCCTCGCAAAGGGTACGTCCACAAACCGCAGAATCCTTTTTGTTAAGAATAAAGCTATCTATTCCTTTGCCATATACTCGTTCGAATTGATCTAATTTCTTGTTGTAGGTAGAAAATCCTACCCGGAGATCCTTTATCCTGAAAAAGGAACGGAATGTTTCCTGAAGATCTTCCATGAAATTGTCACTGCCTCGCTTGTCACTGGCGATGAGTTCTGATTTGATCTCTGAAATAGACTCTTCGGCAGTTACGTCGAACATATTAGAAATAACAAAACCCCTGGAGATAAAGCTATTCGGCGGAATTTTCTCCTTCCATAAATCGAGCTTTTCCGGGCTTTCGAGCAATTCATCTACATCTTCCTGACTGAGTTCTGGAGTATTTTCGGTTGGGATTATATCCATAAAATCCGCATTGTATAAAATACGGTAATGGTGCATCACCCCGTTAGCGTCCGGAATATCATAAAAATAGGGTCTCTTGAAATCGATTTTAAATCCATAGTAGTAGGCCAGAATCACTGAACAGCCCATGATATAGTCAATCCCCTCTTCCTGGTTTCTGATAAGAGGTTTATAATCCGGGCCTGCCTCTTTTAAAATTTTCTGGAATCGTTTGGAAGAGTTAAAAACAATATCGTAATATGGAAGTGAAGCCGCCTTTATTTCATTTTCAGTAAGTACTTCCGCGAAAGAATCTCTTAGGATAATCTTGATAATATCCTCGTGCTCTTTAAGTAGACCTACATCGGTAAAACCATCCCTTAAAAAAGGGTAAGGAGCCTGGGCCTCAAGTACTTCTTTTGCCCTGGCAGCCAACAAAGGATCATCGCTCTCTGCCATTGCATCATATCGCGTCAAGAGCTTGTCAAAACTTATGAGATGCTTCATTGGCATCTCCTTTTCTTTGGCACCCATCATACGGCTTAGTCGGATTTTAGGTTGTAAAGTTACAAAACAATGAACTAAAGCCCTGTTAAAGCTATTATAAGGCGAAATTCTTGTCCATTTACTCTATAGACGGATGCCTTATGGTTTTATTTCCCAAAACGACCAATATTTTTTGGATATTTATGAAAATTTGGACCATGTCTTCTCAGAAAAGGCTCTCCAGGGCATATAAAAAGGCAAAAGTGATCGATTTTGACGATAGTTCGAAATTCATACTTTTTAGTGATTGCCACCGGGGTGACAACAGCTTTGCAGATGAATTTGCAAACAATCGCAATATCTATTTTCATGCTTTGCGATATTATTTCAACGAAGGCTTTCATTATTGCGAGTTAGGTGATGGGGATGAATTATGGGAACATCTGAGTTTTGAACCTCTTTTTGAGGCCCATAAAAATGTATATCTGCTCATGAAACGCTACCATGAGGAAAAGAGGCTTCATTTGATTTATGGGAACCACGATATGGTGTACAAGAACCCGGAATATGTAAAAAAACATTTGCTGACCTACTTCGATCCTAAAGAGGAAAAAGATGCGGTGCTATTTCAAGACCTGACCTTTCATGAAGCACTCCTTTTAAAGCACCAAAACACGGGACAGGAGATATTCCTGACCCATGGTCATCAGGCCGATTTTATGAACTACCACGGATGGAGATTCCAACGATTCCTGGTTCGCGTGCTATGGAAGCCTCTTCAAGTATGGGGTATTGCCGACCCTACAAGTCCGGCCAAAAACAACAAAGAGCTAATTAAGGTCGAGAAAAGGATAAAGAAATGGATCCTCCACAACAACTTAATTATGACCATAGTTGGTCATACACACAGACCCCGGTTCCCTGAACCAGGTGCCATACCTTTCTTCAATGACGGCAGTTGTGTTCACCCAAGGAGTATCACGGGAATTGAAATTGAGGAAGGCAAAATTTCTTTGATCAAATGGCAGATTTCAACTAAAGTAGACGGAACACTGCAAATTGTCAGGGTATTACTGGAAGGGCCTCAAAAGATTATTGACTACCGTCTGGAAAATGAATGATCCGCAAACTTTCACATGAACCTGCCAATAACATGTGTACATCTGCGGACCAATTCTTGATTAATCTATCTACAATATTTATTGAATCATAAAGTTTACGGGTATGCTATAAGGTACTTTGACCGCCCTACCTCTTTGTTTACCCGGGGTCATTTGTGGAAGTGAAGCAACGATCCTGGATGCTTCTTTTTCCAAAAGTTTATCTGGGCCCCTGGTCCTGATTCCACCTACATTACCTTTAGAGTCGATGTAGAATTGTACAAATACTCTACCGGTAATTCCTAATTCGAGGGCAGCAGGAGGATAAGTAAATTCCTTCTTAACGTGCTCTTGAACCATTTTTTGGAAACAGGCCTTACGCTCAGCATTGTTTTTAGCACTTTCACAGCCCGGGAAAATTGGTACGTTTTCAATAACTGCGAATGGGACGATGATTTCTTCTTCGTCTTCCGCAGCTTCTACGTCATCAACATCCATCACTTCTTCAACCACCGCATCCTGACTGGTCTCTGTACTTTCAATTACAGTCTCCTCGATCTCTTCGGTATCCTCAACTACCTCAATTATTTCGGGAGCAGCAGGTGGTGGTGGTGGAGGTGTGGTCTTAATCTGTTCCGTTATCGGAATATCTTCTTTAGTAAGCTCTTCTACGGCTTGAACCATATCCACCAAAGTTTCATCTTTGGGATAGGACTTATATTCCAGGGCTCTCCAGGTTATAAATAACACGACGGCAAGCCCAATTACGAAATACAAGCCGCTATTTCTATTCAAATCTGCCTGAGGGTTCTTTTTGACTTGCATGATACTAGGATTTTATTTCTTTAAAAGTACCCAGCTCACTAGCCATATTCTATGATATTTATCAGTTTTAAATTTGAGGATTGTTAAAGTGTCAGTATTTACGATGACTACCGATTAATCGTGAATTATATATCACTTTTATTGATTAAAACATAAAACCCTGTAGTACTTTCTACTACAGGGTTAATTCTGATTCGAAGAATTCTCTTATACCTGCGATATAATGTCGGGTGCAAGTTCTTCAGGAGCGGCAAACGGATCGGCCAGCAACACCTGATCAAAATCAATACCCTCAATAGGCACGATCATTTCCTTTTCATGATCCCATTCAATTCGTCTACCCAATTTCCATGAAATTCCAGTCATATGGGCAACTATGGCTTCTTCAAATCCCTCCTGGATGCCACAGCTCACTTTAACATCGTTCCTTATGGCGCTAAGCCACTCTCGCATATGGAGGAACGTAGAGTCTACACGTTTACCGTCAATATAGGTCCACATAAGGCCTTTATCAGCAAAGTACTGTGATGTTGCTGAAGAAACTGCATCAGGCACGTTGGCCCCTGGATCATATTGATAGATCGGTATTCTTGGACTCATTTTTTCATTCTCCAGCATTTCTGCATATTTAGTGGATGAGCCATCAGGCCAAATAGTCAACCTGTTACCTAATTCCATGGTGCCATCGTGGCCCATAAGGATAGTAGGCCTGTTGAAGCCATTGCCCAAAGTAGCGCTATAGACAAAAGTCATTCCTTTCTCTTTGCCTTCAACCTGGCTGCTACCGGTACTAAAGTTGGTAAATTCCATGTTGGCCTGAAGTACATCGGGAACATTTCTGCCATCATTGTGTGTGTAAATACCCCCTGATGCCGTGATGAAGTTCGGGATTCCCATCTTTAAAACGCAATTGAGCCGGTCGTAGTCATGAGTCAACAAGTCTCCTGATAAACCAGATCCATAGGCCCACCATTTACGCCATCTGAAAAAGTGATTCTTATTAAAAGGTATTTTTGGTGCAGATCCGAGGAACATATGCCAGTCAATGGTTTCTGGACTGGCTTTCTCATGAATATCATAGTTCCATGCACCATTGTCATCGTTCCTGTTTGTACTGGTCTGGATTAGGGAAACGTGCCCAATAGTACCTTTATTGATAATATCCTGCGCTGTACGGAAACTCATGGTTTGTCGATGTTGGTGCCCTACCTGGAACACCGCCTTGGAATTCAGTGCAGCTTCTTTAAGTCTGTAGGTCTCTTCGATAGTGTGGGTCATCGGCTTCTCCAGATATACATGCACTCCATTCTTCAGAGCATCAATGGCCATAGGTGCATGCCAGTGATCAGGTGTAGCTATGACTATAGCATCGATTTCGCCACTGCGGATCATTTCCTGATGGGTTTTATAGCGCTTTATCTTATTATCTTCAGTATTAAAAGATGCCAAGGCTAATTCAGCGCGAAGGTCAAAGATGTCGCAGACTCCTGCTAGCCTAATATTGAGTTTGTCCTGGCTCATAAAATCCTTTAAAGCCGAATGCCTTGGATTTTCTTCAGCCGCTAATCGCATCTCCTCTTTCCATTCATCAGTGGCAAAACCAAGTGAACGACATAGCTGTTCACCGCGGATTCCAAAACCTATAATACCAACTCTAATAGGATCGCCCCCAATTTCTGGTACGGTTGGAGGTAATGAAGGCTGTATATTAAGCTGCTGTAAGATTTCGGATCTATTTCTTCTTTTTGAGACTGCGTTAGAAGCTCCTGCCCACCAAACTGCTCCAAGGATGGGAATTCCTCCCAGACCCTTTAACACATCTCTTCTAGTCCATTTCATATGATTGTAGTTTAATAATGAATTCGCTCTTTAATATTCTATTTTGTGATCAATCTCTCTTTCTTGAAATCAGGAAGTTTCTGTCTGTGTGGCTTTATTCCGCTTTTTGAATACATAGGCCAGTCCGAAAGTATCGCTGGTCGGGAATTTGTAAATTACCAGACATGAAGCTAATTCAATCAAGGTTTTATTTATAAACCAATAGCTTCCTTCAGCATTTGCCTGCGGTAACCAGGGAAAGGAAGGGTGTGCCAGGTAGTAAAGTGCCAAAAGAAATATCCCAACCATAGCTCCATAGCGTTCAAAAAATCCCAATAGCAGGGTAATTCCAACAAACATTAGTGCCATCCAATTCAGTGAATCTGCCCAATCGATCAAAGGCTCCTGACTTATCCAAACGAAGAAAGGTTTAAAAGGGCCTTGTGCAGTGGCAAGGTAGCCAAAAGAGGTCCAATCAGGATTATAGATCTTTATAACACCTTCATAAAGGAAATGCCATCCAATGAAAACCCGAAGTAAGGCAACACTGTGCCTTAATTCCCATTTGCTTTTAGATAAAGACATGTGACTTGATTTTTAGTTGAAATTTGTTCTTTGATCGAGTCGATTTTGAAAAAATCATCGCTAAAGGTACAAGTAATATTAATGCCGGCCAACTGTTATAAATAGCTGGAAAACAGACCTATTTTCTTGCAGCAAGCACT
>JAAUYH010036718.1_pt1 | contig 10873 bp, 7 predicted proteins | sample 7278061 | NCBI WGS metagenome assembly JAAUYH01 (sample SAMN14350203, study PRJNA611818) | marine sediment metagenome | isolation source: surface marine sediment (0.6m) | place: French Polynesia: Moorea | collected 2018-08 | reverse complement strand
GTCATACGCCTTGAAGTCACCGAAATATTTCGTAATCGCAGCCGTCAACGTCGTCTTGCCGTGGTCAACGTGACCAATCGTGCCAATGTTACAGTGAGGCTTATTGCGCTCGAACTTCTCTTTTGCCATTTTAAACTTCCAAAATTTTACAGTGAAACGTTAGTTAGTGGGCGCTCTGATACCCTTACTCGCATTGGTTTTCAAGGTCTAATCGCAGGCCTGTTAATGGGTTCGTGTTCACCCCAAACTGTGGCACTCAGACCAGCTTATTTCTGAGAGCTGATGAGCTACGACAATACGTTAGAATAGTTGTCCCGAAGCACATTCTTCTGAACCTTGCCCATGGTGTTTCGGGGAAGTTCATCCACCACAATCAACTTTTTGGGTTGTTTGAAGCGAGCTATCTTGTCTTGCAATGCATTTGCCAGCGCTTCGATGTCAATCTCTGTGCCTTTTTGCGGTACCAGAACTGCAACCACGCCTTCACCAAAATCAGCATGGGGCACACCGATTACGGCAGATTCAAGGACACCGTCCTGCTCATCCAGGATAAGCTCGAGTTCCTTTGGATAAATATTATAACCACCGGAAATGATCAGGTCTTTGGCGCGTCCTACAATCTGTGTGTAACCCTGGTCATCAATGAGGCCCAGATCTCCGGTAATAAAGAAACCATCATCGCGGAATTCTTCTTTGGTTTTTTCTGGCATTTGCCAGTAGCCGGAAAACACATTCGGGCCTTTGACTTCCAACACGCCCACTTCTCCATCGGGCAAGTGCTCGCCTGTTTCCGGATTTGCCACCCGAATTTCCACACCCGGAAGCGGAAACCCAACGGTCCCGGCCCGCCTTTCCCCATCATACGGGTTGGATGTGTTCATATTGGTTTCGGTCATGCCATAACGTTCCAGAATTCGGTGACCAGTTCGATCCTCAAACTGGATATGCGTCTCAGCGAGCAGCGGAGCACTGCCGGAGACAAACAAGCGCATATGTTCGACCGCTGACCTTTGCAGCCGGTCGTCATCCAACAGACGTGTGTAAAAAGTTGGCACACCCATCAACGTAGTTGCCGCAGGCATGTGCATGAAAATCGCATCTGCGTTGAAGCCGGGCAGCAGAATCATCGAAGCGCCCGAGCGCAGGATCACATTGGTCGCAACGAAGAGGCCATGGGTGTGAAAAATTGGCAAAGCATGGATCAACACATCATCTGAAGTGAACTGCCAGTAATCAACAAGCGAAACCGCGTTTGAGAGTAGATTGTCGTGCGACAGCATCGCGCCCTTGGAGCGCCCGGTTGTGCCAGAGGTATAGAGGATCGCTGCAAGATCATTGGCCTCACGTTCAATATTCTCAAACTCATACGAAGCCTCGCTGGCGGCGGCAAACAGCGTGCCCGCATCTGGATTATCGGATGACCAGTCTCCGAGGCTCTCAAGTCTGATATCCAACCTTTCCGTCAACGCGTCATAGTCCTGTGATTGCTCTGGTGCACAGACGAATAGCGAAGGCGTGGCATTATCGAGAAAATACTCGATTTCGGAAACCGTGTAAGCTGTGTTGAGTGGCAAAAAGACAGCCCCCGCCCGCACCGTTGCCAGATAGAGCATTAATGCTTCAAACGATTTGGGTGCCTGAACAGCAACGCGGTCTCCCGGCTCTACGCCCAAAGCAACCAATGCATTCGCGAATTGCGCAGAGATTGAGACCACATCCGCATAAGTGATGGTCCGCATGTTTTCGCCATCGGGGATTTTGCAGAAAACGGCCTCACGTTCTGCATTTCCCAAAAGACCGTCAAACAGGTGATTGTTCTCTGACATTTCAAGTCCCCAAAATCATCAATCTAAGTCGGTAAAAGTGATATGGACTAATCGGGACACACGCAAGAAGTTGGTTGCGAATGGCCTGAGCTTTCACAAAGTTGAACGTATGAAGAATTGCCAATTCACGATGTATGGCTAGGATGGGTATGGAAAGGTTTGAACACGGCATGCATTCCTTCGGATCAATATTCGTTTTTGGCATTCTTTGGCTATTTGGCTCCGCGCTGGGTGTGGGCATGCCTTCAGACGCAAAAGCGAATGAGACTGAAGTTGATGTGCAACTGGTCCTGGCGGTCGAAGTCTCGCGCTCCATGAGCCCTTTTGAACTCGAAATCCAGCGGCGCGGTTACGCAGAAGCGTTGGTGAGTGACGAAGTTATCTCTGCGATACAAGGCGGATTACTCGGCCGTGTCGCGATTACCTATATCGAATGGGCAGGTGTTTTCTCGCAACGGATTGTGGTCGACTGGACTTTGATCAGCAGCCGATCAGAGGCGCAATTGTTTGCCAACAAGCTCACCGCACATTTTGAGGATGCACTTCGGCGTACTTCTATCTCCGGAGGGCTGGAATTCTCGGCAACCCTGTTTGGTCAAAACAGTTTTACGTCAAACCGGCGCATCATCGATGTTTCAGGTGACGGCCCAAATAATCAGGGCAAGCCCGTCACACGAGCCCGGGACGCAGTGCTCCAGCAAGGCATTATTATCAACGGTCTGCCGCTCATGACCAAGGATGGTGTCGGCGGCATTTTCAACATCGATGATCTTGATCAGTACTATCTCAATTGTGTGATTGGCGGTCCTGCGTCGTTTGTGCTTCCGGTCCGCAGTTGGGAGCAGTTCCCGACTGCTGTCCGGCAGAAACTGGTCCAGGAACTAGCCAGTATAGCCGTCAATCCAGAACCCGATGCAGAAATCTTTAAAACTGCCGATCCGAGTTACGATTGCCTGATTGGGGAGAAACTCTGGGAGCTCTTCCGCAATCAGGGATCGTATTTTCGGTAGGGCGACAACAAAACTGTTTCAAATGAAAGCACCAAAACTAGAACGGCAAAAAAGTTACCATCAAAAGCGCTCTCGACGTATTGGCTTAGTCAAACGTCTGCTGCGGAAGCACGGCCTTCATTTCATGAACTTGTGCTCGGAGCGGGTAGCGGGAATTGAATTCGCATATTCAGCTCATAAGGCTACCCTCCTCGCCCATTAGAGCGAGGGGGGCAAAAGCGCCGTTGCAATACCAATCGTGTCTAATGCTCAATCCAAAGATAAAACATTGTCACAGCTACTGATCACGGCGTTGCAGGGTAGCGCGAATAATTGCGTTACAACCAACATCACCGCCAAACCTAGTGACATAGACTGCCATTTGCATGAGATTTGTAGTTTCATTGTATGCCGCAGGAAGAATTTGGTTAAATCTTATAAAACCAGTGGAATTATATCCTGTACCACTGACCCCAAAGCCACTATACGGCTTGAACCCATTTGTAATACTCCCATTGATCCTCAGGCCAGTGGAGAAAGTGTGAAAATGGAATGCTATTCCGCTAGTTTCTCCATTGGTTCCTAGTCCACTTGGTCTAAAGCGAACTTTTACAGGTGCGTCCAAATCCCAACCGACATCAAAGCATGCTGGGCTTAGAAATGCAAAGACACCTCCGCCTCTCCATTCTACCCGGCCCGTCATTTGCGGGGATGCTATTTGAGACTGAGTAACAACTTCCGAGGAATTTGCTTCGCTGCCATTGGATAATCCTTGCGACAATGCTGTTCCGGAAAGAAGGCCCAAAAACCCAAGTCCTAAAATTGCTTTCTTAAAAATTTTCATATTACTTTCCCTATTGCCCCTGAGTTTCAAACGAATAAATTCAATCACAAGACCGTTATTTTTTCAATATTTGTTGTCTTTTCAAAAATTACTTCCGATTTTGGAAAGTAAATTCTTCCCATATTACTTTTAAAAATATAATTTAAATTCAATAACTTAATTCGTGAATGGGCATAGATTTGCCACGCATTGGCAGCGCATAAACTATTGATTTTGAGAAACTTGGAGCGGGTAGCGGGAATCGAACCCGCATATTCAGCTTGGAAGGCTGCTGCACTACCATTGTGCTATACCCGCGAGCCGTTAGGCCAATATTTGGTTCCGCCGATGGTGGAGGAGGCTGGATTCGAACCAGCGTACGCATAGCGAACGGATTTACAGTCCGTCTCCTTTAACCACTCGGACACTCCTCCATATGGGCGGTGCCAAACAGTGCTGAAAAATCAGCAATGACGCAGCTGGTTAGGCTGCAACCTGACGCGCGTTATGCAACCAAGCCCCTGCTGTGTCAACATGATATCAGAGCCTTTGGCGCATTATTTCTCAATTATTCGGCAGTGATTGACCTTGTGCCTAAAGAGGAATACGCAACACCCATGAGTGATACACCAACGCCCAAGAAAACACCCCGCACTATGAGCGATGAACACAACCGTTTTCATGCAGAAAAACGCCGCGCGCGACGCGATGCAAAGGCCGGAAAGCAAAGCCATAACGACCATCGACAAAAACAACGTTTCAAGCATGCGCGGGAAAATACTGTAGACCTATTGTTTTACGGCCTTCATACGGTGCGTCACGCGATCATCAATCCTGCCCGCCAAAAACACAGACTTTTTGCAACGGCAAATGCCCTGAAACGGCTCGAGCTGGATGACAAGCACCTCGTCGATTTGCCAGTAGAGGAAAAATCTCCAAGGGAACTCGACAAGATGGTCGGCTCAGAGGCTGTTCATCAGGGCGTTGTTCTTCATGTCAGCCCGATAGAGGCTGCGCCTTTGTCAGAGCTTGGCGATGAGCGCCTGGTATTGGTGCTGGATCAGGTCACCGATCCTCACAATGTGGGCGCAATCATGCGTTCCGCTGTGGCGCTTGAAGCTGGCGCGGTCATCACCACCAGCCGCTACTCGCCGGTTGAAAGCGGCGTATTGGCAAAATCTGCTTCCGGGGCACTGGATCTCGTGCGCCATATCGAAGTCCGTAATCTTGCCGAAGCATTGGAAACCCTTCATGAGGCCGGGTTCACAACCATCGGTTTCGACAGTGAGGGCGATACGGCCTTCGAAAAAACCCCTGCACAGCAGAAAATCGCCTTGGTGATGGGTGCGGAAGGCAAGGGTTTGCGTCAGAAGACACGCGAAACCTGCAACCTGCTGAAACGCCTGGACATGCCAGGCGAAATCAAATCCCTGAATGTTTCCAATGCCGCGATGCTTGCGCTTTACATTGCCCGCGGCAAGCTTGTCTGATCGCTATTTGACCGTGATGATCAGCGGACCTGACAATCCGTCGTATTCCGGCAGTCCATTTTGAGGACCGGCGCCCAGGGTAATAATGCGTGGGCCAGTGCCATCGCTGTATACACGATATCCGCAATTGTATCCCTTTGGGCAGGGAATGGCCTGGGTAGATTGGGAAACGACTGAAGGTGATGTACCGCCGTCAAATTGAGAACTGACAATCATGTTGCCTGTTGGCACATCAAGCACAAGCACACCTGCTGCAGCACCGTTGAAAGCATTTCGGTTGCGCCGAGCTGCGTTTTCAAATGCTACACGGCGGTTACGCTGCTCTATCAGCTTTCTGCGCTCGATAAGGCGGTCAGTATATTTATAGCGCTTGTGGTGGAACTTCCGTTTGTGAATTTTTCGATTGCCATATTTGTAATACCTGGCTGACCGGACGGTATTTGTGACAGGGAATTTGGTGCGGCCTGTGACGCGCTTTTTGCTCACTCCACCCATTTTCAACACTACACCGGAGCTGTAGCTTTGCGCCTTGGCGTCTGAGGGGGCTACCGGGACCATCGAACTACCGGTTACAAAAAATACGGCACCAAACAGGCTGGCAATGCCTGAAATAAAAAATTTTCTTGCTGAAACGCATGCGGTCATGCTGCGGTCTCCCGATTGTTGCTTGTTGAAAAGCACTGACTTTGGAACTGCTTAAAGTACCAAAACGATGTAACCGCATCTGGCGGTACGATACGCCCCTCTATCGGGGGCATCAACCATATATCGACTGGTTAACAAACAACTAAGATTTATGGTTAACAAAAGGTTAACGCGTTTCATTTATGCCAGTGGAATGTGCCAGCCGATGCACGCATACAAAAAGGCCGGCACATAGCCAAAAAAGGAGTTGCGCGAGCGATGAAAACTTATTAGACACCGTCATCGCAAACGCATTTGCATTTGCCCCTATAGCTCAGCTGGTAGAGCAACTGATTTGTAATCAGTAGGTCCGCGGTTCGAGTCCGTGTGGGGGCACCATAAGTTACCAAAAAACAAATTTTTTAATAATTTACCGGTGAAAATTGCCCCACTAAGGCATCTTTGCTCGATTGTGAGCTTACGGCCAATAGCAGCTTTTCGATGGAAACTTGACCAAAGGCAGTTTCGAGGCCGAAGCAGAGTCACAAACGCCACATCCCCGCTTCGCTGCTATGTCAGACACCTTAAGCAGATGATGAATGGCTATATGGTCTTGCAGACCGACCGTCTTGAGCTTTCTGCCACAAGCCTAAATGGCTTGGTATCAATCATGTTATCGAATACGATCACTCGAGCTGGAAGCTTAGCTAATTAATATCTTTTTGGAATTTTCGTCCAACCACTGCTCTATTTTCTGCATGAGTAGATTGGGAGAAACCGGCTTTGACAAATAATCATCCATACCTGCTTCGATACAGCTTTCCATATCACCCTTTAGGGCATGTGCTGTTACGCCAACAATGGGTGTGCGCATCAGAGAATTTTCTTTCTCATGTTTGCGTATCTCACCGGTTGCCTCTTTGCCATTCATTTCAGGCATTGAAACATCCATCAGGATCATTCTTGGCTGATGTACTTTGTATGAAGCAACCGCAAGTCGACCATTTTCGACTATCTTGTAGTTCACACCGGCCTCTTCAAGGATTTGCCGGAAAACGATCTGGTTCACTTCATTGTCTTCCGCAACGAGGACATCAAGTTGCTGTCCCTCATTCCCAACGTCTGAAGCATTATTCTTGGTATTTTCGGTTTCAGTTTTAGCAGCGGGCATATCAGGTGATACATTGTCTTCCAGCCCAACATCATCCTGCGTTTCATTCATCAATGGTTCTTCAAGCGCAGGGGGTGCTGGGTCAATATTCCCGGCCTCAGCCGGTGTTTGGCCCTGCTTTTCCGCCTTGTTTTTTGCCATCACTTGCAAAATTGTCTCTAACAACAATGAAGAGCGGGTTGGTTTTGTGAGGTTCGCCTCAGCACCAAGCGTTGACAACTCCCGATTGGTTTGAGCGCTATCAACAGAACTCAGGATTATTACTGGGATAGCGCCAAGAGTATCGTCCTCATTCATCTGACGTAGCACTTCAGCGCCGCTCATCTCAGGCATTTGGTAATCCAGGATCACCAGATCAAGCTCAACATTTTGAGATTGGGCGGCTCGCATGAAATCGAGGCCTTCTTTACCGCTGCTTACGGCAATATTCTCGAATTCCCAAGACGACATTTGTTCGGTCAGGATTGAACGATTGACCGCATTGTCATCGATTATGAGGACGCGTGAGCCGGACAAATCACCGGGAATAATCCGCGCGGGAGCCAATTCTTCTTCAACCGGAAGAGTAACCGTAAACCAAAAGGTGGATCCTCTTCCAATGGAACTTTCAACGCCGATCTCTCCACCCATCAATTTCACGAGCGACGAGGCAATGGACAGACCAAGCCCAGTACCCTCATGTTTGCGGGTAGCAGAAGTATCGACCTGGCTGAATTTCTGGAAGACTTTGTCACATTGTTCTTGTGGAATTCCAATCCCTGTATCTTCAACAGAGAACCTAAGCTCAGCAAGGTTTTCATCGCCATTTTTGATGACCTGGCCTTCAACATTGACATAGACGTGGCCCATCTCAGTGAACTTTACCGCATTTCCCATCAGGTTGGTAACAATCTGTCGTATACGTCCAACATCGCCTACCATCGTTTTTGGCAAGTTTGGATCTACACGAACAATAAGTTCCAGGTCTTTTTCTGCAACTTTTGCAGAAACCAGGGTCGCAACATCTTCGATGGCTTCGGCCATGACAAATGGTGCAGGGTCCAGCTCCATTTGACCTGCATCAATTTTTGAAAAGTCCAGAATGTCGTTAATAATCGTAAGAAGAGATGCCCCCGATTTTACGATTACATCGGTGAACATTTTCTGTTTGGCGTCAAGTTCAGTTGCGGCAAGTAATTCTGCCATTCCCATGACTCCGTTCATGGGCGTTCTTATCTCATGGCTCATGTTGGCAAGAAACTCTGACTTTGCGCGTTCTGCACTCTCAGCTGCTTCTATCGCCTCAGTTAGGTCTGTAATATCTGTGTAGATTATTATCCAGCCATCTTCACCGCGTGGCAGACCATCAATTCTGATGGTTAATCCGTTGTTATTTTTTCTTGTACCCTGCCTGGGTTCGCGAGTTCTGATACTTTCCAGCAAGCCCTGAAAATAGGTTTCACCGTCATCACCATAATCGCCTCTGTCTCTTTGGTATTTTAGCAAATCGACCCACGAACCACCGATATTCAGAACGCTCTGTGGAACATCCAACAACTTTTCTGCCATTGGGTTAAAGAACTCGATGGTCTGACTCCCGAGTACAACGATTCCTTGCCGCATCGCATCTGTTGTTTCTTGTAATAGCCTCGAAGTCTCTTTGGCCGCCTGCTCGCGATTTTTTTCTTCCGTGATATCCGTGTAGTTGAAAATCATCCCATGGGTTGAGTATGGAACTGCATCAATACGAATAATCTGGCCATACCGTGTCGGACGCTCTGCACTGTAACCGGTACGATCACGCATGTGTTGAGCGATCCGGTCAATCGGCACCTGCGGATCCTCACCCTCTGTGTAGAAAGCGTTCTCAAATAACAGTTTTAGATAATTAATCCAAGGACCGCCTATTTCGATCCTTGATTCTGGAACTTTCAAAATCTCTTTGACTGCACTGTTTACAAGTTCCAGATTATCCTTTCCGAAAACAACAATCCCCTGAGACATTGTCTCAGTGATCGCTTGCAACGACACCCCGGACCCAGCATCCTGAGACTCATCTTCCTTTAAGGCCATTATTTAATTATCCTGATTAAACCCCATCCTGGTCCTGATTTTCATGCTTAATGAATAATAAATCGTTTACTCTCATAACGCCTTGAAAGAAAAAACGAATAACACACCCCCTCTTGCAAACAGCAACAAATGACCAATTTCTCAACAAATTGCCTTAGACCAAAATGGAGTTTTTCATGCACTCCTCAAAGTCAGGAAGGGCTACCAAGGAGCCGCAATCTTGGGTATATTTTTCGGGATTTAGGGTCGTTTACAAAAATTTTTATTGTTAGTACACTAACAATATTGGAGTCGTCTGCTTCCGTGTTTCGCACCTACGGAAAATCAACTGGCCGACGCACTTTATATAGGGGCAAAAATGCTTACAGGCTGTATTATTCATCGAATGGCTGGACGTGAACTATGAGGCTTTTTCGAAATCCTGAACAGCTCGAAGAAGCATATGATCTCTTGTCATCCGGAAATTGGAAAATTCTATCCGGTGGCACAGATTTTTATCCGTCACTGGGTGCAAAGCAGCCGGAATTTGATGTTCTCGACATTTCCAGAATCTCGTCTTTGAGAGATATCGTTAAAGACGATGCTGGTAACTGGCATATCGGAGCCCTTGCAACCTGGTCTGATATTATCAACCATGATCTACCCGAAGCATTCAAAAGCCTGCAGCTTTCTGCGCGCGAAGTCGGCTCTATTCAAATTCAAAATCGGGCAACTGTTGTTGGTAATATTTGCAATGCCTCCCCGGCAGCGGATGGCGTGCCTCCGCTCTTGACGTTGGGCGCAGTGGTAAAAATCGGCTCTGCAAAAAACACGAGAGAAGTTCCATTGGAGCAATTCATATTGGGAAACCGTAAAGTAGGCCTGGAACCCGATGAGCTGGTAACAGGGCTGAAAATTCCGGCAAACCTTGCAAATGGAAAATCAACATTTCTGAAACTTGGTGCACGGAAGTATCTGGTCATTTCAATTTCCATGATTGCAGCGCGACTGGTCACAGGCTCAGACAACATCATAACCGACGCAGCGATCAGCATCGGATCATGCTCAGCAGTTGCAGTGCGGCTGAGAGAATTGGAAAAAGCGCTCATTGGCCAAAATTTGGGCGACGACGTTGCACCTTTGTTAACCGACGAGCATTTTAATATGCTGACACCTCTCAATGATGTGCGAGCCACCCACGTTTACAGGATGGAAGCCTGCAGGGAAATTACCAAACGGGCCATTGAATCCATTTCGAGGAATTGATGACACAAGAAATTTCCTTCCACCTGAATGGCAAACAGCATCAAGTTTCGGTCAATCCGGTAAAGCGTCTTTCTGATGTCTTGCGCGAAGACATAAATTGCACTGCAACCAAAGTTGGCTGTAACGCAGGCGATTGCGGATCGTGCACGGTATTGATTGATGGAGAAATTGCCTGCAGCTGCCTAACAAGTGCCGCACAAATAGAGGGCTCTAGCATCGAAACACTTGAGGGTTTTTCCGAAGACAACACCTTGTCCAACCTTCAAAACAGTTTCATCAAGCATGGTGCCGCACAATGCGGGATTTGCACCCCGGGCATGTTGATATCTGCAAGATCATTGCTGGAGAAGAACCCGTCGCCTTCCAAGAGAGAAGTCGAAGATGCACTTGGAGGCGTTCTCTGTCGCTGCACCGGTTATCGCAAGATTGTCCAGGCAGTTATGCATGCAAATGATACGGTCGAAGACGAAATACTGCCTAATGCTGGTCAAAGCGTGGGAGCAGCGATCCGTCATCTGGACGGTGTACCGAAAGTCGATGGGTCTCTTGCCTACAGCGCGGATACGATACCGGAGAATGCACTTTACGTTCGTGTGATCCGAAACCCTCACCACCACGCTGATTTTACAATCCGAAGCAAAGAGGCATTTGTC
>JAAUYH010186453.1_pt1 | contig 10879 bp, 10 predicted proteins | sample 7278061 | NCBI WGS metagenome assembly JAAUYH01 (sample SAMN14350203, study PRJNA611818) | marine sediment metagenome | isolation source: surface marine sediment (0.6m) | place: French Polynesia: Moorea | collected 2018-08 | reverse complement strand
GCGATCGCTAAACAGTGTCAAACTATTGTCGATAGTGGCTTTAAAGCAATTATTACTGCCAAAAAAAGCGGTGAAACTTACATTCATAAAGTCAGTACGGTTGAAAAATTTATCATCGGGTATTGTCTTGCTAAATTCTTCAACCGTACTGACTTTATGAATGTAAGTTTCACCGCTTTTTTTGGCAGTAATAATTGCTTTAAAGCCACTATCGACAATAGTTTGACACTGTTTAGCGATCGCTACTTTATTTTGGCTTAGATATTCTTCAGCGTTCATTTTGTTGTTCTTACCTCTTTGTTAGTCCAGACTAGACTAAAATTGCCCAAATTTTCCAAAAATTTAACCATTAATAAAGTCAAGAATCTGCATTGCCACTAATTCGGGCTGTGACCATTGTGGTGAATGACCTAACCCTGACAACCAAACTAATCGAGAGTTGGAGATCGCTTCCTTAAATTGATAAGCAGCTTCCGTTCCCAAAACATCATCTCGTTCTCCCCACAGAATAAGAGTTGGTTTATCGAGCGCAGGAATACGTTTGTGTAGTCGATAATAACCACCACTACGGGTAAAGTCTTTAATTGTCCTATCCCAACCAGGCATTAACGAAGGTAAGGCAGCACAGCGAATGATATCCTCCGTGATGGGGTCGAGTAAACCTAGAGACTTTCCCCACAATAAACCTTGAATGCGTCTCGCTCGCCAGAATTCCACCCCAAGTTCTATCATCGGTTCGGGTAACAACTTACCAATAGGAAAACTACCGCTATAACCCACAGAATTAATCAGAACTAGCTTAGATACCGCTTCGGGATAAGTGAGAGTAAGATCGATCGCTGCTGCCCCACCCATCGATGCTCCGACTAAAATAACTGGACGTTTAATTAAGTTACACCAAAAACAATAAAGATGTTCTGTTATCGTAAGCTTAGACGCACTAAAGTTACCTATTCTGTTCCTTCTCCATAAGGCGTTTGAGAATTTTAAAGTGCAATGTAAATGCGTCTAAGCTTATCGGGATTATAGGAAATATCGCTCAAGCGTTCGGTAAAACCAGAGCCGAGCAGATCGACCGCCCAAGTTTCGCATTCTGATGAGAGTAGGGGAATCAAACGGCGAAATTCTAACAACGAGCTATCAAATCCATGTAGCAATAAAATTGGTAAATCGCCAGTTCCCCACTCGATATAAGCAGTAGCAATCGGGTTTTGAGATAGAGAAGTTAAAAGGGGATGGCGTTTGATGCTTCGAGCGATAGAGATTGACTTGCTATTTTTTAGTAAATAAACCTCTTGAGGAAGGAAATTGGGAAACATTTGGCGGATATATATTCGTGCCTTGGCACCTGAGTTTTATTTAATATCTTCTTATGATATTGATTGACTTTTAAATCGATTATAAGTAGGAAGAGCGATAACGCTATAGATAAGAAAAAGAATTCCCTTGTGTATTGACAATTCATAGACGACTAGTCTACTATAAAAATATGAAACGTGCCAATAAACGCCAAGAATTGATTCAGGTCGGCAGCGAAATTATTATCCGACAAGGATTTAATGCTGCAAGTATCAATGAAATCCTAACTACTGCAGGTGTTCCCAAAGGTTCGTTTTATTATTATTTTTCTAGCAAAGAGGATTTTGGATTAGCAATCATTGAAGATTTTGCTCATAAATATCTACAAAAGCTGAAAAACACCCTAGAGGATACCCAAATTTCTCCTCTAACACGGTTGCGTAAATTATTTGAGTTAAAGATCACTGATATGGAAAGCTGTCAGTGTACTGATGGCTGTTTAATTGGTAATCTTGCTCAAGAGTTATCAGCACAAAACGAGTTGTTTCGCGATCGCCTTAATCAAGTTTTTGTTAATTGGGAAGAATGTTTCCGCCAATGTCTACAAGCAGCTTATGAGGCAGGAGAAATTGCCGAAGATAGCCAAATAGACGATTTAGCTAAGTTTATTTTGTCAAGTTGGGAGGGAGCTATCCTGCAAGCCAAAGTAACTAAATCTTTGCTGCCGATGCAAACCTTTGTCAAAATTTTGTTTGAGCAGGTTCTAAGCAAGTCTAACCTTAGCTAGATTAAATCTTGCTGTTTTATCTAGTATCGTTTGTTTTGTGACTAGTGGACTGGTCTACTATAGTGCAAAAAAATTTTTCTGAGTAATTTACCACGGAATGTGGTCACCGCAGGCTTCGTCGTGTCTTGGTGAGCGTTCCCTTGCGCCTAACGGCGACGCGGGGTCTCACCGCTTTTACGGTGAAACAGTTGCGTTGGGCGGGTTTCCCGACTTGAGCAAACTGTTGAACCCGAAGGGCGGAGTAACGGTGACTCGCTCGCACACTAACAAAACCGAGATTAACTATGTCTGAAATAGCAAATAAAGTAGTAATTATTACAGGAGCAAGTAGTGGTTTAGGAGAAGCTACCGCCCGTCGGTTAGCCAAAAATGGAGCTAAACTAATGCTGGCTGCCAGAAGAGAAGATCGCCTGCAAGAATTAGTGTCTGAGATTGAAAAAGATGGTGGTACAGCCAAATACCAAGTAACAGACGTTAGCGATCGCACTCAAGTAGAAGCATTAGCCAAAGCAACCTACCAAGCCTACGAAAAAATTGATGTGTTAGTCAATAACGCAGGTTTGATGCCCTTGTCGCCTTTAGATGAAACTAAGGTAGACGAATGGGAAAAAATGGTAGATGTCAATATCAAAGGAGTACTATACGGTATTGCTGCGGTATTGCCCATCATGCGATCGCAAAAATCGGGTCATATAATTAATATTTCTTCTGTGGCGGGACATAAAGTCTTTCCTGGGGGAGCAGTTTACTGTGCCACTAAGTTTGCCGTTAAAGCGATCTCAGAAGGAGTGAGACTCGAATCCAATGGAGAGATTCGCTCGACTAATATTTCTCCTGGGGTAGTAGATACCGAGTTAACCAATACTATTTCTCACGATGAGACAGCTAAAAATGTAGAGCAAATGTATTCAGTAGCTATTGATGCCGATGCGATCGCTCGTGCTATTACCTATGCGATCGAGCAACCAGGAGACGTTGATATCAACGAAATGATTATTCGCCCTACCAAACAAGAACTTTAGAAGCCGTATCAATCTTATCAAGGCTATTGGTGACAAGTTAAGCAAAAGTTGAACTGGTTAACTACTATATATAGTGTTTTATTGAATGAATAGCACTACATATGCATAAAAGGAAAGTTATCAAGCACTCGCTTCTTGAAAATTTAGGATAGAGCAAAAATGTCTTGAAAGCGCACCGCCCTGTCTGAGGTTTCCTCAGACGTAAGGACGGAGCAAGAAGCTAAGAGCTAAAAGCTAACAGCGCGTGAGGCACGCCGAGGTTTCCTCGGCAAGTGCAATCACGTAAGAAGCTAAGAGCTAAAACCAATTGAGCGTGAGGGACGGCGAAGCTTCTTCGCCATGTCCAATCACGCTGTTGACAAAAAGTACACCACCTTAACTTGTCACGAATATGTCAAGGCTATTCTAAACACAATTTATTTAATCTCACTAATTATTAACTATGACTTCTACAACTAATGTCCCCCATCTTCTCCGTTCTTTTCAACTCAAAGACTTATCCTTAAAAAACCGGGTAGTACTAGCTCCTATGACTCGCGCTCGTGCAGGTGCAGAGAGAATACCTAATGCTCTCATGGCAGAATACTACGCCCAAAGAGCAGGTGCAGGTTTGATTATCACTGAAGGTACGACGATCTCCAAACAAGCAAATGGTTGGCAAAATAGTCCTGGTATCTACACAGCAGAGCAAACGGTCGCTTGGAAACAAGTAGTAGATGCAGTACACGCCAAAGGATCGCCGATCTTTTTGCAACTATGGCATACAGGAAGAGCTTCTCATCCTAGTTTTCAGGAAAATAACCAATTACCCGTAGCACCTTCAGCCATCAAAATTGAAGGTTCAGAGTCTCATACCCCCAATGGGAAACAGCCTTACGAAACCCCCAGAGCTTTAGAAACAGATGAAATTCCTCAAGTTGTGGAAGATTATCGCCAAGCAGCAGCTAATGCCAAAGAAGCTGGGTTTGATGGAGTAGAAATACATGGTGCCAATGGCTATCTTATTGATGAATTTTTGCAATCTAAGACCAATCACCGCAACGATCGATACGGCGGTAGTTTAGAAAATCGCTATCGGTTTTTAAAAGAAATTGTTGAATCTGTCCTTACGGTTTGGGATGCGGGCAGAGTAGGAGTCAGACTGTCTCCTAATGGTGCTTATAATGATATGGGTTCCCCAGACTATCGAGAAACTTTTACTTATGTAGCGCAGCAGTTAAATACTTATCAATTAGGATATTTGCATTTACTAGATGGCTTAGCTTTTGGTTTTCATGAACAAGGTGAACCGATGACTCTAAGTGAGTTTAGAAAAGTATATGATGGAGTATTGATGGGTAATTGTGGTTACGATCGCGCTGATGCCGAAAAAGCGATCGCTGCTGGAGATGCCGATTTGATTGCTTTTGGTAGACCCTATATTAGTAATCCTGATTTAGTCGCTCGTTTTGCCAATAATTGGAAACTTAACCCCGACGCAGATATGTCTGTGTGGTATTCTTTTGATGCCGAAGGCTATACCGATTTTCCTACTTATCAAGAATCTCAAATGGTTGCTTAGAGATTAAAGATTTAAAGCCCCTCTCCTGATAGGAGAGGGGTTGGGGAGAGGTTAGTTTTTTTGATCAAAAAGCTTTTAGTCTTTAGCTATTAGCTTTTAGCCTTGATTTAACCTGAGTTCGGGATAAGCTGAAACACTAATTATTTCGTTGTCACATAAACCCTTGAAATACTCATTGTCAATTGTCAATTGTCCATTGTCAATTGTCCATTCAACAAAACGTTTCACTGCCCAGGCTAAATTTTTCTCTCTATTGACAGAACCAATTTGACTCAAATTTGTATAGAGTATATAAAAACTCTATATATAGATAGATAAATAAGATGACTCGTTCTGCTTGTTTAATTTTTAATCCTGTTGCTGGACAAGGCAATGCAGAGCAGGATTTAGCCACTATTAAAGATATTTTAGAACCAGAATTTAATTTAGATATCCAATTTACTACCGAAGAGGTTAGTGGGGGAGAATTAGCTCGTCAAGCCATCGAAAACAATGTGGAAATGATCATTGCTTCTGGGGGAGATGGTACAGTGTCGATGGTGGCTGAAGCTTTGGTAGGAACAGATATTCCCCTAGGAGCGATCGCTAGAGGTACAGCCAATGCTTTTGTCAATGCTTTGGATATTCCCGATACCATAGAAGCTGCGTGCCAAGTAATTATGGATGGTGCAACTAAAAAAGTCGATGCGGGAATGTGCAACGGCAAACCGATGATTTTACTAGCAGGAATTGGTTTTGAAGCGGAAACCGTAGAAGATGCCGATCGCGAGGCGAAAAACCGCCTAGGAATGCTAGCTTATATCTTATCAGGATTAAAGCAACTAAGAGAATTCGACAAGTTTGAAACTATTATCGAAACTGATGAAAAAATAATTAAGGTAGATGCTAACGCGGTAACTATCGCTAATGCTGCACCACCTACTTCTATCCTGGCACACGGTACAGCAGGGGTAATCTATGACGATGGCTTACTAGATGTTACTATTATTGCCCCAGAAACTAGAGCAAGCGCGATCGCTATTTCCTATCATCTTCTGCAAAGTGCTAGTAACGACGAGGCAGCAGAAAGAGATGATATTGGCTACTTGCGAACTCAATGGGTGAAAGTATCTACAAATCCACCGCAAAAAGTTGTTTTAGATGGGGAGATTATTGGTACAACTCCTATCGAAGTTAAATGTATTCCTGAAGGTTTAACGGTATTTGCTCCAGTCGAACAAATAATTCAAGCTGAAGAAAAAATCGAGCATCTTGCAGGTGTTGAAATAGAAAATAAAAACAGTTAGCAAGTTAACTCATTTAACATTGAGCATTTATCATTTATCATTTAATGTTCAATAAGCAGTCGATTAGCTGATTGAGGTAGTTAGTATTTACTTTGATAGATATAGTAAATCTGCTTCTAGATAGAAGAATAAACTTTTAAAAATCGATATTCTAATTACAACAAGTAAAAACATAAATAATCAAAATTTTTAGGAGAATATTATGGGTATTTTAGCTTGGTTAGTATTAGGATTAATTGCTGGTGCATTAGCAAAATTAATCTATCCTGGACATCAAGGTGGTGGAATTTTAGCTACTATTGGTTTAGGTATTTTAGGTGCCTTAGTTGGTGGTTATCTTGGTCAGACTTTATTAGGAAGTTCAGGGGCAGCAGCAGCCTCGGCAGGAGCATTAACAATTTCTAGTATAATTTTTGCAGTATTAGGCGCAATGTTACTAATCTTCATTTGGGGTCTACTTACTCGTTCTGCTGCGTAACATTAGATTAGATTCATATGCGTTAAGTCAATGAGCTTTCTCCTTCAAGTTATTCTAGAGACGTTAGTTATAACGCCTCTTTTTTTATATTTTTAGATAAAATATGTTATGAAGTTATGAATTAGTAAAAAAAGCTAAAAGCTAAAAGCTAACGGCTAAAAGCTATTATTTTAAAGATTCAGAAATCCTTTCTTTTTCTTTTTTTTCTTAGTCTTAGATTTAGTTTTTTGCACTTGGGCTACTGCGGTTTCAAATAAATTATTAAGATGGATAGGGACACTAGCGATCGCTGGTAGCTTAGGAGTGGATGGTTTATTGTATTCTAGTAATAGTTTTTCTAAATCTGTTTCAAGATTAAAATCATTTTGAGCGCAATAGTTTTGTAATAATTTTTCTAATCTTTGAGGATATTTTTGTTTAAGTTGCTGCCAAACATAATAATTAGTTTCGGGTTTTTCTAAATATTTACGAACAAAATTTAGGGATAACTCGTTAGTTTCTTCTTTATTTTCTAAGCTTTCACTAGTTAATAAATCAGTAAATCTGGTATAGGTAAGTAAAAATATTTGTCCCCAGCGTGGATGAGAGAAAACAGTAACAGATTCTGCTTGCTTTATTTCTGGAGGTAAATCTACTTTGGGTGTTACCATCGATAAGGTATTTTTGTTTTTGATTAGGTCAGCTACTGCTTCAGTATCTGCACCTAATTCAGTAGCAGTTTCTGTAAATTCTGCTTCATTTGTGCCTGATTCTTGTAATATTTCTGATAAAGATTTTGAATCATCTATGCCAGCTTCAGCTAATCTTTTCTTGCTCATAATTTGCTGAAGTTCACCAATTTTTTGGTTTAATTTATAACCTGGTAAAGTTATCTGGTCTTTGCCAAAATAGTCGATGAATTCTTGATGATATACTGCTACAGATTCCCAAGCTTGTTCTAATAATTCGGGAGCGTCTGCATAGAGAAAATCAGGATAATTATCTCTAAATTCACCGATTGCAACGGCTAATTTTGGTTCACTCAATCTACCTTTAATAATGCGATCGCTAAAAAAGAACCATTCATGCTCATTAATCGGTGCAATAATAGTTACAATGATTTCTCCTGATTGCCATCTACTCACTTCCTTATCTGACATCTGTGGATGGAGATAAACTTGATAAGTTTTAGCAGTTAACCAGTTCATTAATTGATAGGAATCAGCTTGAATTGTTTTAATTTCAAATAAGCCGATAAAGTTGTTATTTTTCCAGAGCTTAATTAATTCAAGATCTTGAGATGTTAAATCTTTGGTTTGTTCTAAAAATATATCTAGAGGTGCTTGATTATTAATCTTTCCTTCTGTAAGAAAAAGATCGATGGTTAGATTTTTCTGTTTAATACCGTAGCTATTTATTTTGCTTTTTTCGGCTGCATAGGTTTCTAAAGCCACCGCAATGTCGCCTTCTGCATCATACACAAAATCTACCAATTTCTGTTTGAGTGCGATCGCTCTTTCTAAGATTTTTTGCATATATAACTCTGATAATGGCAAGATAGTATCTTAGCTGGAATGATAAGATTTCCCATCTAGTAAAAGATAGAGATTTTTGTTTTTATCTTCGGCGACAGCCGACGAGTCAATAGGGAACTGGGAACAGGGAGTTTTGCGGATATTCTGTTCCCTGTTGCCTATTCCCTGTTCCCTTTGAATTTTATTTTGGGCAACGATGGCAGAGGATCGGGTTCTAAAGAAATTTCATAATTACTTTTGACAGTACCAGTATTATTCCAGGGGGGATGCCAATAGCTTTCTTGAATTACTGCTTTAGTAGTTGACCATTTAAACTTGACTAAACTAATATTGTTTCTACCAACAACTTCTGAACCTTCTTGTAACCAGGGATTACGCCATAACCAAAAAATTAAAATAGCTAGAAATTTTTGCCAGAGGTTAGTTTTACCAGGACTTTTTCTGGTAAATTGTTGCCAAGGTAATGACTGTGCTGGTTGTCTTTTGCACCATTCAATACGATATTGCCAATCAGGAAGAGGTAGATGCTGCCGATCGAATTTGGTAATTTTTTTGACTTGTAAAGGGTCTTCCCATCCTAGCCAATATTCAGTTTTTTCTGGAAGTAAAGATTTAAGTTTTGTATGGATCAAACGAGTTGCTAATTCTGAATTTTTAATCGCGCTTGAGGTTAACTGCGCTATGACAGAAGCTTTTAAAGAGTTATGAAACCAATTAGTAATTTTGACTCCACAACTGTAGTGAATATCTCCTGAAAGAATAATTATTCGTTGACGCTGTTGACAAAGACTAAGTAACAATTTTGCAGAGGCTTTTTGATTAAAGTTCCAAGAATCTCCCACATCACTACTAAAAACGCGATCTCGACTTAGTTCAAACTGCTGAATGCGATCGATAATACCTAAAGCTACTAAATTTGTCGGTAAAACAACTATGGTAGCTTCAAGTTGATTGTGTGCTAAGGGTATGTGCAATTGTTGTTCAAAAGCCTTGGGAGATAATAGCATTGGTGGTTTGAGTTTTTGGTCTTTCCCTGGAGGATAACCACGCCAAGTACGAGTATCAATAACGATAACTTGATGTTTGCTACCTTTAATAGTGTAGTGCCAAGGAATCGCTTGATCATCTCGCGAGAGAATCAACACATTTCGATCTTTTTCATATTTAGGTAATCCTGTAGAATTATCTAGGGAAGGAAGACCCAAATAGCGATCGATTTCTGCTTTGGCAAAGATATCTTGTCCTGTGGATGCTAACCAACGAGAAGCTAATTGTAGTAATTTTTCTCCTGCTGTACCTACTTCAAAATTTTCTGGAGTATTTCCCCAAGCTTGGAACAAAGCATAGGCGAGTAAACCATTTTGGACAATTCTTTGACCTAGAGGTTTACCCAAAACGCGATCGCACCATTCCCGATTAAGATACCAATCATCACTAATATCATGATCATCACAGATAGTATATACGGGAACATTAGCTAAAGCTCTCCTGACTCTACTTAAATCTTTGACAAAACTGTTAATCTCATAAAGTTCTTTTGACCAAAGACGAGATTTTTGGCGGTCTTCAAATAAACTTTCCCCTGAAGGAAAACTCTCAGGCATCAGTACTGGCGACCATGCTAATAAATAGATAGCTGCGTATTCACCAAAACTAAATAGATGACTTTTCGCCTTTTCTGATGAACCCTTGAGCATTGCCGTTAATCCCCCTTCCACTTCGGCAATAGTTGCTCGTTTACCTGGAATTAGTTCTGTAGCTGACATTGTGCCTGAGATTAAGGGTAATTCTTCTGACCAACCCAATAAAAGCTGATTTATTCCTTGTGCTAACCAAAGAAGAGGGTTAGCAACGTCATCACCATAGATTTGATCTCCTGTTAAGAATAGCTGATGAGGTCTTTCTGAGGCTAGAGATGCTGATGCCAAAATCAAGTCATCCAAACAGGAAAGAGTATCTCTACCGCCACCATGAGGCTTACGACAAGAACCATGAACTATTTTTAATTGATTTAAATCATCTGGTGGTAGGGAAAATGTTGGGAGTCCGTGACGAAAATAACTTATGATATAGGGGTTGACTTGAAAGTCATCAATCGATCGATCCTCATTCCCAGCATCAAAGATATTATAGGCGTAGATTTCCCCTGGTTGCAGCAGAATATTGCGATCGGATTTAGCAGTTATCGCAACTATATGTAGATGTCTGCCTAAAGAAATAGTGTTGCGCTCACCTTGAAGCAATATTTTACCGATAGTCTGACCGCGATCTGTAGTTTCGTGTATTGTCAAACCAAGCGATCGAGACTCTTTTAATGCTAACCAAACTGTAACTTTATCTGGTTCTGTACGACGCAAAATTGGCCCTGCTAAAATTAGAGGCAGGTCTGTGATATTTGGTAAATAGGCAAAAACAGATTGTGACAGATTCAAGGCTTTAAAATTGTAATTAAATCATTGAATAATTAACAGTCTTTATATCAAATTATTCAAAAAATTAAAATTAAAAAGGCTTGGCATAGCCAAACCTTAAAAAGTCAATTAGGAGATATCAATTAGTCGATCGCTTTTTTGATATTATCTTTAATGTTTTCTACACTGTGTTGTGTCTGAGCTTCTGCTTGCTTTTGCTTACCTTCTGCTTTGTCTTGAGGATTACCCGTAACTTCTCCTACTACTTCTTGAATCTTTCCTTCAATGTTTTTAGCTGTAGCTTCTACTCTATTTTCTATACTCATTATTGTTAATCCTGTAATATTAATGTTTTAACTATCTCAATAGTATTAAGCCTGATGATATTTTCCATCTATCAAAAGACTTAAGTTACTGTTACAGTCGAGCAGGAAGTCACCTTCCTACCCTCTGATTCAAAACCGTGCTTGCGGGTTTCCTCGCACACGGCTACTCCCTGCTTTTCGAGATGGTTTTCTTTC
>JAAUYH010081714.1_pt1 | contig 10879 bp, 10 predicted proteins | sample 7278061 | NCBI WGS metagenome assembly JAAUYH01 (sample SAMN14350203, study PRJNA611818) | marine sediment metagenome | isolation source: surface marine sediment (0.6m) | place: French Polynesia: Moorea | collected 2018-08 | reverse complement strand
CAGAGTAGCAAACCCTGGTTTACTGCCTGCTTCTGGAGTTAGGTCTTCTGTGCGATCTGCTTTCTCCACTTCATCGAGGTTGCGTAACTCTCGCAGCAGCTTCTTGGCAAACTTCAGTCGTTGCTCATCCTCTAGTTCTGGTTCATCAAGCCCAAAAGTGAATTGAATAGTCCCTTCATCGCTCATCACAGGTCTTTATAAGTTTATTTTTATACTAGAAGTTAAAGTTTCACTTTAAGTTTACGGCAAAACCATCAAAGAGAAAAAGCATACACTGGAAAGAATCCCCAATCCCCAATCGCTATTCCCTCTGAATGAATTTAAGATTTCGATGAAGCAAAACTTTATTTTAGGAATAATTCGGTAAATATTAGATGAATTATCTCGTTACCTATTCATTTCTTCTAGTCATTAACCGCAACATTATGGCATAAATAGAAGAACAGAAAAGCCAAAAGGTCTAGCTTAAAAACAATTATTTATTAAGGAAGGATCAAAACTATGGTCACCGTACAGAGAGAAAGAATTAAAACTAAAGCAGCAACAGAAAAGCATATTGCCACAAATGTTATGGAAGAATTGGTAACAGAAGAGATTAACAAACAATTAAGACGTTATCCTAGAAAGGTTGCTAAATATATTAATAAAGTAGAAGTTTTTACCTATGCTCTCAATCGTTTACCTCCTCTATATGCCTCTTGTTACAAAGGCTTAAATAGGCAAAAAATTAGAGGAAAAGCAGACTTACAAATCCAAATAACTAGAACAGTACGAGAAGGTATTAAACAAGTTCAAAATGATTTGGTACGTATTTCTAATCCTTTGACTACGGAAATAGATCCTGTAGAAAAAGAATTAGCTGAAGCACAGGAAGCATTACAAGAACTATCAATATTTTTCCCGAATAAAAATATTTCTTGGAAAAATATCAATAAAATAGTCAAACCCATTTTAATTAGACTAAAAGAAAAAGAACAAAAATCCTTAAACTCTAATCATGATAATTTCGTTGGTTGGGATACTGATGCTGCTCGTAGATAAGTACAATAAATATAAGTCAATTAAATAAATATGCTATTATTTACTATTTGAATTACTCTTATCTGATAAATTTAAAGTTTTAAGATTAGTTATAGATAATGGCTTTTCAAGAGATTGGTAAGTAATACTTGTTTGAACTTGTTGTTCTAATTGTTTCGTAGAAGAAAGTAGGTTACTTAGACCATTAACTAAGTTCCTAATGTTATTACGAAATTTAGTATCTCCTGTAATTTCTTCTAAATCAGCAGTGATTTTTTGGGCATTAGCAAAAGTTACTCTAGCTGAGTCTAAGGTTTGTTGTAAATTAACTAGAGTATTGGGATCAGCAAAAGTGTCGGAAATATCTTTGAGATTGGCGGACGTATCAGCAGCATTGGCAGTCAAAGTTTCTAGATTTTGGAGTAATTGTTTGGTATCCGCTTGAGCAACAGTCTTATCTAGTTGGATTACTAAACTATGGAGACTTTCACTAGTATTAGTAATATTATTCAGAGTACTAGCTAACTGAGTACGATTTTCGATTAACAGTTCGTTAGCATTATTTGCTAGTTGAGTTAGCTGTTGGGCTGTTTCTTGATATTGTTGAGCGGTACTATCAATTGTTTCGGAGGCTGTTTGTGCCACATCAGTAATAGCTTTGGCCGTATTAGAAAAAGTTCCCAATTCTTGTTTTACATCTCCTACCAGCGAGGCGACATCTTGAGTAAGTTTAACGATATTTTCAGTAGCTACTCCCACATTATCAATTAGTTCTGGGTTGTCTGCTAGCTTAACATTTAATTCGTACATTAAAGGTAAGAGATCATCTAGAGTGACTGCGGTTTCTCCTTCCAAGCGATCGCCATCACACAAAATTAGATTAAGGTTTTCACATTTCTTACTGAAAGGACTAATCTTGCTAGCTTCAGCCGATAATTCTGTTGCCGGAGGTTGAATATCAATGAAGGTTTCGCCAATCAATCCTGAACTAGTAACTTTAATACTGGAATCTTTCGGAATCAGAATTTTAGATGAGGAAATCTCCATAACTACCTCAACACCATTAGTTTTCGGCTTAATATCCTTAATATTTCCAATTTTCAACCCTCGAAAACGGATCGGATCGCCAACGGCAGTACCATTGACACGAGAAAATTGGGCAATAACTTGATATTTATTTTGTCCGAATTGTATCCCTCGTAACCAAAGACTTATGCCGCCAAATAGAGCTATTCCCGCCACTATTAACAATCCTAAAGAACCTTCCTTGAGAGAACGCGATCGCAACATAATCTAGATATCCTCTAAAATAAAAATACTATTGTATCTGTTAAAAATAAAAATGCTATTGTATCTGTTCAATCACTTGAATTGGGCCTTCTGTACTAGCACTAAAAAATTGCCTCACTAAAGGATTATCGGTCTTATCAATTTCGTCAATCTTTCCTGTCCACTGAATTTTACCTCCATAGAGAAAGATAACGCGATCAGCGGTTCGTCGAATAGTACTTTCTTGATGGGAAACCATAATATAAGTACCACAAGTACCTTGTAATTGTCGGACTAAATCTTCGATGATTGTCGAAGCAATCGGATCTAATCCGGCAGTGGGCTCATCATAAAGAATGACTTCTGGCTTACTCTGAGGATCTTTGGGATTGGAGATCACAGCACGAGCAAAACTAACTCTTTTACGCATTCCCCCCGATAGTTCTGCGGGATAGCGATTTCCTGTACCCTTTAATCCTACTACTTCTAATTTATCCGCTACTATTTGTTGAATTTCTTGGTGGGATAACTGAGAATGTTCATAGAGAGAAAAGCCGACATTTTCCTCTACGGAGAGAGAGTCGAATAAAGCTGCTTGCTGGAATACCATACTAATCCCAACAGAATCTTCCCTATCTTCAATTAGACCTGTGCGTTTTTCACCTTTGATATAAATTTCTCCTTCATCTAACGGTAACAAACCAGCAATCATCCTGAGTATGGTCGATTTTCCTGTTCCAGAAGGACCAATAATAACTAAAGCTTCTCCTTGATAAATTTTGAGATCAATCTTATCTAAGATGACATTTTTCCCAAAGGATTTGGAAACGCCCTTGAGTTCAATTAATGGTTCTTCTTGGTTAAAATCAGCAAGCATTGGAAAGTAAGTAATAAGTAATGAGTGATAAGTAATGAGTAATCAAGGATTTTTCCTCTTTCCTCGCTACTTGCTCCTTGCTCCTTGTTCCTTAATTATTCGTCTACATCGAGACCAAAAACACGAGCTACGGATTTTTCTACTTTATAACCTGAATCAATAGATTCTAGGGGATCTTTTCTGAGACGATGACGCAAACTTAGGACAATCACGCGACGGATATCATCTACAGTAACTTCGGTTCGTCCCTCAAAAGCAGCGATCGCTTTAGCAGCACGGTTAGTCACAATATCACCCCGTAAACCATCAACATCCAATTCAGAACAAATTTCGGAAATTTTAACCCGTAAATCATAATCTAGAATAACTTGGGGTAATAGTTTTTGCGCTTGAACAATCTTTTCTTGGAGTTTTTCTTGCTCTTGACGATATTTTTCGCAAAATTCTGGGGGATTGAGGTCAAAAGCTGCTCTTTGCTCAACAATTTGTACTCTGAGATTTGGTTCTTTAACGGTATGAATTTCGGCGTGCATACCAAAACGATCTAATAATTGAGGTCGTAATTCTCCTTCTTCAGGATTTCCTGACCCTACCAGGACAAATTGTGCTGGGTGACGAATGGAAATTCCTTCTCTTTCTACTGTATTCCAACCACCAGCGGCTGAGTCAAGAAGTACATCTACTAAATGGTCATCGAGTAGGTTCACTTCATCTACATAGAGGATACCCCGATTCGCCTTGGCTAGTAGTCCTGGTTCAAAAGCTTTAACCCCTTCAGAAAGGGCTTTTTCTATATCAATGGTTCCACAAACTCGATCTTCTGTCGCACCGAGAGGAAGATCTACCATTTGTACTTTTTTCTTGACAATATCAAGTGGAATTTGCTGTTGTATTTTCTCTTTGACTTCATCGCTCATAAGATCAGGATCTTGAGGATCGCTATTAAAAGGATCTCCCGCTACCACGTCAATTTCAGGTAACAAGTCAGCTAAAGCACGAATAGTAGTAGATTTACCTGTTCCGCGATCGCCCATAATCATCACTCCACCGATTTTGGGATCGATAACATTGAGAATCAGAGACAGTTTCATCTCTTCCTGACCCACAATTGCGGTAAAAGGAAATACTACTCGATTTGTTTTGAGTGGTGCTTGAACTGTTGCAATCATAGCGAATTTTTTTATTTAACTAGACTAAGGGATGACAATAAAATATTCCGCAGCAATTAATACTGTTAATTATTTTTTTAGAAACGTATTTCATTGTGCCATGTTTTCGCTTTCTTGGGATGGGGAAACTCTTTGAGAAATCGCTATAAAGCTAATTTCTGTTCTTTCGACGATGTCATCAGAGAGTTTAATTGCGTTAATACTGGAAGCAACATTGAGTTTTCCTCTAGCTAAATCTGTTCTTTCAAACTCAACATCCAATGAGATTACTGATTTGAGTCTTCTACAGATAGAGGAAACTGGACTATTAAGCTCCTCAGCATGATCTGGCATCTTGTATCTTGAAACAAACCAACAAATCTACCAGACAAATCTCATCGAGTTAATCACTACAGATATTAAAAACTCGAAATAATCTCCCATTTATCGCTTTTGTTGGGTTTTACTGTGTGCAACCTAACCTGGATGAATAGGTTGAAGGAGAATCTAGATGTTTTGTAAATCTTCGGCTTATTTAAACTCAGCCCTAACTACTGTTAAAGAGACGAAAATTTATCGTCAAATGTTCTCCCTCATTTTTTTCGCTCTCAAAATTTAGGAATTTAAAGTAAATGCAGTTCGTCTTAATTAGGTTCTCCTAATCGGTTTTTGAAAATTGGTTATCATAGTCTTGTTCTAGTTTGTCAACAACACTGAAAGTCAATTTCATGCTGGTTATTTGCGGATTTACAAGATAAAAAATAAAATATTCTTCTCTAAAAATTTCAATGACTTTCCGATAGATAATTTCATCTCAAGGAATTAATAAAGCAGGGAAAAATATCCATAGTAGAAGACTCAGAAAGATAAAATCTTGTGTCAGGTTCTAATTACAATGCTAACATTAATCATAGTGCTACGAGTGTTATCCACAAAAACTTCCTGTTAGATTGTGATAAATGTATCTGGCGAACATTTCTCTGTCTTATATTTTTTTGATAGTTCTTTCCACCCACTGGATAAAGAAAGCCACCTCAAGAAAAAAATTAAGCCAGTAATAAATAGTAGAAAATTTTGAATAAAGTTTAGCATCTTAAATTATCTAACTGAGATTAATATAAAAAAATAGCGCTTAATGGTTGATGTTTCACAATCTAATTTACAATCTAATTATTAATTAAATAAATTAAATTTAATGTCCAATAGTAAAAAATCAAGATATCTCAATAGTCTACTGCTTATTTTAGTATGTACTTTAGAGGGGTGTAATCTGGAGCCTGAAATTTCAAGTTCGGCTTCTCCAAACAAAAAAATTGCTCAATCGGCAGAAAAACCGCAACTTACTGCGGTAGATGTCAAGATTGCTCAGGTAGGAAATCTTAGTAATGCTAGAGAATATGTGGGCACCACTGAACCAATTAGGAAAACTTTATTGCGATCGCAAGTTGAAGGGAAATTACTAGACTTAAGGGTAGAAGTAGGAGATCGAGTTAGTAAAGGTCAAGTAATCGGCAGATTGGACAGTAGTTTGTTAACCGCTGCTGTTAATCGAGAAAAGGCGGAACTTGCTAGCCTAGAGTCAGAATTAGCTAGTGCCAGAATTAGGGTCAAAAACGCTGAAATTGCTTTAGAAGAGGCTTTACTCAGATTAGCACAGGCAAAAAGTGATGCTCAACGATATAGTGAATTGTCAGAGAAAGGAATCATATCATCACAAGAAGCGGAATCTTTTCAAACTACAGCAGAAGTTGCACAAAAAACTGTTTTAGTCGCTCAAGAAGAAATTAATATTGCTAAGCAAGCCGTAACCGCTAGTATCGGACAAGTTGAATCCCAAAAAGAAGCAATTATAGAAGTAGCGCAACGTCAAGCCTATAGCCAATTAATTGCTCCCGCAACAGGAATTGTCATTACTAAAATTAACGAACCAGGTAATTTAATTCGGGAAGGAGAGGAAATTATCGAGATAGGCGATTTTAGTCAGGTAAAAGTAGTTGTTCCGCTTTCTGAGTTAGATTTGGGACAAATTAGTATAGGGAAATCTGTTTCAGTAAGATTTGATGCTTTCAGCGATCGCCTTTTTAGAGGGACTATCAGTCGTATTGCTCCATCCGCAAACTCTAGTACCCGACAAATACCTATAGAAATAACAGTTACTAATCCTGAAAACCAAATTAAGGGAGGATTACTAGCGAGAGTTACACTAGCTCCTAATGCTGAAACTGAGGTGATTATTCCTGACTCCGCTATTGTGGAAGAGGCTGGAGAAAATTATATTTTTGTCGTGACGCAAGAAGATTTAGTAGCCAGACAAGGAATTGTTAGTAAAAGGAAGATTGGTATCCGCGATCGCTCAGAAGGCAAAGTGGCAATTACAACAGGAATCAAATCGCAAGAGAAATTTGTTCTCCGCACAGCTAAACCTTTAACTGACGGAGAAACAGTTTCTCTTAGCATTCTCTCAGAATAACTGATTGCTAGTTACTGATCATTAATCTGTTCAGCTTCGGGGCAATCTTCAGATATCGCAAGTTCTGTCGAATTTTTGGGAACAGAAGCTAGTTTTTTAGTGACAGCACCAATACTATCTAATCGCACCATTTCTTCCCAAGAACTAACTTCGTCTTCATCCTCGGTTTCATAACGGATGGTCACAAGATCGCCCTCGAAATCAACAATGGTACCGTTTTCAATCCATCTTTGTTGATCTCGTAAAAAAAGGCAAACCTCACGGCCATCTTGATAAAGTTGATAAATCTTGCGATGTAGCATGAGTTCTCCTATAAAAAATGACTCCTCTAAATTTGGGATTCAGCTCTAATATACCTAATGATTTATTATTGTTACATAATTTTGTGGTGAATTTTTGTGGGGAAACTGTCCCAAATTGCTTTAATGTCTACTGTATAGCTGAGATTATCGATTATTCAGATTCTGCTAAATGTTCTGCCACAGATCAATAAATCTCACACATAATGATCTAAAAGACAATAATAAAATTTTCTTCCTTGTTTTTGATAATTAACCAATCTTAGCGATCGCAAAGTGCGTAATTGATGGGATACTGCCGACTCACTCATATCCAAAATATCCCCTAAATCACAGACACATAGTTCTTATTGCGTCAATAAGGACAAAATTTGTAAATGATTATTATCTCCTAGTAAACGCATATATAAATATTAACTCATATGTTGAGCAAAAATTATTTTTTTAAGGCTTGCAATTAGCAACTTGTATTTGTTATGCTAGTTTGGCGCAATAAGGAAAGCGTTTGCCAGGATAGCTCAGGTGGTAGAGCAGAGGACTGAAAATCCTCGTGTCGGCGGTTCAAGTCCGCCTCCCGGCATGTTGTTGTACTGTACATTAAAGAATTATTTGTCAGATTTAAAGAATTAATGTCACAAAAATATGATTGGAGTTCATTTTAAGTAATAAATTGTAATTTTAGAAATAATTATTGCCTTGTTTTTAGGTATAGCGATCGCCTTTCTTGGCTTAGGAAGTAATGATTTTGGTTGCCCTTGCTTTAGACCATAACCCCGAAATCGTTACTATTGCTCACTCAGTACGTCTCATGGCTCTTAATTTATCCTTACCATTATGGATATTTTATTCCAACATTGGGAAAAGAGAACAACTAGTCCTTAATTTCAAATAGATGATTATGAATTATTGAGGGTAAAGGTCATCCTTGAGTAATTGCGATCGCGTTTGCTGACACTTGAGTGGGCAGAAAAATTAGCGATCGCAAAACCACCTGTCAATTTTTTAACTAAAATCAGGAAAGATTCAAGATAATCCCAAGGTACCGGGATTGATTAATCCCTTGGGGTCTAGTGATTGTTTGATCGCTTGGATAAGCTTGGCACTCGCAGGATCGAGTCTTTCTCGATAAGCATAGAACTTACCGATTTGAAAATGGGTTGCACCATTGGCATCCATTAACTCGGTCACTTCTTTTTTCCATTGAGTCACTTTTTCGCGCGCTGCGGGGTTTGGGGGGAAAGTTTTGAGATGTTTGAGGTAACTTTGGGGCAAACGTCGCTGATGAAAGCTCAGTAATTCATCAGGCCAATAAAATACGGGTTCGATCAAAAATCCATTGGTACCAGCGGCGGTCATCAGATAACCCACAACGATTTGATGGGCTGCCATTTCCGTTTCTCTGGCAGCAAAAAAATCCAGTAACTCTTGATAAACGGCAGATGCTTGAGAATAATGAAACACGCCATGCACTGGCACCCAGCGTTCCCCTTCTGGCCCCACCATAGATGTCGGTGGAGTAAAAGGATTTGAGCGGATCACCACCGGAATGGTGTTTTCGATTTCCTTACCTGAGTCGCTGACAAGATCTTTTAACACGTCGGACTTTTGTTGTAACGCTTCTTCAGAATCAGCTTCAATAACACAGTGAAGTGAATAATTAACCTGGTCAAGGAACTTGCGACCTGCCTTGGCAATTTTGACCCCCTTCTTAACCATCTCGGTCAAACTTTCACTTTGTTGTAATACTTTGCCAAACTTTGACAAATCATCGGTCAACGACGTACGTTTCATCCTTTGCTGTTGTAACACTGGGTCAAACGCAACACATTCACTTACCAAAGCGGCACGCTGAATTTTACCCACCACGTCAAACAAAGCTTCAAAATGCTCAAAAGCAAAGGAAAATCCCTGATGATATTTGGGGATCGGTACCAGCCGTAAACAGATTTCCGACTTGATACCCAAAGCGCCACAGTCTCCAGTGAGCAATCCGCAAAGGTCGGGGCCAAAAAATCTTATGGCTTGTTGCTGACCTTTTAGATAACAACCAGTATGTAAGGTTTCGCCATCAGCAATGATCGCTTTAATCCCCAAGACACTCTCGGCACTTATCCCTGAATTCGCTGAGCCAAAAAATAAGCAGTTTTGTGAAATACCAGCGCCGATGGTCGCTTCTAACCCAGACAAGGTTCCCCAGAAAGGTGTTCTTAGGTTCAGTGGTTTAAGAGATTCTGACAACTGGGCCCAAGTCACTCCTGGCTCGACGCGGACAAAGCGATCAGTTTCATTGATTTCCAAGATCTGATTTAACCCAGTGGTATCCAGGCAAACACAAGTTTTTTCAGACTGGTTAAGATAGCCAGAGGTATAGGATAACCCCCCTCCCCGTGGCAGAATCGCGATCTCCTTTTGATAACAATAGCGAATCATCTCGACCAACTGTTGTTGGCTAGTTGGCCGCAAAACCGCAACTACCTGCTTGCCCGAAGCAAACACATCTTGCGAGAAATACTGACATTCGGCTATATCGGTAATAACCAGCGTTTCACCAATTTTTTCTTTTAAATCATTAGGTTGCGAGGTTAAGGTATTCATACTTTAGGTTTTTTACTTTAGGCTTTTTTTCAGTTATCAAATTGAAGGGACGACGGTGTTTCTCTGAACAAGTGCTTAAACTGAACCATTTTCACCAAGTGCTTCCTGCAAGCGGGTTTGATCTTGTTGAGTAATATCGGGATTATGCAGCAACCAGTAGCAGTCCAGGCGGTTTTTGGTGCGAAATAGCAGCAGTGAACCAGTTTCCGTCCAGAACGGACCATGGGGTACATGTGCTGGTCGCCAGTAGTAGCCGTCTTTGCCCATTTTTGCGTAGCGACGATTAAAAGGATCATCACTCATTGACCAATGTCCCTGGACATCTCCGGAAAGAACATAGGCCTCTTCAATAGTGGGATGACCCGCATAAAAATTACCTTCAATCCACATAGGAACTAATCCCAGAACCCAGGTAGCGCGTCCAGTTTTTTTATTGGTATAGAGACTCTTGCGCGCCGAGCCAGGAGGGAGAAAGGTTGTACTTTCCCAATTCATGGCGTGTAGTTCCTGTGCAGGCAAATACTCGTCCATCCGTTCGTGATGCTGCGTATTCACATGATAAGCAGAATTCTCAGGAATTTGCTCCAGGCTTGCATAATCTTGGGTTTCGTAAGTAGGTGTAGCATCTGGCATCCACATCAGTACGGTATCCTCTTCTGCTACCCAGGGACCGCTAGGAATACCCGCAGGAAGAAAGGAATAGCTGAGGTCACGCAATAAAAATCCGCCCTGACGAAGTTTACCAGTCAGCACAAATATTTCAATATCGGTGTTGAAGTGACCGATGGGTGCGCTCCATCCTTTTTTCAGTGTAACTCGCTGAGTTGATTCCCCAGTAGCTTGGTCAGCAGAGAGAATCTGGGTTGTAGCGTGTTTGCCAGTGATAAAGTTCTCAACCTCAAACGGTACCATCGGAAATGTGAGCACTGAGTTGAGCGACTCTTCTGACTCTACATGTTGACGCCCGATAGAGGTGCTTTTGTTAGCTCGAAGACCATTGTGGATATGCGGAATCCTAATATCATTATTATGGGAAGATACGCTTTTTTTATCTAATCCTTTAACCATCTCTGTTCCCTCTAAATTTATGATCTATTTATCTGATTTATCGTTTTACGCGAGAAAATCTAATATTATTGTAGAGATTTCTTCTGGCTTCTGATTTACCATCCAGAGGGTACCACCTGCGACTTCAACCTTT
>JAAUYH010046078.1_pt1 | contig 10879 bp, 10 predicted proteins | sample 7278061 | NCBI WGS metagenome assembly JAAUYH01 (sample SAMN14350203, study PRJNA611818) | marine sediment metagenome | isolation source: surface marine sediment (0.6m) | place: French Polynesia: Moorea | collected 2018-08 | reverse complement strand
CCTGGAGTTGAACCTAGCAGTGTTTTCCCCAATATTGTCTGTGATCATTCTGGTTCGTCTAATACTAATGGTGCTGTGGTGGTAAATTTAGGTGATCTCCCTGGAGCAACTAATCCAGGTATACCGACTAATTCTTATGGCTTTATTCGTTTCCGCGCCAAGGTCAAATAATCACTGGGTGAGCGAAATTTACTGTGGTAAAAAGTAGGGAAGTAGGGAGATATGGAGATCATTATTCCCCAAGTCCCTAAGTCCCCAAGTCCTTAAATCCCCAAATCCCCAAGTCCCTAAGTCCCCAAGTCCCTAAGTCCCCAAATCCCCAAATCCCCAAATCCCTACACATTTTTTCGTTAACCCATAATAACTCCAGACCGAATACTTAATTTTTTGCGAATTTTTGGGTAAAATCAGTAAAATAACTGATTTATTTGGAAATAAAGTTAATTAGACTAACTAGGGTTGATGATTATCAAATATTCAACTATTCTCAAGACTGTTGATTGCCAAAGTTACTAATTCCTTGTAGGATTCTGCTAGTTAAAAACTGTTATGAACCAGGACGAGACTCTCACTTCAGACCAAGAACAGCCAGAGATAGCTTTTACAGCTAGAGATCAAGTACCAGATCTGGCAGAATTCACTTCTACGATAGTTCATGATTTACAAGCGCCATTGCGATCGCTTACGATGTTTAGTGAGCTATTAGCTGAGGAATATCAGGATCAGCTAGACGATAAAGCACAACAGTATCTTAATCGTATCTGTGATAGTGGCTCTAGAATGCAGGGATTAATCGAGGATTTGTTAACCTATGCCCGTGCAGGTACAGGAGAGCAAACCTGGGTTAAAGTTGATCTTAATCAGGTAGTAGCCCAGGTTATGTCTGATTTAGAATCAGCGATCGCCAAAACTAATGCTAAAATTACAGTTCAAGATTTACCCCAAATTTTGATTAATTCGCAGGAAATTCATCACTTATGGCAAAATTTGCTGGAAAACGCTATTAAGTATCATGGAGTAGAGACTCCTCAGATTGAAGTTACTGCAACACGACAGGAACCAGAATGGCTATTTGCGATCGCCGATAATGGTATTGGTATTGCTGCGGAATTTCAATCTCAGATCTTTGATGTTTTTCAACGACTCCATCCCACTGATGTTTATCCTGGCAGTGGCATGGGACTCGCTATCTGTCGGAAAATTGTCCAGCGCTATGGTGGCAAAATTTGGGTAGAATCTGAATCTGGACAAGGTTCAACTTTTTATTTCACTTTGCCCATAAATACTTGTCCACAATCCCCTACGGCAAGAATAATGTGATTACTTGCTCACTTAACTAGTACTCTAGCAACTTTGTTTTGAGGGGTGAATTTTCTAACTCCGTTCGCGGTTGCGATAGCAAGTCGTTAGACTCAGCGTGTCCGTAGGGCATACTCCGAACTCCTGTACAGACGTAGCATGCTACGTCTCTACTAAATCCGAACTCCGAACTTGTCTCCTATCCATCATTTCAAACTTGGCAGACTACTAGCTCTTGTTTAGTCATGGCATTCTATCAGCAACTTGGGTCAAAAAATCCATTAATTCTTGTGGATCTTTTTTATCATCTAACTTCCGAGCCATCATCTTAATCCACGGTTCAATCTTCTCAGGCACTCGCACCAATTTAGTCTTGCCTAGTTTTTTGTAGTGCTTACCTGGCATCTAACTTTCCCTCAATCTTATCTAGACGACTTTCTATACGTCTTTGACTTTCGAGCAACTGTAATCTATCAGTCTCCGCAGTTTGGTGATACCCGTAGAATTGTGCAAACCTATCCTGATGACGTTGACTAATAACATTTAGATGGCTAACATTTTCAGTTAAATTTTCAATCTTGATTGAGAGTCGGTCTAGGGTTTCATCAATCTTGATCTGTTGATTAGACAAGCGATCTAATGTCTCTGTATTTTTTAACTGCTTTTCTTGAATATCTCGCTGAACTGCAAGCATTCCCTCTATAACTTTTTGTATTTCTTCAAATGTCATTATAGTAACGTGCTTTTGCTATATTACCCATAATAGTACCATAGTACGTTACTAACTTGACACTAATTTGACCATTTTTTGAATTCAAAATTCAAAGTTCAAAGTTCAAAAATTTTGACTCTCTACCTACTACCTACTGTCTACTACCTACTGCCTACTACCTACTACCTACGAACATTTATCTAAAAAACTACTGGTTTCAAACTAGATGCGGTCTAACTTGTTGTTTGTTCCAAAGCTAATTGGAGATCTTGGGTCAGATTAGCTACGGCTTGGCGACGATTGGATTGATATTGCTCCCAGTAATCTGCAATCAAGAAGGGTTCCATGGCGGTAATTTTTGCTTCTTTATTGCCAAGGTAAGGCGGTTTAATGTTAGATTCTCCCTTGAGTCGAGCAATCATCTTCCACAGTAGTAGAATCGTGTCAGCAAATCTCTCTACAGTGGGTTTTTCCACGACATAGTACCCTGTTACACTGACAAAAGTTTCTACCAGCCTCATGTGCCAGAGACGTAACTCTGCTTCTGAAGCTACCAAGTCAGCTAATCCTCTAATAGCCGGAGGAAGTGTGTCTAATTCTGAGATATCATCACGATAGATGCGATTCCAGCCAGCCTGTTCAACACGACGACAGCGATCGCTAATTTTGCCATTGGACTTGATCCCAAAAGACTGTTCTGTAACTTTTAAAGCGGCATCTAATAAGCCCTGGAGACGACTAGGGAGGTCTTGATTATTTGAATCTAATTTCTGTTGATAAAACTTGCTGTAAAACTCTTCCATCAAGGATAGCAGATGCTCAGACAGAGCAATAAGCCGTTGATAGAGTTCCTTTTGTTGACTAGCACTGGGAGTCATCCCATTAATTAATCCCATAGTGCTATGGGGCGTGTCTTGTAATCCACTATCAACTTCCAACTGAGCGAGCAATTTGTCTAGATATTGCCAGGGTGCTGTTTGATAATAATATCTTACCCCTAACGGTGCGATCGCTACTGACTCGGAACGTTTTGCCTTATGTAGATCTTCCTGACACCAAAAACCAAACTGAGCAATACCAGGCTCAAGGGGGCTAACTATTTCATTATGACCATTGGTAGCGCCTTCTGGTGCAGCAGCCAGGGGAAACTGTCCATTGACAAATAATTCACGGATCGAACGCAAGCCAACCCGATCTAATGCTCCCCGTCGAATGGGAGTTGCTCCTAGTTGAGAAATACCCCAACCTACTTGAGCACCCGCCCACAGGGGAATCCCCCGATCATAAATAAAATGAGCATGAATGGGCGATCGCAAAGTTACTCCTTGCTGTTGTGCTATTACAGATAACTGATTCCATAATACTTGCGCTAAACAGGGAGGATCGACAACGGAGGGGTGACGAAATGCCAGCATAAACCTTGTTTTGCCCTGCTGAAAGTTTTGATATAGGTCGATTAACTCCGTCGCATTTTCAATCTCGACCTTTACTAGATTGTGATTGTAGCGTAACCACAAGGGTATAATCCTTTTTACTACTTGCCAAATAACAGGGTTATAGTTTGGTGGGATAAACTCTAAAGAAGGTTGGGCTTGGCTCATCATAGTTGATCGATTATTCCCTAAGATTTGCTGCCAGTTTAGTCTTTTTTGTTCATAGCACCAACACCTTGAAACAATAGAAACATACCGCTTAGTATGATAACTAGGGCAACTATTCCAAATAGTATATCTGCGGAGTTAGTATTTTCCATGTGCTTTTTTTAAATTAAGTATAGAGTATTAAAACATTATCCATTAAAAGTAAAAGGTTAATTAACAGAGATTCTCTAATCAATTGATGGACTATCGACAGCCTCAAAATCTCGTCTCCCTAATTCAAGCTGCGGCGGTATGCGCTGATTTATATCTCCAAGCAGACTCAGCAAACCCCAGCACTCTCACGGGTTGGTCACTAGATGATCGTGAACCCCAAATAATTGAACAGTTGATGCCTTTTTTTAGTTGGGTATATCAATATTATTTTCGAGTGCAAACTGACGGTTGGTCACATATTCCCCAAACTGGAAAGGTGCTGTTGATTGGTTCCCATAATGGTGGATTAGCGGCTCCTGATACAGTGATGATGACCTATGACTGGTTCCGACAATTTGGCACAGAGCGCCTAGCATATGCCTTAATGGAACCCAAAATTTGGCAAGCTTTTCCAGGTTTAGCTCGCTTGGCAACTCAAGTTGGTACTATTCAACCCCATCCAAATTTAGCCAGGGCTGCCCTGCGTAGAGATGCTGCTGTTTTAATCTATCCAGGGGGAGCTAAAGATGTATTTCGTCCCCACTATCTGCGAAACAAGATCCATTTTCATGGTCATAAAGGATTTATCAAACTAGCTTTGCAGGAAGAAGTACCGATTATTCCGTTTATTTCTCATGGCGCTCATTCGACCTTAATTGTTTTGGCCGATATTTATCCTCAATTGCAGCAATTACATAAGTTGGGTCTGCCTTGGTTAGCAGGTATCGATCCTGGAGTATTTCCCATTTACTTAGGCTTACCTTGGGGGATTGGCGTTGGTCCGTTACCCAATATTCCTTTGCCAGTGAAACTGCACACTAGAGTCTGTCCTGCGATCGCCTTTGAACGATATGGGGAGTCCGCAGCGCGCGATCGCACATATGTCGAGCAGTGTTATCGTCAAGTATGCCAACAGATGCAACAGGAACTAGATCAATTAGTTGCAGAAGTAGAAGGAGCTGATTTCAAATCAGGTTGCCTTTGAATTCAATCTTCAAGACCTAGCGCTTGCACCACTGTCTTTTGAACCCTAGAATCGTTCATCATAAAGGTATGCATGACTGGTAGCTGAACTATCTGGTCGCGGTCAGATAATCGCGTTTCATTGAGGGCAACAATACCGTCATTAAGTTCATTTCCAAACGGACTCCAAGATCCTCTCAGTCCTCCAGTTCCTGCCACAATTGTATAGTTCGATTCAATTTTTGGTAGTGATGCAAAGAAATCTGGGTCAGCTAAATTTAATCCACACTGACCTGTCCACCATCTAAAAAGCGGTACTCGCCAAGCATGAGGGGCAAGTCTAGGTAGTTTATTTGGAGTACCTAACATCACAATATGTTGGGGCAACTTAATTGGCTCTAATCCTAAAGCCGCTCTAGTCAACAATCCCCCTAGAGAGTGAGCAATAATTCCATAAGACCCTTGACTCCCTAATGCTTGAAAACGGACTCGAAGACGTTCAACAATGCGATCAAAGGTTTCGGCAACCGCTAGGTAGCTAAATTGTTCTGTCGCCTGTCCTTTTTGTTGCAAGTGCCACTCAAGACCAAGCAGTGATAAGGGTGTCCGACTAAGACCATGAATTAGCAATATTTTCATTGGGACAAAGAAAGAATAGAATTCTTAAAAAAAATAGTACTTATTCTTTAAGTTTAGAAGATCTGTAATTTCAAGCTTAATATAATACAAGAACTATCCGCCCTTTAAAACCGGAACGAATTGCACAGTTACTTAACAATGCATCTATGAATATAAAACGTCGGCTATTCGTCAATTTGATTGCTCTTGGCGCTGCTTGGTTATTAGGAACGAATGTTGCTTTGGCAGTGGGAGGGGGTCAATCCCCTGGCGCACCAGGAACTTCATCGAATTGGTCCTATGCTGGAAAACAAGGCATTGGAACTTCCTATGAACAGTATGTTGACAAACAATATGAAGATGGTGGTGCGACTGGTACCATTTCTAAAGTTTGGTTTTCTCTCGCACAAGGAATTGTTACGGAAACGGCTTTCGGAGAAATCGATCAAGCCCAAATCAAAGACTTAGAGTTTTTGGTGACAGGTAATGATTTCTTTGATGAAGAGAAAGTAGATACAAATAGCACCGTAGACTACCTCTATCGAGATAGTAGTGAGCGCCCTCTATCTCCTGCTTATCGACTGGTTAATAGGGATCAAGAGGATAAATATACGATTGAAAAGCACATCTTTACCGATCCTGATCGTCAAACATTGTTCACCAGGGTCATCTTTACTGCTAATGAGGATAATATTACCCCCTATGTCTTAGTGAATCCTCACATGGCAAATACTGGTAATGGTGATGTGGCATTTGTCTCGGAAGACAGTCTCAATGCCCGTGAAGGGGATGATTTATACTTGAGCGTTAAAAGCTCTCTTCCCTTTGTCAAAACCTCTGCGGGATATGTGGGTAGCAGTGATGGTTATCAAGACTTAGATAATAATGGTGTCATGGACTGGACTTATGACTATACCAATGAGGTAAGACCAGGAAATGTTGCCATGATGGCTCAATTACCCACTCTAGATGCAGGGGAAAGCCGTACCTTTGATTTAGTAGTGGGATTTGGCAATAGCTACAATGATGCCACCGCCGAAGCTGATGCTTCCTTAAGCGAAGGCTATGACAGTGTTTTAGCTAAATATAATGGAGAAGGCGCTGCTGTGGGATGGTCAGACTATATCGCAAGTCTGAACAATGTTCCCGCGATGATCGCCAATACAGGGGATGACGGCAAACAACTCTATGCTAGTGCTTTTATCTTAAAAACCATGGAAGATAAAAGTAATGCTGGTGCTTTAATTGCTTCTTTATCCGTACCTTGGGGTGAAACTGTTAATGCGGATAATTTTGCTACTGGCTATCGTGCTGTTTGGCCTCGGGATTTTTATCAAGTAGCCATGGCATTTCTTGCCCTCGGAGATACTCAAACTCCCTTAGTCGCTTTTGAATATTTACCCAAAGTACAGGTTAACTCAGATACTCCAGGAAATTTTGGTTCTACAGGTTGGTTCTTACAAAAAACCCACGTTGACGGAGAATTAGAATGGGTTGGGGTACAGTTGGATCAAACAGCTATGCCCATCATGCTAGGTTGGAAATTATGGCAAGGGAATATTATCTCCGATAGTGAGATTCGTGATTTTTACAACACCATGTTGAAGCCAGCGGCGGAATTTTTAGCCAATGGAGGGACAGTTAATAATGGTCTACCTGGGGGAGGTAATATTATCCCTCCCCTGACTCAGCAAGAACGCTGGGAAGAACAATTTGGCTATTCTCCTTCAACCACGGCAGCAATTATTAGCGGTTTAGTAGCAGCAGCAGATATTGCGGAAAATGCAGCTAATGATTCTGGTGCAGCCGCATTTTATCTGAGCAAAGCAGATGACTACGAGAGCAATGTGGACAACTTTATGTTCACCAATGAAGGACGCCCTACACCTTGTAATGAATCTGGTCAATATTTCCTCAGAATTACCCAAAATCAAAATCCTAATGATCGTAGTCCAATTAATGGCGGTAATGGACGACCACCTCTTGATGAAACTGATATTTTAGATGGTGGTTTCCTGGAACTGGTACGATATGGTGTCAGAACAGGGAATGATGGTCAGATTGCGGAAACTGTTTGCGCTGTTGACAATACTAATATCTCAAGTGAGAACTTAAGAATTAAGTACAATTTCACCTTTGATGGTAATCAGTATCCAGGGTTCAGACGCTATGGCAATGATGGCTATGGAGAGCGAACTAACGATGGTGGGAGCTATGTTGGAGGGGATACTCGTCAAAGAGGAAGGGTCTGGCCTTTCTTTACTGGAGAACGGGGTCATTATGAGCTGGAGTTAGCTAAAGCTATGAATGGCGGTACCATTAGCGATGCTACTGTGACTCAACTTCGTGATACTTATGTTCGAGGTATGGAATATTTTGCCAATGATAGTTTAATGCTTCCTGAACAAGTTTGGGACGGGGTGGGTTCTAATGACACCTATAACTACACTCTTGGGGAAGGAACTAATAGTGCAACTCCTTTAGCTTGGACTCATGCCGAATATGTCAAGTTAGTTAAGTCCTTGACTGATAAGAATATTTGGGATTCTTACGACATCGTTAAAGCTCGATATCAATAGATTTGATTTGATTTGATAGGGTGGGCAATGCCTGCCCTTCTGCATTTTTATTGCCAGAATTTTTTAGAATATTTAAGATGAAAAATCTATCAATTTTATTGTCTGAACAAAACGACGAGGGAGAAATATTACAAGAAAAAGATAGTGACTATCAAGGGACATTTAAAGTTGATAATACAGGACAAACAAGACGCTTTTCAATCGAAACTAATGCCCCTTTAGCAACTAAGTTTAACGACGATAATCAACGGCAAACTTATCAACAATATTTACCTAACCCCAGGGAAATTAGTGAATCACAAGATTATCCAACCCTACAGAGTAATCAGATTTGGTTTGATGCACTGTATGCCTTAGCCATCACAGAAGCTCAGGATTGTTCCGTTCCTGATATCAGCGATGGTTCCTACAATGATGGAAACCCCATCGGCAATCCTCCACCAGACGGTTATTTTCAAACAGGTCTGTTTTGGACTTATGTTTGGACGAGGGATAGTTCCTATTCGATGGATCTGAGTTTAGCTAATATTGATCCCCTACGGGCTTTAAACTCCTTGAATTTCAAACTCTCAGAACGTCGCGAAGGTGGAGATCGGCAAATTATTCAAGATACAGGGACAGGGGGTAGCTATCCTATTTCAAGCGATCGCGTAGTGTGGTCTTTGGGTTCCCGTGCCTTATTACGCCAACTCCAAGGGGATACCAGACGTAATTTTCTAGAACGTTCTTATGAAGCGATTAAAAATACAATTGAACACGATCGCTTGGTTATTTTTGACTCTCAAGATGGTCTATATCGAGGAGAACAATCATTCTTAGATTGGCGAGAACAAACTTATCCTGCTTGGACAGCGCAAGATCCTGTACAAATTGGCATGTCCAAAGCTCTATCTACTAATTGCTGCCACTTCCATGCTCTTCAGTTTGCTGCTTTGCTGGCGGGGGAATTGGGTAACAATTCAGACCAACAAAAATATAATCAATGGGCGCAGGAGTTACGTCAGGCAATCCGCTCTCATCTCTATCTCCCAGAGCAACAACTCTATTCCACATTCATTACGACTACTTTTGCTCCAGGAGCCGCACAGCACTATGATTTATTAGGCAATGCTCTGGCAATCTTACTTGATATTGCTGATGAACAACAGGCTACTCAAATTGTGGCTAACTACCCCCATTTACCAAAAGGGGCTGCTGTAATTTGGCCCCAACAAAGAGGTACCTTAATCTATCATAACCAAGCAATTTGGCCGTTTGTTACTGCTTATTGGCTTAGGGCGGCGAAAAAGGTCGCCAATGATCAAGCTGTTACTTTGGGTATAAGTTCCTTAGTCCGAGGTGCTGCCCTGAGTTTATCGAATATGGAAAATTTTGATGCGGTGAGTGGGCGGGTTGAACTAGATACAGAACCCAAAGAACCTCAAGTAAATTCTCCTCGCCAATTGTGGTCTGTGGCTGGCTATTTATCGATGGTTCATGAGATCATTTTTGGACTGTCTTGGACAGATTCAGGAATTAGCATTGCGCCCTATATTACCCGTGAATTTCGTAATAATCTCTTACCGAAGAGTAATCAATTAGTCTTAAATGGTCTGTCCTATCGAGGTCGTCAGTTGGATATTACCCTTAATCTGCCACCGATAACGGAGGAAATGGCAGGGGCTTATAGCGTTCAAGAAATACGTCTGAATGGGGATGTAGTCACTTCAGACATTACAGAATCAATGTTGAGCGATCGCAATTTGATTGAGATTAATTTAGGGTCAGGCAATACCCAAAGTTCGCCGATTCAGGTTGTTGATAACCTCGCAGATTATCGACAAAGATTTGCCCCCTACTCACCCATAATTGAATCGATTACAGTGATTGAGGATCGTCTACAAATTAACTTTAATTTAAATGGAGAAAATCCTGATGAAGTTACGGTCAATGTCTACCGCGATGGGCAACTAGTGAAGAGTGGACTGTCTGGCAGTCTTACCAGTTGGCAAGATCCCAATTCTGCGGGGGAGCGATCGCCTAGTTACTGTTATAATCTAGAAAGCGTTTACATCAGTAGCAATACCAGTTCCCAGCGTTCCCCAGGCGTATGTTATTGGGGTAGCAATGGTGATCGAATCCAGTCCATTAATGCGGATCAGTTTTCGGTGAGTGGTGGTAATCTAGCCTTTAATTATGGCAGAGAACATGTTGAAAATTGGGGAGAGCCAGACCATAGTATTACGGTCAATATGAAAGCTCAATCTAGTGGTCGTCATGGGATTCAAGTGATTGCAGGGAATGGAGCAGGAGCGATTAATACAGGGATTACCTGTGGGGTTAAACACTTGGAAATGAAAAATTTAAATAATAATCAAGTGGTTGCCAATGGTTATTTGATCATGCCCCAGCTTGGTACTTGGGATCGTTGGCTAGAATCTTCTGTCGTTTTTACCCAGGTAGACTTAATTGAAGGCGAAGATTATGAAATTAGGATCTTTAGCGATGCTCAAGCAATCAATATGTCAAGTTTCGCTCACAATGAAAACTATACTGGTGGCGATGGCAATGGGGGAAGAAATGGAGCTTACAACTATGTCAATATTGCAGAGATTAAGTTGCTCTCTGGTGTACTAGTGTAATTCAAATTAAAAAACCGACTAAGGCAAAAACAATGCTTAGTCGGCAAGTTGATGATATATATTCCTGTTCTTGTCTATCCTTCTTTGCTGAAGTATTTTTGTGCTTGTGCCAAAGCTGCACTTCCAATGTTAAATATTGCCCAACCAGCAGCGATCGCCAAGGGTGCTAATACTACTATTACACGCCAGTCCATAAATCAATCTCCGTTACAACTATGAATTTATTTAAAAGGTTTATTAATGCAAAACCGCATCTATCCATACTCAAATGTACCAGCTTTCTTAACTTTTTAT
>JAAUYH010219490.1_pt1 | contig 10882 bp, 8 predicted proteins | sample 7278061 | NCBI WGS metagenome assembly JAAUYH01 (sample SAMN14350203, study PRJNA611818) | marine sediment metagenome | isolation source: surface marine sediment (0.6m) | place: French Polynesia: Moorea | collected 2018-08 | reverse complement strand
TTTCAAGATCATTGTCTGCAACAATACCTACTGACTCGACCCACTCAAAAGGCGTCAGTTCAACATGCTCGACATCTGCGGACATGATCGTTGTGTCTTCATTGCTTCTCGATTGTTCAATGAGCTTTCTAATGCCCATTCTACCTTTGTTTCCGTGAGTGCCTCGCACAGCCATTACAAGTCGCCTTTCTATAATATACCCGCAAGAGCTGAGAGTGCAGCGTCGAAGACTTTGTCTCCGAGCTTGCCTCCTATATAACGCATCGGTTCCTTCCAGAACGGCGCATCAGTGGGTACGCGGTTAACCCGCTCAAACCCAATTAGCGTCACCTGAGTTATCTCTACGTTATCTATCCTGCGATAAAGAACCCGATAGTGTTCATTCCATTGAGACTCCTGCCAGTAAAACTCGAAGATATTTTGACCACGTTCGGATGCAGCATTACCTATAAACGGCTCCTCAACAATCCTTGTAGCTACACCACTGACTTTTTGTGGCGTAAGCCCATACCGCTCCATACAAAGAAGAACTGACTTCTTGGCAAAACGTAGCTCCACTGAAATATCTTGCATTCACAATCCAAAACTACGCCATTGGCGCACAAATTTCAACTCCAATTGAGCGAGTGTCCCAAAAATTATCGACGTGACAGGCGCAAATGATCATGTTAGCGCTACCATAAAGGCTGCGACAACCTATTTTAGAGGCTATCATGCTCCTCAACGACACAGTTGCCAAAGTCACCGACCGCATCATCGAACGCTCCGCCTTGGCGCGGGGTACGTATATGGACAAGATCGCCCGCGCTCAGGACCAGGGTGTGAAGCGCGCGCATCTGACGTGCGGGAACCAGGCCCATGCCTATGCCGCGATGGGCGCAGACAAGGACGCGCTGGTCGCCGAACGCGCGCCGAACATCGGCATCATCACCGCTTACAACGACATGCTGAGTGCGCATCAGCCGTTCAAGGACTACCCCGACCGGATCAAAGAGGCGGCGCGCAAGGCGGGTGCCACCGCGCAGGTTGCAGGCGGCGTGCCAGCGATGTGCGACGGCGTCACGCAAGGGCAGACGGGCATGGAGCTGTCGCTTTTTTCCCGTGATGTCATAGCCTTGGCGACCGGCGTGGCGCTCTCGCACAACACCTTCGATGCGGCTCTTTACCTTGGCGTTTGCGACAAGATCGTGCCGGGGCTGATCATTGCGGCGGGCACCTTCGGTCACCTGCCCGGCATCTTCGTACCGGCAGGCCCCATGCCATCCGGCCTGCCGAATGACGAGAAGGCAAAGGTCCGGAACCAGTTCGCCGCCGGAGAGGTCGGGCGCGACAAGCTGATGGAAGCCGAGATGGCCAGCTATCATGGCCCCGGCACCTGCACCTTCTATGGCACCGCCAACACCAACCAGATGCTGATGGAGGTCATGGGACTGCATATGCCGGGCGCGAGCTTCGTGAACCCCGGTACGCCCTTGAGGGACGCGTTGACCGAAGAAGCCGCCCAGCGCGCCGCTCAGATCACAGCCCAGGGCAATGACTATCGCCCGGTGGCCGACATTCTAGATGCGCGCGCCTTCGTGAATGGCATCGTCGGTCTTATGGCGACGGGTGGCTCGACTAACCTTGTGCTGCATTTGCCCGCAATGGCGCGGGCAGCGGGCGTGCTTTTGGACATCGAGGATTTCAATGACCTCTCTGCGGTGACGCCACTGATGGCCAAGGTCTATCCAAACGGTCTGGCGGATGTGAACCACTTCCACGCCGCGGGCGGTTTGGCCTATCTGATCGGCCAACTGCTGGACGAGGGTTTGCTGCACCCCGACACCAAGACGGTCGCGGGCGACGGGCTGGCGCTTTACACCTCGGAACCCAAGCTGAAAGACGGGCGGATCGTCCGCGAGGACGGGCCGACCGCGACACTGAACGACAAGATCCTGCGACCTGCGAACGATCCGTTCCAGCCGACGGGCGGCCTGCGCGAGTTGAAGGGCAACATCGGGCGGGCTGTCATGAAGGTCTCTGCCGTCGCACCCGAACACCGTGTGATCGAGGCGCGCGCCCGGGTTTTCCATGACCAGGAGAGCGTGAAGGACGCTTTCAAGAACGGCGAATTCACGGAAGATACCGTAATCGTCGTGCGGTTTCAGGGCGCGCAGGCGAACGGCATGCCGGAGTTGCACGGCCTGACGCCAACGTTGTCGGTGCTGTTGGGTCGCGGTTTGAAGGTCGCGCTGGTGACCGACGGGCGGATGTCGGGGGCGAGCGGCAAGGTGCCGGCGGCCATTCACCTGTCGCCCGAGGCCGCCGCCGGTGGCCCGATCGCCAAGGTACAGGACGGTGACTTGTGTCGTGTTGATGCCGAGGCAGGCGTATTGGAGGTTCTGGTCGACAATTTCGAGGCCCGTGTGCCCGTGACCGCCGATCTGGCGGCCAATGACGAAGGGCTTGGGCGCGAGCTTTTCACCGCGTTCCGCCGGAACTGCGGTTTGGCGCAAGATGGCGCTGCACTGGTCGTTTAAGAAGGAAGCGATGAGATGACACCTGCCGAAGCCAGCGTTGAAACAAGAAAGGTCTGTGGCCTTGCCCCGGTGATCCCGGTCCTGACCGTCCCCGATGCCGCCAAGGCCGAGGGGCTGGCGCGCGCGCTGGTCGCGGGTGGTTTGCCTGCCCTCGAAGTCACGTTGCGCACGCCCGCCGCGCTGGACGCGATCCGCGAGATGGCGAAAGTCGAAGGCGGCGTCGTGGGCGCAGGCACTTTGATGACGCCCGAGGACGTGGTCGCGGCGAAAGAGGCTGGTGCGCGCTTCGGGGTCTCGCCCGGTTCGACGCCCAGACTGCTGGATGCCGCCGAAGAGGTCGGCCTGCCGATGCTGCCAGGCGCGGTCACGGCGACCGAGATCATGGGCCTCTTGGATCGTGGCTATACGATGTTGAAGTTTTTTCCGGCCGAAGCGAGCGGTGGTGCATCTGCGCTCGGGTCCTTTGCGGGGCCCATTCCGCAAGTCACCTTCTGCCCCACCGGCGGCGTGAGCCTGAAAAACGTGGGCGACTATCTGGCACTGAAGAACACGGTCTGTGTCGGGGGGTCGTGGGTGGCACCTGCGGACAAAGTTGCGGCAGAAGACTGGGAGGGCATCGAGGGCTTGGCAAAGGACGCCGCGGCTTTGTCGGTTTGATCACCGCACACCCGATGAACTTGACTTAGGTCAAAGACAACTCTTGGTTGATCCAGCAACTATCGGCAAAACAACCGGATTGCCATGTACCGCGACAAGTCTCTCCACCCGACCCCATTCGCTGAAGAAGCCGCGAAATTGCGCGATGAAGATCCCTATTTCGCCGGGCTATACGATGAATACCTGACGCTAAGGGAAGAACCTTACGTGCACGCAATGACGTTTGGGTTGGAGATTCCGGCGGATGCGAACAGAGAAGTCCTTCAGCGCTTTGCATCGATCTATCTGATGATTACGCGTTACCTCAGACACTAACGCTTGCGCGCTGCCCTGCCGCCGCGGCGGCCCGTTTTTTCGGCAGGGGACAGCGCTTCCGTCAGCACGTTCGTCATGGGGTGATCGGGATGGTCCCCGCCGTAGCGCGTCAGCAGCGTGCGAATCCGGGCGGTACTGTCTTCGCCCACTGGCACCGAGATTGCCCAGTCGAGAAAGATCGACCGGCATTCGGGCAGGCCGATCCCGTCGATCCGATAGCTTTCGCGGATCAGGCCCTTGGGGTCGATGGGGTCGATATCGATTGGCATCGGACCTGCCTTAATCCGATAGCAGGGCGCTGACAATCGCCTGCACCGACTGCCTTGTGTCCAAAACCGCCTTTTCCAGTATGTTGACGCTATCGAACCCAGTGTCGCGCGACAGGAACGTTGCCGCGCCCGTTCCCATCCCGTCGGGCTGCCCGCCGCCGAACACCAGACGCCCCTTGGCGCGGAGCTTGCGGAAAAGGTCCAGCGCGTCGGCAAGAGCGGATGCATCGTCCGCACCGAGCGCGAACTGTTCATTTGCAACACGCAGTTGGTCTCGCAGTCCCCGTTCCGGCGCACCTGCCAGCAGCGTGGCGGTCTGCGCCAGAAGCTCGATGTCCTGCAACCCTCCCGCGCCGTTCCGGACGTCCAGCCAATGGGACGACGGCTTGGCGCCTGCCAGCCGTTCACGCATCTCGGCCACATCCGCCACGACGCGGGCGCGTTCGCGCGACCGGGCCAGCAGATCCGCGCGGAACGCTTCGATGTCTGCCAAAAGCGAAGGATCGCCCACCAAGGGGCGCGCGCGTGTCAGCGCCAGATGCTCCCACGTCCACGCCTCGTCCGTCTGATAAGCCTTGAACGCGGGAAACGAGGTCGCCACGGGGCCTTGCCGCCCGGAGGGCCTGAGCCGCATGTCCACTTCGTAAAGCCGCCCCTCGGCGGTGGGCGCAGAGAGGGCCGTGACCATGGCTTGCGTCAGACGCGCGAAATACGGCCGGGTCGCCAGCGATCGCGGGCCGTCCGAAGCCTCGATGTCGCCCGCGTCGAAAATGACGATCAGGTCGAGATCCGAGGTCGCCGTCAACCAGCCCGCGCCGAGCGAGCCCATCGCCAAAAGGGCCGCGCCACGGCCCGGTGGGGGGCCGTGCTTCTTGGCAAACTCGTCCACCACGGGCGGCCAGAGGGCGGCCAGGACCGCCGTCGCCAGTCCGGCGTATTGGCGGCCGGAGGTTTCGGCATCGATCAGCCCGCGCAGCAGGTGAACCCCGATCCGGAAATGCCATTCCTTGGCCCAAAGTCGCGCCCGGTCCAGCTTCTTCTCGAAGTCCTGCTCGGCGGCGAGCGCCTTTGCCAGATCGTCGGTCAAGGTATCCGGCCCCGGCCAGTCGGCAAAGAAATCGCCGCCAAGGACGGCGTCGAAGACCCGGCTGTTGCGCGCCAGATACTGGGCCAGTTCCGGGGCCGTATCGATCACGTCGACCACCAGATCCAGAAGCTGCGGGTTTGCCTCGAACAATGAGAAGAGTTGAACGCCTGCAGGCAAGCCCCTGAGAAAACTGTCGAAATGGCTTCGGGCTTCTTCCGGGTTGCCCGCCTGCGCAAGCCGCGCATCAAGCCGCGGCCACACGCGTTTCAAGATATCGACGGCGCGCCGGCTGCGAAGCGCCGGATACCCCATCCAACGCGTCAGAAGCTCGTTCTGAGGTGGCGCGGCCGTCGGATCAACGGCGGAGGGCTGAAAGAACCCCTCGGTCAGGCGCGAGACGCGGGCAAGCCGGGTCTCGATCTCTTCGGCAAAGGCCTCGGGCGACTTGCCTGCGAGCGCGGCAAGACGCGCGAAGTCATCCGCTGTCTCGGGCAGGAGATGGGTCTGCTGGTCGGCGATCATCTGAACCCGGTGCTCGGTCTCGCGATGCGCGCGGTAGTCCGCTGTTAGTTGTTCGGCTTCGTCGTGTCCAACCCAGCCCTTCTTGGCCAATGCAGCCAAGGCGGGCACCGTCGCCGCGTCGCGCAAGTCCGGGTCGCGCCCGCCCGAAATGAGTTGGCGCGTCTGGGTGAAGAATTCGATCTCGCGGATACCGCCCTGCCCCAGCTTCAGGTCATGGCCCAGGTGCGAAACCGCGCGGATGAGCCCCTTGTGATCGCGGATGCGAAGCCGCATGTCCTGCGCATCCTGAATGGCCGCATAGTCCAGATGGCGTCGCCAGACGAAGGGCGTCAGCGCATGCAGGAACCGCGCGCCCGCGCCCGTGTCGCCCGCCGCGGCGCGCGCCTTGATATAAGCCGCGCGTTCCCATGTGCGCCCGAAGCTTTCGTAGTAGCGTTCGGCGGCTTCCATCGAAACGGCGACCGGCGTGACGCTGGCGTCAGGGCGCAGACGCAGGTCGGTGCGAAAGACGTAGCCGTCCGCCGTGCGCGCGCTCAGCGTCTTGGACATGGCGCGGACGGCGGCCACGAAGCCTGTCCGCGCCTCGGCATAGTCATCCGGTTCGAAGCGGGTTTCGTCAAAGAGGCAAATGAGGTCGATGTCGGACGAATAGTTCAGCTCGAACGCGCCCATCTTGCCCATGGCAATGACGGCAAGACCGCCCGCGGCGTCCAGATCATCTTCCGACTGGCCCGGCAACTTGCCCCGGCGGAGCGCATCGGCGACAGCGGACCGCAGGGCGACATCGACCGCGTGATCGGCCAGCCGCGTCAACGCGCCCGTGACCTCTTCCAGCGACCAGACGCCACCCAGGTCGGCCAGCGCGATCAGCAAAGCCGCACGTGCCTTCGTGCGGCGCAAATCCTTGGGTGCATTTTCGACAGGCGCCGCGATCAGCGCGCCGAACGCGGCCTCGGGCGCGCCAGCCAGCGTTTCGGCCACCCAGTCGGGCTCGCGCAGGATCAGGTCGTGCAGGTAGGGCGACGATCCGGCGGCCCCACGCACAAGCTCGGTCAAACCGCCGCTCAATCCGGGCAAACGATCCACCGCCGCCTGCCCCCGGTCCGCGTCAAACGCCAGCGGCGTGCGTGTCAATCTATTGTCAAACGTCTGTCCCATGCCCGGCACTCTACCAGCCCCGAGAGAAGACGAAACCGTCCGGTTGCATTCCTGGGTGGCCACCGCCATCTTCGCGGCCATGAGCAAGAGCCTGAGGCGCATATCGGCCTTTCTGGAGGACGCAGGCATCGACGCCGACATCCTGGAAATGCCGGGCGAAACCCGGACGGCGGCCGATGCCGCGCGCGAGGCGGGGTGCGAGATCGACCAGATTGCCAAGTCGATCATCTTTCGGGGTGAAGAGAGCGGCGCGTGCGTCCTCTTCATAACGGCGGGCGGCAACCAGGTCGATCCGGTACGCGCGACCGAACTGGCGGGCGAGCCGCTGGCGCGGGCTGACGCTGGGTTTGTTCGCGAGGCGACGGGCTTCGCCATCGGAGGTGTCGCGCCGGTTGCGCACAAATTGGCGCCGCATCCGTTTTTTGACCCGCGCCTGATGAACTTCGCCCAGGTCTTTGCCGCTGCAGGCACGCCAAGGCATATCTTTCGGATCGCACCGGCTGACCTGCAGCGCCTGGCGGACGCTGAAATCGCTTCCTTTACAAGCTCCTAAGGCCCGTCTTCCAAAGCTGGCACGCGCCATAATCATCTTTCCTTTGCGTCACAGTCTCGGCGCAAATCACCGTCAGAAAACGCCTGTATTGCGCTTCGACGACATCGCGCAGGTCTATGAACTGACAGCCACGGACGCCGCAGGAGATGTCCTGACGCTTAGCCTGTCCGCTGGACGCGCTGAGGATGTCGACTGGTTGCACCGCAATCGCGTCGTCCTGAAGGCACTTCTTTGCGAGGTCTCGATTGCCGACCTGACGCGGCGCATCATGCCCGTCACCGCCTATCTGAATGCCGGGCGCAACGACCCGTTGAAGGGCATCAATCTGACCTTCGACGCCCCCGAGCACCGCATCGAAGGCGGTGCTGCCACCATCGGCGGACGCATCCTATCGTACCTGATGAAAAGTCTGACCACCCCGCAAACTGGTATTTCGAACCATGGCCCTTTCCCCACTTTGTCCGAACGCGCTTTCGACGCCATCGCCGAGACGTTGCGCTTTGACAGCGCCAGCGGCATGGCCAAGGCCATCTCGGACGCAGAAGCGTTTGGCTTGACCAGCCTCGCCACCAGTTTTGCTACCTTCGAGGCCTCGAAGGCAACGGAAGACGCCCTGCGCGCGAGCTATTTAGCAACGGAGATCACCCGGCGTGTCGGGTATGGCCTGACGCCCGGCGTCGACCCGCTATCAGAGCCTGACGACCAGCACGGACACCGGCGCATAGCGCGCGACACGCGCCGCATTCGGCCCCATCACGCGGTCTGCCAGATCGGGTTTATGCGCGCCCACGATTATCAAATCGGCATTCGCAAGCTCGGCCGCTTCAAGCGTTTTCTCATAGACGCTTCCGATCTCGACGATGCACTGCACCTGACCGTGGTTTGGCAACGCCTCGTCCGCCACACCGTGCAAGGCCACTCGCGCGGCTTCCCCGGCCTCTTTCAAGGTCCCCTCCTTGAAAAACGAGCCGACGAACGACGTGCCATAGTCCGGCAAGACGGTCACAAGGCTCAGCGTGGCGCCTTCACGTTCGGCGATACGGCCCGCTTCGGCCACGAGGGCGCGCGCGTCGTCGGCATGGGTCAGATCGACCGCGCAAAGAATATGTTCGCTCATGGCAGGACCTCCTCCGTCTTCGGCATCCGGCGGCGCTGCAACAGGAAGACCAGGCCGACGAGCAGCAGCGCGGGAATGTAGAAGACCTCTTTCGGCAACCGTTCCGCTGGCACTTCCAGTTCGACCAGTTCCCAGTCCCAGTCGATGCCAAGCTGCTCTGCCGGGCCGCCGAAGTTCAGATTGTCGACGAAGATCTTGCCGTCTTCATCCCGGAATTCGATCCCCGCGCCGTCGAACAAGCGGCTTGCGCCATCGCCGCCAGCGGGTCCGAGCGGAAGCAAGTACCGCGCGTCCACAGGCTCGCCGTTCAGGTTTTCCCCCGTCAGCCGCACCCTTAACGAAGCATCGTCCGGTGCCGCTTCGGCCATTGTGAACAAGTCACTGCCCGGTCGCGTTTCGAACTCGGGCGACAACTGGTTCAGGAAGTACCCCGGCTGGAACAGGACGAAGGCCGCCAGAAGAAGCGCCGCGCTTTCGTAAATCCGCGACTTCACCATGAAGTAGTTCATCGTGCCTGCGGCGAACAAGAGCATTGCGATCAACGCCATGATGAAGACGAAGACCGCCTGCACCGGGCCCACATCAATCAGCAACAGGTCCGTGTTGAAGATGAAAAGGAACGGCAAAAGCGCGGTCCGGATCGAATAGAAGAACGCCTGGAACCCGGTCTTCAGCGGATCGCCTTTCGATATTGCCGCCGCCGCGAAGCTCGCCAGACCCACGGGCGGCGTCACATCCGCCATGATCCCGAAATAAAAGACGAACATGTGGACGGCCACCAGCGGCACGATGAGCCCGTTCTGCGCGCCCAGTTCCACGACGACGCCCGCCATCAGGGACGAGACGACGATGTAGTTCGCCGTGGTCGGCAGCCCCATGCCGAGGATGATGGAAATCACGGCCACGAAGAACAGCATCGCCAGAAGGTTGCCACCCGAGAGGAACTCGACGAATTCCGCCATCACCTGCCCGATGCCCGTGAGCGTCACGGCGCCGACGATGATACCGGCGACGCCCATGGCGGCAGCAAGCCCGATCATGTTGCGCGCACCCGCGATCATGCCCTCGGCAATGTCGCTCACGCCTTCGCTCACGCGCCGTCCAATATCGCTTTCGCCCCGGAAGAAGGCTTTTAGCGGGTTCTGCGTCAGCAGGATGAACAGCATCGCGATCGTCGACCAGAAGGCCGAAAGGCCCGGCGATTTCCGCTCGATCATCAGCAGATACATCAACAGAAGGATCGGCATGATGTAATGAATGCCGGTCTTGAAGATCTCGCGCACCGGCGGCAGGTGCTGCATGCTGTCGAGGCTGGTGTCGAGGTCCGGTCCCTTGGCGGCGAAGCGTACGGCGGCCAGGTACGCCACCAGCATCAGCGCCAGGATCACATAGATCGACGACGCCCCGAACGCGCCATAGACTGCATCAACGATCACGCCCGTCAGGAACAAAAGCCCGCCCGCGATCACGATGGAAATGGCGATGATGAAGATTGCGCCCAGCATGAATTTCACCGGGTGCATCCGGCTGGAGCCCGTCATGCCGGACTTCAGCGCTTCGAGGTGCACGATGTAGACCAGCGCAACATAGGAAATCGCGGCCGGCACGATGGCAGTCTTGACCACCTCGACATAGGAAATGCCGACGTACTCCGTCATCAGGAAGGCGACCGCGCCCATCACGGGCGGTGTCAGCACGCCGTTGATCGAGGAACTGACCTCGACCGCGCCCGCCTTGGTCGCGGGAAAGCCGACCTTCTTCATCAGGGGGATGGTGAAGGTGCCCGTCGTCACCACGTTGGCGATGGACGAGCCCGAAATCAGGCCCGTCGCGGCAGAGGCGATGACGGCTGCCTTCGCGGGCCCTCCCCGCAGGTGACCAAGGGCGGCAAAGGCCAGTTGCAGGAAGTAGTTCCCGGCTCCTGCCTGATTGAGCAGCGCGCCGAACAGCACGAAGAGGAACACGAAGCCCGACGAGACGCCCAGCGCCACGCCGAAGACCCCCTCGGTCGTCAGCCACATGTGGCTCATGGCTTTCTCGAAGGACGCGCCCTTCCATTGCACGACCTCCGGCAAACCGGACCACGAGCCGAAGAAGACATAAGCCAGGAAGAAAAGCGCGACCCCCATCAGGGGGAAGCCCAGCGAGCGGCGCGCGGCTTCCAGAAGCAGGATCAGGCCGACGCCCGCCATGACAAGATCGATCGTATTGGGCGATCCGGTCCGGTCGGCGACGCCGCGATAATCCCACCAGAGATAGGACGCGGCGGTTGCGGCGACGATGGCCGTCACCCAGGTCAGCGCCGGAATACGGTCCCGGGGCGAGGATTTGAGCCCCGGAAAGGCCAGAAAGGCCAGCAGGACGGCGAAGCCCAGATGGATCGACCGCGTTTGCGTGTCGTTCCAGACGAAGCCCACAATAAATGGCAAAGGCGAGGCGATCCAAAGCTGGTATAGCGCCCAGGTCAGCGGCAGGATCCACAGCGCCCGGCGCCCGAAGGTATCAAGCGGCGCCCGTCCGCCGGTATCGGCGTCGGCGACAATGTCTTCCAGCGCGGGGTCGACCCCGGACTGCGCTTGCTTTTGTTCCATTCGTCGCCCCTCGCGTGTTCCGCTAAAGCCCCCTGCTCTTCACCTTGTCACAAATACGCCGGGGGAGGTCCGGAGGGGGCTCGCCCCCTCCGGT
>JAAUYH010198856.1_pt1 | contig 10883 bp, 9 predicted proteins | sample 7278061 | NCBI WGS metagenome assembly JAAUYH01 (sample SAMN14350203, study PRJNA611818) | marine sediment metagenome | isolation source: surface marine sediment (0.6m) | place: French Polynesia: Moorea | collected 2018-08 | reverse complement strand
TGTTTCTCGTCGTCGCGGTGCCTGGCTGGGCAGCGATGCTATTGTTGTTGCCACTTGGTGTCGTCGTTCAAGGTTCAACGTCCATCACCTATGGCTTCACGGCTGATCTGATCCATCCGCGCCGAATGGCCCGCGGGTACGCGCTGATGTATTCGTCGGCGAGCTTTTCGGCCGTCGCCGGGCCGCTCGTGTTTGGGTTGATCGGCGACTAGTTTGGCATCCAGAGCGCCTTTTATGCGATGGCAATTGTTTCAGTTTTGGCCGCACCTCCGATCATTCTTCTCGGCTCCATGACAACACCAGGCACAAAAGCCGCCTAGTGTTTCCTTTTGGTTCAGACATCTGTTCTCAGGCGCTCTGAAAAGAGAAGCAAGTGTCCGAACCGGCCATTGCGGCCAACGACAACTGGTGCCAACTGGCAGCCGGCGTGGGCCACAGTCCACGACTGGTTTCTGGCTAGTGCGAGCGAGGAAGAACGCAAGGCCTCGCGCTGATTGCGCTGCAACTTGAGACCGGGCGGGTGCATAGACGCGCTCGAGATCGCCGGCGACAAAGCCGAGCGGCTGCTTCTAAAAGCGGCAGAAGCGTTCGGCGCCGCAGCGCCACGATAACCGAAGGTGAACAAAGACCGTCGAACCGTGCGGTCGACAAACGGAGCAGGGAGATCACCAGTGCTGCAGTTTGACGTGCAAGTCGGCGCCATGACCTACTTCTGAATCATAGCTCTCAATTCTCTGTCATATTGCTTTCGTTGGGCTATACTAGAACGTCTCAATGATTGGCTACATCAATCAAATCAAAATACAAGTGGAGGACGCCGATGAGGAAGATAGTTCTCGCAACCGCACTGTCGGTCATCGTGGCTGGCGCAGCGCATGCCGAACCAGTTCAGGTCAACTGGTGGCATGCCATGGGCGGCGCGCTTGGCAAGGTTGTTGACAAGTTTGCAGCCGATTTCAACAAATCGCAATCCACCTACAAGGTCAACGCCATCTACAAGGGCAACTACACCGAAACGATGACCCAGGCGATCGCTGCATTCCGGGCGAAGCAGCAGCCGCACATCGTTCAGGTGTTCGAGGTTGGCACCGCGACCATGATGGCGGCCGAAGGCAAAGGCGCCATCTATCCGGTCTGGAAATTGATGAAGGATGCCGGCATTTCGTTCGACCAGTCCGTCTATCTGCCGGCGGTTATCTCCTATTACACAACGACGGATGGCAAGCTGCTTTCATTGCCGTTCAACTCTTCGACTCCGGTCCTCTGGTACAACAAAACTAAGCTGAAGGAGCTAGGCCTCGAACCGCCAAAAACCTGGAAGGAGCTTTGGTCGGCAGCCGAAAAAGCCAAAGCGGCAGGTGTCAAAGCGCCGGTGTCCTTCGGTTGGCAGTCCTGGACGCAAATCGAGAATTTTGCCGCTTGGCACAACATTTCGATTGGGACCAAGGAAAATGGCTTCGGCGGCCTCGACACCGAGTTCAAGTTCAACGACAAGAAAATAGTAAATCATCTTCAAACGATTGCCGACATGGGCAAAAAGGGTCTCTTCAAATACGGCGGCCGACGCGGGTCGAGCCGTGGCATGTTCGTCAATGGCGAGACTATCTTCTGGATAAATTCCTCCGCTTACTACGGCGGCTTCAAGAAAGACATCAAGGATTGGGAGTTTGCCCAGACCATGATGCCGGTCGACAGCGATTCGGCTAGTGCCCCGCAAAACTCGATCATTGGTGGCGCTACCCTTTGGGTTCTCAATGGTCACAAGAAGGACGCTTACAAGGGCGTTGCCGAGTTCTTCAAGTTCCTGTCGGCGCCTGAGCAGCAATCCTATTGGCATCAGAATACGGGATATGTGCCGATTACGACGGCTGCTTACGAGCTGTCCAAGAAGCAGGGGTTCTACAAGACCGATCCGGGCACGGACACCGCGATCAAACAGCTCTCGTTGAATACACCGACGTCAAACTCGAAGGGGCTGCGCTTTGGCAACTTCGTTCAAATCCGCGACGTCATCAACGAAGAGATGGAGGCGATTTGGTCCGGCAAGAAGACAGCCCAAGCGGCCATGGACGACGCCGTCAAGCGTGGCAATGATTTGTTGCGCAAGTTCGAGAGAGCGAACAAGTAGACCCTAAGCGCGATCATCGCGAACTCCCATTCCCAGCGGGCAGCGCGCGCTGGGAATGGGAATCGACGACAGACAAACAATGCAAAAGCGCGTTCTTTTCAACGATCGGTTCCTGCCCTATCTGCTGGTCCTGCCGCAGATCGCGGTTACGCTTGTGTTCTTCATCTGGCCCTCCTACCGAGCCCTGGAGCAGTCCTTCTTCGTCGAAGATGCCTTTGGTTTCAGCCGACAGTTGGTCTGGTTCGAGAACTATGCGGCGCTGTTCCAGGATGAAGGCTACCTCCGCTCGTTTGGCACAACCCTCATTTTCGGGTTTTCCGTCACTGCGCTATCCATGACGCTGGCGTTGGTGCTCGCGGTTGCCGCCAACCGGATCATCCAATCGGCCATTCCCTATCGCACTATGTTGATATGGCCCTATGCCGTGGCGCCGGCCCTGGCCGGCGTGGTCTGGTACTTCCTCATGAATCCGTCGCTCGGTATAGTTGCGTACTGGTTGCGAGGTGTTGGCGTCGACTGGAACCATTATGTCGATGGGGACCAGGCCCTGCTGCTTGTCGTCGTTGCGGCGGCCTGGAAGCAAATCAGTTACAATTTTCTGTTCTTTCTGGCCGGCCTGCAGTCCATTCCCAAGTCCTTGATCGAGGCGGCCGCCATGGACCGCGCCGGCCCAATTCGCAGGTTCTGGACGATTACGTTTCCGCTGCTCTCGCCGACGACCTTCTTTCTGCTCGTGGTCAATCTTGTCTATGCGTTCTTCGACACGTTCTCGCTGATCCATGCAACCACCGAGGGCGGGCCGGCAGATGCGACGTCGATCCTTGTCTTTCGCGTCTACAACACGGGGTTCATTGGACAGGACTACGGTTCGTCGGCAGCGCAGTCGGTCATTCTGATGGGGATCGTGATTGCGATGACGGCCGTGCAGTTCCGCTATGTCGAGCGGAGGGTAAACTACTGATGGTTGAGAACCGGCCAGTCCTTACGCTCCTGACCCACGTCATCCTCATCGCGGGAGTTTTGTTCACGTGCTTTCCGGTATGGATGACCCTCGTCGCATCGACGCATGGCCCTGAGGCACTCTCGACGAGCCCGATCCCGATGTGGTTCGGGGACCAGGGCATCTCGAATTACTCGAGACTTCTTGCGGGCGGGGTTGAGGAGGCCGGCGGCGTTCCTGTCGGTCGCATGATGTTCAACTCACTGATCATGGCGCTCGGTATTACATTCGGCAAGATTGCTGTGTCGATCATTGCGGCCTACGCCATCGTTTATTTCGACTTTCCGTTCCGAATGGTGTTTTTCTGGCTGATCTTCATCACATTGATGCTGCCGGTGGAAGTGCGGATCCTGCCGACGTTCGACGTCATCACGCGGTTGGACATGCTGAACAGCTATGCGGGGCTGTGCGTACCTCTGATCGCGTCGGCGACGGCGACGTTTCTCTTTCGACAGTTCTTCCTGACGGTTCCGGATGAATTGGTGGAAGCTGCACGGATCGACCGGGCCGGCCCGCTTCGGTTCTTCTGGGATATCCTGCTGCCGCTCTCGCGCACCAACATTGCGGCGCTTTTCATCATCCTCTTCATCTACGGCTGGAACCAATACTTGTGGCCACTCATCGTGACCACGGACGAGGGATTCTACACCATCGTCATGGGCATACAACGCATGGTCAATTCCGGCGAGTCGCTTCCCGTCTGGCACTACATCATGGGGACAGCGATCCTTGGCATGTTGCCGCCGGTGCTTGTTGTGATCGCCATGCAGCGCCTATTCGTGCGCGGTCTTGTCGAAAGCGAGAAATAGAAATGGCCCGACTCGAACTCCGCAATGTGCAAAAGGTGTACGCCGGTGGCGTCACTGCGGTTCGCGGTGCCAACATCGACATTTCAGATGGCGAATTCATCGTGTTGGTCGGCCCTTCCGGATGCGGCAAGTCAACAATCTTGAGGTTGATTGCCGGCCTTGAGAAGATCACAGCCGGTGATGTTCTGATTGACAGTGATCGCGTCAACGACCTTGAGCCTGGTGACCGGGACATTGCGATGGTCTTCCAGTCGTACGCGCTCTATCCGCACATGTCGGTCTTTGACAACATGGCTTACGGGCTGCGCAATCAGGGCATGAAGCGCGTTGATATCGAAGCGCGCATCAAAGACGCTGCTGAGATTCTGCAGCTAGAGGATTTCTTGAAACGCAAGCCGCGACAGCTTTCCGGCGGTCAACGCCAGCGTGTTGCTATGGGCCGCGCCATCGTTCGTGAGCCGAAAGCCTTTCTCCTCGACGAGCCACTTTCCAATCTCGACGCCAAGTTGCGTTCGCATATGCGTGGAGAAATCAAACAGCTGCACGCACGGCTTGGCGCGACATTTGTCTACGTCACTCATGATCAAGTCGAAGCCATGTCTTTGGCCGATCGGATTGTGGTCATGAGTGCCGGCAACATCGAACAGATCGGAACGCCACGAGAGGTGTACGATCATCCCCAGTCCAGGTTCGTAGCCGAGTTCATCGGTTCGCCACAAATGAACTTCCTACCTGGTTCTGTTGTCGGGCGATCGGAGCCTTGGATAGGCGTGCGTCCCGAAGCACTGGCGCTGCGTGGCCCGGAAGAAGATGCGACCGGCACGCCTGATCTCAAGATTGACGGGTTAGTATCAGCGATTGAAGACCTCGGCGCCGACCAATACGTCCACGTCGCGCTTGACGGAACTGCGGACGGCACCGAGATCGTCTTACGCAATCCCGACGGCGCAATCCTGGCACCGGGCAGTCAAGTCAAGTTGCGGGCGGCTGCTAGCGATCTGCACGTTTTCGATCAAGACGGCCAAGCCATCAAGACTTAAACCGTGCCAGATTCATATGGAAGCATTCTGCCGAGCGGGATTTGACCCAATCTCGGTGCGTCCCGTCTTTTCTGTAGTCCCGCTGCGCGCTGCATCGCCCTCCTGCTGACTCGGCGCGCCACTTGAGAAACAGAATTGTCTACACTTAAGTCCGACACTGTCTGGCCCGGCTGTCCTCACTGCTGCACGGGCTAACGTTTGGTGGCGAGCCAGGCGTCAATTTCGCGCCGGCCGACATCCGGATAGTCGGTGATGATGCCGTCAACCTTCAGTGCCAGCATTTTTTGCATGGCATCTGCGCTGTTCACCGTCCACACGATGACCTTGAGCCCGAGTGTGTGAGCCAGCTCAATGTCGTCCGCCTTTACGTCGCGATAATACGGCGCCCAGATCGCACCGCCGAGGTGCTTGATCGCCTTCGGCAAAGAGCCACCAAAATCATCGATATCGATGCCGCCAAGCCAATCGGATGGACCAGCAGCGCCGGTCTCGACGTTGTCGAGCCAGCTGCGCTCGGCCGATAGGAAGCTCAACGGTATATTTGGCGCAATCTTCTTGATATGAACGAGATTGCGCCAGTCGAAACTTTGGATCCTTACGCGGTCTTGGAAGTCGTGCCGTTTGAGAACGTCAATAAGAGCTTCTGAAATCTGGGAAGGCGAAAACGTTTCATCCGGCTTCAGGGGCGAAGTCTTAATTTCTATGTTGAGACAGGTTCTTTTGTTCGTCGTTAGCTCCGGCATTGTCAGCAGATCTTGGAGCAAAGGAATACGGGTGCCATCGACGGCCACTTGCTTGGGATATTTGAGTGCATACCGCGTGTCCGGCCTGAGCCGACCGACGTCATAGGTCACGAGTTCGTTGATGGTCAGCTGCTTCAGTGCCACAGGATCCGCGATCCACTTGCCGTCAAGGCGCGCGATGTTCGGATTGAGCGTTCGGTCGTGATGGATGACGATCGACCGATCCTTGGTCATTCCAACATCAATTTCTATGCAGTCCACCCCGTGCCGCAGCGCCTCGCGAAAGGATGGGATGGTGTTTTCCGGCGCCAGCCCTCGGGCACCGCGATGACCATGCAATTCAGCTGCCTGGAGCATTCCCACGTGTCCAATCAAAAGGAAAATGAGTGACCAACGCGCAAGGATACCTGCGAAACGGGAGTCTTGTGTCGTCAATACTCGCATCGTTTCCATACCTCATTGGTCCCAGTTTTGGCTAGTCCACGGGACCGTATCTCATAGTACGATATCTTTGCTGGGTAGGTAAAAGGTTGCCTGATGTCGAGCCGATTTCGTGGCTATGTCATGCCAACACGGCATTGGCTGTAAATCGTGCAGTGCGCATTAGATGATTGCGTGGCGAACCTTGGCGGAAATCCACTCGCTCACGATAACCGTGGCAATAATGATCAATAGAATGAGGGAGACCTGGGTCCAGGCAAGGTTCATCACCGATGCATTGAGCTGCAGGCCGATGCCACCGGCACCAACCAGCCCCAGTACAGTCGATTCCCGGATGTTAATGTCCCAGCGGAAGACGCTAATGCCGGTAAATGTCGGCAACACTTGCGGCACCACGCCGTAGGCCATCACTTGGGCGTTGCTGGCGCCTGAGGCCCGCACGGCTTCAACCTGGCGTTCATCGATCTCTTCGATCGCTTCGTACAAGAGCTTGGCGCAAAATCCAATCGAGCGAAATCCAATCGCAAGGATGCCAGCAAATACACCCGGACCCACGATAGTGACCAGCATCAAGGCCCAGATCAGCGAATTGATCGACCGCGATGCAACGATGATGAACAGTGCAGCTGGGCGCACGAACATCGTGCTTGGCGTCGTGTTGCGCGCAGCAGCGAAGGCAATCGGCACGGCCAGTATGATCGCCAGCAGCGTGCCTAGTGTCGCGATGTTGAGGGTATCCCAGATCGGCCGCCACAGTTCACCGACGTACTCCCATTTCGGTGGCACCATGCGCGAAGCCAGGTCACCTGCCTGGGTTGGTGCATCCCACACGAACAACCACGTCGTCTTCTCGGAGATCAGCTGCCAGCAGGCAACGAAAATCGCAACGGCAACGAGCCAGCCGAGCCAAACGGCGAGCTGCTGCCATGTCTGCCTCCGCCGCCAAGATTGATGTCCGTTGGATGTTGTCACGGGCATTACTGCACCCACCGTCGAACATAGCCGGACAGATACTCGGCAATCATGACGATCGCGATAATGATCAAAAGGATCGCAGCGGCGGAATCGAATTCGTATCGGTCGAACGCTGTATTCAGCGTCGCGCCTATGCCACCGCCTCCGACAATGCCGACAACGGCGGACTCTCGGAAGTTGATGTCGAGGCGGTAGATGCCCAGCCCGATCATTCGCGGCATGACCTGCGGCTGGACTCCGTAGTTAAGCCATTGGAACCATCCAGCCCCGCTCGCGCGGACCGCTTCGGCCTGGCTCGGGTCCATATCTTCAATGTCTTCGGCCAGCAGCTTTCCGTAAAAACCTATTGTCGCGAATGCCAAGGTTACAAAACCGGCAAACGGCCCAAACCCGAAGAGCTTGACGAAGAAGATTGCGAGGATGACCTCTTGAAAGCTGCGTGAGACGGCAAGGATGCCGCGGCAGATATAGTAGACGGGCAACGGCGCAATGTTGCGGGCGGCTCCGAGACCGATCGGAATCGAAAGCGCAATTCCAACGACCGTCGACGTGACGGTCATCCAAACACTTTCATAAAGGCCGTCGAGGATTTCCTCCCAGCGTGTAATGAAGTCAGGCGGGAAGAATGCCGCAATGAACTTCTGCCCGCGCGGGAGGCCATCGTAGACCCGTGACCAGTTGACCTCGGTCGTGCCGAGCGCCAAGGCGAGGTAGATCGCGGCGCCCAGCATGATTGCCCATCTCAATCGGGCATTCTTGATGAACGGTGGTTTTTTCCACTGTCGTGTCGATGTGACTGTTGTGGTCGCGGTCACGGATCGGCCCTCATGTCATGCCGGCCATGCGATCACGATCAAGCGTGGCGCCATGCCCTTCCGGTACGGCGGCGGCTTGAGCGTCGTCCTCAGTGCTGTCGTCGTCATCGCGCTGGATTGTTTTGGACCAGTCCTCTTCGCCATAGATGTCCGTGAGCACCGCTGGCGTGAGATCGCTGGATGGTCCGTCATAGACAATCTCGCCAAGACGCAGGCCGACGATGCGCTTGGCAAACATCTGCGCCAGCATGACATCATGGATGTTGACGATGGCAGTGAGGCCGCGCTCTTCGCACAGTTCTGTAATCAGTCGCATGATCTGGCGCGACGTTTTCGGATCGAGCGATGCAGTCGGTTCATCGACGAGAAGGAGTTCGGGGTCCTGGATGAGGGCGCGGCAGATGCCGACGCGCTGGCGCTGGCCACCCGACAGTTCATCCGCGCGCTTGTCAACCATGTGGTCGAGACCAACCCGTTCCAACAGTCGGAATGCTTCGTCGATATCCGCCTGTGGGAAGGATCGAAACCAGCTGCGCCAAAACCCGACATAGCCGAGCCGTCCCGTCAGGACGTTTTCCATGACGCTCAGGCGCTCGACCAATGCGTACTCCTGAAAGATCATGCCCATTCGGCGACGGGCGGAGCGCAGTTCTCCCGTGTTCAGGCTGGTAATCGTCGTATCGCCCAGCTGCACTTCGCCGGCAGTCGGTTCGACAAGGCGATTGACGCATCTGATGAGTGTGGACTTACCTGCCCCGGACGGTCCGATTAGGGCCATCATTTGTCCGGTTGGAACATCGAGATCGATGCCTTTGAGCGCATGATCGCCCGTGCGATATCGCTTAACGAGGCCCTTTAGGCGAAGCATGAAAACCGGCCCGCAAATTTGATAGCCACCCGGCTGGCGACCGGGTGGCTTGAACTGTAGAAGGAGGCGTCTATTTGCACGTATACTTTACGCCGTTGGCTGTATCGATTTTTCGAATGACGTTCCAGTCATGCTGATGGTTGATCGCGATGAAGCGGCCTTCCTTCTTGAACTCCTTTTGCAGATCGGAACCCGCCCAGGGGAAGGTGAAAAACGACTGCTTGATCTTTGCGACCAGTGTCGGGTCGAGGTTGTGCGCGTGGCCATAACCGGTCGTCGGGAAGGTTTGCGATCGATAGATCGTCTTGACCTGGTCCGCCTTGATGACCTTGCGATCGATCATGCGCTTCAGAACGGAGTTGGCAACAGCAGCGGCTTCATAGTCCTTGTTTGCGACGCCAAGAATGGAGTTATCGTGTTTGCCGGAAAACGTGGTCTCGAAGTCCTTCTTGGCAACTAGACCAAACTCGGCCTTGAGGATTGCTGAAGGTGCCTTAAAGCCCGAGTTCGACGTCGGTGACGTGAAGGCGAGTTTCTTGCCTTTCAGTTCGGCTGGCGATTTCAGCGCGCTGTCCGCTGGTACGATGATCTCCATTTCGTAGCCAAAGGAGCCATCCTTCGATGCCATCATAGCAAAGGGGACGAAACCAGCGCAGCTGACGGCGACTGGATTGCCACCGGTATTGACGCCCGCAATATGCAGGCGGCCTGAACGCATGGCTTCGTACTGTGCCGCGTAGGACTGAACCGGGAAAAACACCACCTTCTTGCCGGTGACCTTCGCCATATGCTTGATGAAACCGTCCCAGACCTTCTGATAAACGGCCGGGTCTTCGACAGGTGTATAAGAGAAAATGATGGTGCTGGGATTGACCCACTTGGACGGATCCATCGGCAAATCAGCGACGAGGTCGTTGTCGCGATCACAGTAAGCCTTATCGAGGGTGCCGCGAGGACAGTCCTCGGCAAAGGTCGTTCCGGTAAATATCGCCAACGACAACAGGCCTGCCGCGGCGCCCGCGATCAAGCTGTGCAGTGTACTCATTCCAAATCCTCCCTGACCAAAGCGCAACGTTAAGCGGACGGAACGCGCTGTTCGCTGCTCTATCTTACCATTCTACCATATTGATGATTGTGTTCTACCATGATGTCGGAATTGCCGTATGCTGTATCTGAGGGAATGCGATTCGACCGTTTCCGATTTACAACTGACTGCGCCAGACACTGAGGTTGCTGCTCAATGGGCCCAGCGGAGTTTCGTTTTAGCGCTGACGGTTGTGCAGGCGTGGAGAATCGCCGTTCGCTGTTGCGACTTGTCCAGTTGCGACCTATAGAACTTCCGGTCTGGTTCGGCTGCACGAACACTAGGTAACTGACCAATCCATGGCTCAGGTCACGAAAAACCCGGAACATCGCTACGTTAACGACCTGCGTCGGCTGAGCTTCAGTCAGGCGGCCGTCATCAACGTGCGCAACTCGATAGTTCCAATCGGTATCGCACTCCTTTTTCTTTCCCTGGTGGCAATATTCGCTGGCCACCAATTTGGGTTCGCCGATCGAGCTTCCGTTCTCATTGTCTGTGCGGCGGTGATAGGCGGATACATGGCGCTCAACATTGGTGCCAATGATGTCGCCAACAACATGGGCCCGGCAGTTGGTGGCAAGGTGCTGACCATCGCAGCCGCAATTACCATCGCTGCCGTTTGTGAGTTTGCCGGTGCGATGCTCGCCGGCGGAGATGTCGTCAAAACCGTATCCAAGGGCATTATCGCGCCGAGCGGTGCGGTAAGTGTCGAGAGTTTTCAGTTGCTCATGGTGAGCGCCCTATTGGCGGCGGCGCTTTGGATCAATCTCGCTACGATTCTTAGCGCTCCGGTATCAACGACCCATTCAATTGTCGGAGGCGTGTTAGGGGCCGGCGTAGCTGCCGCCGGCTTTGGCCTGGTCAACTGGATCACGATGTCGAAAATTGCAGCGAGCTGGGTCATCTCGCCGCTATTCGGGGCGGGCGTTTCTGCGCTCCTGCTCCTCTTCATCAAGACATACGTCATAAACGTCGAAAAC